>Ga0114970_10002840_pt1 | contig 12904 bp, 9 predicted proteins | sample M_140205_XF_Meta_FD_87030 | JGI IMG/M metagenome (GOLD analysis project Ga0114970, IMG submission 87030) | Freshwater microbial communities from Lake Montjoie, Canada to study carbon cycling - M_140205_XF_MetaG | ecosystem: Environmental > Aquatic > Freshwater > Lake | place: Lake Montjoie... | reverse complement strand
CTAGCATGGCGGCGGTCTTTGCCATGGTAGAGCAGGTTGCGCGTCGTGAGAGCACAGTTCTTATTAGCGGCGAATCGGGAACCGGCAAAGAGTTAATAGCTCGGCAGCTACATGAGCGTAGCCCTCGGCGTAACGGACCGTTTGTGGCAATAAACTGCGCAGCGATCCCAGAGAGCTTAATAGAGTCTGAGCTATTTGGGCATGAGAAGGGGGCTTTTACGCACGCAATCGAAAGGCGCTTGGGGCAATTTGAGCTTGCAGATCACGGGACCCTTTTTCTTGATGAGATCGGTGAGCTGAGCTTAGCGGTTCAGGTTAAATTATTACGCTTTCTGCAGGAGCAGGAGTTTTACCGCGTTGGACGCGCAAAGCCTATCCAGATAAATGTGCGGGTTATTACGGCCACAAATAAGCATCTTGAGGAGTTGATTAAAGCCAAGACGTTTCGCCAGGATCTCTTTTACCGCATCAATGTAATTAACATCGCATTGCCGCCACTACGCGACCGAGTTGATGACATTCTCGGATTGACTGCGCACTTTATTGAAAAATTATCGAGGGCATACGGTGGGCGTATCCTGACCTTCTCAGAGGAGGCGCGCGTGGGACTCTCGTCATATGCATGGCCTGGAAATGTGCGTGAACTTGAGAACGTTGTTGAGAGCCTTCTGGCACTCTGTCCACAGGACCATGTAGAGCTTGCGCATCTACCGATCCGGCTTAGAAACCACAGCACAGTTGAGGTTCCAGCGCTGACAGGAGGAGCTGCTCCAAGCCTGGGCTTTGAGGAGGCCGAGCGATTATTTGAGACCGAGATGATCCTGCGCGCGCTTAAAAGGGCTAACTTCGTTCAGACACGGGCAGCCGAGATGCTTGGAATTACTCGGCGAATTCTTAAGTATAAGATGGATAAGTTGCGCATCACCGATAAAGGTGAGGTGTTAAATCCCGGCGCACGGCACGAGAATTAAGGGGGTGGGTAAATAGTTACGAAAGAACTCAAGTTATAGCAAGCTCTTGTCGATATTGTACAATGAGGTAGTTGGGCGACAGCAGCGAGAGAGATGTATGCGGCATAACTTAAGGGCTTGGATCGTAATACTCGGAGCATCTATGGCTCCGCTGGTTTCGCCCTGCCTTTTTACCCTCAGTTTCTCTTCACAGAGCGCCTTTGCGGAAGCCCCCCTGGAGGTCAAGCCGGAGGGTAATTGGCTAGCAGCTATACAAACAAAGCTAGAAGCTGAACAGTACAGCCCCAGTAGGCAGATGGTTGGCATCAAGGGCGAACAGCTCAGTGAGCCTAAGTGGCATATTACAAACTACGCACAGGGGCTCAGCTCCTTTGTCAGTAAGGATGGATGGGAGATCGTGCCACGCCCCCTCACAGTAGACCATAAAGATCTAAGTAAGCATAAGCAGGAGCTAACAAAAAAAGAGCGGGACGCTTCAGCTTGGTATTGGCGCTATAGGTTCCTAGCTATTACACGGGGAGCAGCGAGCACAAAGCGCGCAGCACCCTCGATCTATGACGAGAACACGACCGTTTATCTTAATTATCCGAATGCTGTCACCGAATGGTACAAAAACTCTAAACAGGGCATCGAGCAGGGCTTTGAGATTAAGGAGCGTCCGCACACCACTATTAAGGGCGAATTGGTCATAGTGGGAGATATTAAGACCGATCTTACGGTGCTCAATCCTACTAAAGATAAGATCGGATTTACCAAGAACGGCACTGAAGTTTTTCAGTACGCAGGCTTAAAGGTCGTTGATGCTAGCGGTAAAACTCTTCCTAGCTGGCTCTCATACGTCGCAACAAAAACTAAGACTAAAACTAAGCGCAGCGATGTGCTCCGTATACATATCGATGATAGAGAGGCGCTCTATCCGATAACGGTCGACCCCTTAGCATCATCCCCAGCATGGAGCGCTGAGTCGAATCAGGTTAGCGCTCAGTTCGGTTATAGCGTTGCCGGTGCCGGAGATGTTAACGGCGATGGATATACAGATGCTCTTATAGGAGCGTATGGCTACAGTAATGGAGCTACCGCTGAGGGCAGGGTGTACCTTTACCTAGGGGCCTCTACGGGGCTCTCAACCACCCCCCTCTGGACCGCAGAGTCGAATCAAGCCGGTGCCTGGTTCGGCTATAGCGTTGCCGGAGCTGGAGACCTTAACGGGGATGGTTTCTCAGACATAATTGTTGGGGCCCCTTTATACGATAATGGAGAGATCACTGAGGGTCGAGTCTATGTATATCTTGGCTCCGCCTCTGGGCCCTCAGAGGCCCCGTCCTGGACCGTTGAGTCGAATCAAGCTGGTGCCTGGTTGGGTGTTAGCGTCGCCAGCGCTGGAGATGTTAACGGGGATGGTTATTCAGATATTATTATTGGGGCCAGTTTCTACGACAACGGTGAGGCTGATGAAGGTAGGGCCTACCTTTACCTAGGTAGCTCAATAGGGGTTTCCTCCAGTGCCGAATGGATCGGTGAATCGCAGCAAGCCTCAGCAGAATATGGCCTAAGCGTTTCTAGCGCCGGAGACGTTAATAAAGATGGATACTCAGATGTTATTATCGGCGCGCAGAGCTACGATAATGGTAGTAACGATCAGGGTATGGCCTACCTCTATCTAGGCAGCTCAATGGGGCTCTCATCCAGCGCCACTTGGACCGCAGAGTCGGATCAGGCTAATGGCTATTTTGGCCGGAGCGTCTCCAAGGCCGGGGACATTAACGGGGATGGGTACTCGGATGTTATCGTAGGGGCGCAGGGCTACAGTAACGGTGAGAGCAATGAGGGCAGGGCCTATCTTTACCTAGGTAGCGCAAGCGGACTTATAACTACCGCCGCTTGGACCGCAGAGTCGAATCAAGCTAATGCTTACTACGGCCGGAAGATTTCCGATGCCGGAGATCTTAACAGGGATGGATTCTCGGATATCGCTGTAGGGGCGTTCTTTTACGATAATGGAGAGAGTAATGAGGGTAGGGTCTACGTGTATCTTGGTTCCAGCTCTGGGCTCTCAACCAGCGCCGCATGGATTGGGGAGTCTGATCAAAAAGAGGCATATTACGGTGCTGATATCGCCAACGCCGGAGACTTAAATGGGGATGGATTCTCAGATCTAATTGTAGGGGCGGATGGCTACGAAAATGGCGAGACCAATGAGGGCCGGGCCTATTTCTACAAAGGCTCGGATGGTAATGCGCTTGCACCCCCAGAGGTTGAATTTAAGGATAGCCAGGTTGTGATCGTATTGCCAAAGCAGGAGGTAGAGCTTAGTCCGGCGCAGCTTGCCAAATCCATAGCTATGTTGCGGCGAAAATTTGGTCTTTCAAAGCAGCAGGCTAAGCGCGCGCTCAAGGATAAAAAGAACCGCATTAAGACCTTTCTCGTTACATATACGGGCTTAGAGAGTCAGGGCTCTGCTGCTACGCAGGACTCGCAGCAGATATTGCTTTCGCCGGGGCGCTCAAATAGCGTGCGATCTAGGAAAAATCGTATCGCACTAAGAAATCTTACGCCAGGTGGAGCCTATAGCGTTGCCTACAAGGTTGAGATCTCCCTCAAGAAGCCCAAGGTGGTTCTTGGTAAGACCAGCTCGAGCTCCAGCGTTAACTTTACGGCTCCGATACGCTAAGCGTATGCAGTTGAATTGGAGCTGATTATTATGCAGCGCTGCGTGGCATAGCGGCGGACTCATCAACTTCGATATCAACTATAATGTTCGACTCAACTAGGAACTGATAGAGGTACTGGTTAACGTCTCCGAGCCCGAGGTTCTTGGCGCGCACCATCCCTGATTTAGGAAACTTTATACGAGAGGTGTCGAACTTGATAAGATCTAGATAAAAACTAAATAACTGCGATTCAACGGGATAAACGAGGAGATGCACCTGTTGCTGAAATAGCCTGGCGGATGCTTCAAGGACGCCGCCCTTAAGCAAGGCATAGCGCTCATCCTCAAGCAGCAGCGGTAGGAGTGCGGCGCTTACAACGAATCCGATCGGAGAGCTGGAGTAACGACGCAGATATTGCGTCAGGTGAAAGAATTGAGAGTAATTGCTGACTAGTATGTTGTGATTCTGCTTGCAGAGCTGCTCAACTACGTCGAGCACCTCTTCATCGGTTGATTGTTGTGCTCTCAAGATGTTGTTTAACGAGATCTCGAGCACATAGGCAGCCGCCTTATCAGTTTTGCCATCGATGGTCTGCAGACGTTGGTTGCAGCGCTCTGCTAGGTCGGGGAACATATGGTGTAGGGCGCGGAAGGACCCACGCTCCAGCAGTATTGGCCGCTTATGGAAGAACTCAGTTGGGGGTAGGGGCTCCTGCTGTGAGTTAAAGAGGATGGCGTTGGCGAGGCCCTTGCGTAGCAAGGCTACCGTCAAAAGACGGTGATCGAGGTGTGCAAAGAGTGGGCCCGTTAATTCGATATAGTCGACATCAATACGCTCACGCGAGAGGGAGTCCATGAGGCCGAGCAGCAATTTGTCTATATCGTTGTGCAGATAGAATGCGCCGTAGGTCAGGTTGACCCCAAGGATGCCTAGCGCTTCGGATTGCCGGGCACTATCTGTATCGGCCATATTCACATGCAGGATGATCTGGCAGGGGCTAGCTTTTGGGCTAGGTTGAAAGCGAATTCCCATCCAGCCGTGGCTCTCATTGGTGCCGGCAAAATTTATGGTCGAGACGGTATCAGCGAAGGCAAAGAATCCAGTCTCGCTACCGAGGCTCTTCTCAAGACGCTCAATTAGGAGGAGATATTCATGATCCAGCATCGCTATTAGGCGTTCCTTGGAGACGTAACGCCCAGCTCGACCGTAGATACTATCACTCACGGTCTGATCGTAGGCCGACATAGATTTGGCGATCGTGCCCGAAGCAGCCCCTACACGGAAAAACCAACTTGCGACCTCCTGGCCGGCTCCGATCTCGGCAATTGTGCCGTAGCGCGAAGCGTCCAGGTTTATATGCAGCGCCTTGTGGTGGGGATCAGATGGGTTTGTAGGTGGTTGAGGAATCATATCCATACGCGATTACAATACTCGAACGGGCGGCAATGGCGAAAGAGCATTTCAGATCGGCGAAAAAGAGCTGGTATGAGCCAGATGGATCCCCCTAAGCTGATCGTAATAGTCGTAATCAGAAAAGGTGGCATAATCAATTGCGAAATATCTTTCCCCGGCTATAAAACTGCGCTACATGAAGACTCAATATGCCAAGTCCAAATTTTCCACAAAATGAGCCTGATCGCGGCCCGCGGTTCGATGATCAGAGCTTCACGAGACGGTCGGATATTATAGAATCACCATCAATAAGGGCGCTCTATAACTGCCTTTCTGAATTTCCTGAGAGCGCTATCAAAATAAGGCTGGACAAGGAGCGTAACAAGGGGCCGATTACACCAGAACGTCTGACTGAGATTACTCGTGCTACGAGCGATCTGAGCCCGCTGTTAACGCTTGGAGACGCCTTCTGTAAGATGTTGCACCGTGGGGTCGGCCCGCACTTCGGTGTTTGTATGCCAGCTCTGGTTGATGTTGCCTCCAAGCTGCTTGCTTACAAGGGTGTGGATGCTGAGTATGGAAGAGATATTTCCTATGAGATGTTAATCGGCGTGCTTGCGGTGTCCTCAAATAGCGTTGAATTGCACAACGGGATAAAGGGCGCACTCGATGCACGAGTGTATCAAGATCTGTTGATCTCAGTTAATAACGGCAATCAGCTTGAACCCGGATATTGGAGCTGCCTCGAACTGTTTGCCAGATACGCGCCGACCCTTGATAGTCTGCAGAGGGTATTGGATACGCACACATTGATCAGAGATCGAATTGATGAGGTAGGCACGCTGCCCTCTGAGGTGCTTTATCGAACGGTTAATGCCGTGTCTTGTAATGACTTTACAGGGGCGTTCAACCTGGTTGTCAATGAGTATCGCTCTTGCTCTGAGAAGCCAACTATGGGGCTAGACGATTATAATATGCTGCAGTATGCATTCGGCGGCCTAGCAAATGGATCCCTCTCTCAGATCGAGGTTTTGGTAAAGCTCTTTGAGTCTGATGATCAACATATACTCCACGTCGCAACTGAGGTTGCTATAGCGCTGGGTCAGCGTAGCGCCTCTCCTGCACCCACAGAGATTATAAACAGAGTGCGGTGTGCCGTTCTCAAGTTGATTGACCGCACTGCGGAGGATCCGTTCGGTGCTGAGGCTGAAACTGTAGTTATGGCCCAGCGAGCCACAGCCGCTCTTAGTCGAATCGACATAGATCTAAGCGACGTTGAGAGTTATGTTGCTCTGGCCCTTGAGAGGGGATTTCGTAGGGAGTATATACCGTTATTGACGGAGCTTAGCCAGGCGCAGTCATCGATCTTCGGGCAGTGGGCGCTAGAGCCACTGATGGTAGTGCCTGAGATTTTGCAGACGGCCCCCTCTGCTAAAGAGCCGCATAATTCGCCGATCACCGGGAAGGCGTTGTTATCAGAGCAGGACTTGAATGAGGCCTTCGTTGATTATGCGATTGCGATCTCAGAGCAGAGAACGCGCAAACAGGTTTCGGTCATAGCCGCCGAGTTTCAGTTGTTTGTGGATGTTAATACTAACTGGTTGCAGCCCCGCCCGAGCTCCGAAGGGAGCCCCTTTAACGAGTTGTCACAGGCAGCCGCATTTGTGCGACGGTACTCATTTATGATTTCAAACGGCTTTGAGATGGCGGCTACAAGCCTCATCCCGGAGGCTTTAAGCATCTTTAAGGGAGCTGAAGAGGAGAACTTAAAGGGCAGTAGATCCGTTGAGAAGCTGTATGAGGATTTGGGAGTGGCGCTGGTAAGTAATGCGGATGCAATCTCACAAGATCCGAGGTTGAGAGCCTTTGTGGCTGCACGACTCTCCTCAACAGACTGGGAATTACTGCGCACGTTGCACGATTCAGAGATCTATAATCTTGGTAAAAGTAGCGAGGTAGCAGCGTTGGCAGCGTTGTCGCTGCGTGCTGCTATTGAGGATCTCAGCTCAGAAGAGTATGGGAATTGGAAGAACGATCTGATAACAACTCTCTCGCGGGATGGAATGCATCTCTCCAACTTTAGCTTATTGCCCTGTGTTATAGCAGAGCGCAGAGATCCGCAGGCTAGCTGGAGTATGCTTGAGAAGGTTTCGCTTAAGAACCTTTCGGAGGTAGTAATCTGGCCGATTGCGTGCGGTATCTCTCTGAACTTATCAGAGGGATATCCAAAATTATTAGCGCTACTGAAATCGGAGAGCGGCGAGAAGATAGCAAAAGGGATGCTTCTAATGCAGGCATTGCGCGATAAATTAACCCCTGAGCAGCGTAATGAGTGTCGTCAGATAGCGTCTATCTACTTAGAGGAACCTGGACAGCTAGGGATGGATGCTTTGGTGACCTATAGCTGTCTGGCGCAGGAGGCTGAGGGGTGCCGTGAGGTGCTCTATAGCAAGCCACCGATAGGGATTGATGAAAAGTTCTTCAAAGCCACCCATAATCTGGCGATGGCGAGGGTTCTAAGTAACTTTTTGTTGCCAGCATAAGGCAGGCGAGCCTTAGCGCTTCTTGTTTTCGTTTGATGCTTCGATCAAGGAGGCATCTATAACCATCTTAACGGCCTGCTCGACGACCTCCCTCTGGCTCTTAGGAATAACGCCCTGAGCCGTTAGCTTCTCCGCCTCCTCCGAGACTAGGCTCAATAATTTATCGCGCTGCTCAAGGGTGATCGCTCCGAGCGCCCCCGTTCCAGATACTCGCGAAACCCCCGATACCCCACGCACGGAGCCGGTGCCCTTGACCTTGTCGACTTCAGAGACAGACTCCGTAGCCTTGACCCCCTTAGTTGATTGAGAGGATCTGATCGCACCGATCTTTTTGTCATCCTTCTTTTTTACCATGATGTTTTCAGCTCTCCCATAAGCGATTTCCTATCCACTCACACCCTTTATCACATCTGTAAAGGGGCCTTTAGAGTTCGGTTGTTTAAATCTTGCTATTAAGGTTTTAAGACCTGGACGAACCTTCGGGACGGGGGCAGGTTTGCCCATTGCGAGGCTCTTTTGTAGGTACGCGATCAGAACCTTGTGTTCACGCATCACGTTTAGACCATCCGTATCCCATTCAGTTGCGATGGTTCTAAGCGATAAGCCATCCCAATAAACTCGGTATAGCAACCACTGATGCAAGGGCTCTAAAGCCGCCATAACACTAACCATCCGTTTGTAGTCGAGTAGATCGTCCGGCAACGGATCGTTTGCAATCGCCTGCCTGGTCGCAACAACGCTTGCGCCCACGAGCAGCTCTCTAATAGCCGATCTCATGTCACTATCGTCGTTTCCCGATCCTTCGCGGATCGGTAGACGTCCCTCGCGCATCTCTGGAAAGACCCCGTACAGTTCGGCGGAGATATCTCGGGCACGCGCCTCTGCGCTGCTTTTATTTGGGGTGCTGCGGCTCCAGCCCTTCGATTTGCGGGCGGCATCGGTGGAGGCCTCGTGGATGCGTCTACGAGCATAGCCTCGAAAGGGAATGCCGCGGGTTGGATCGAAACGGCGCGAGCAGAAGATTAGCGCCTCCATAGCAGCACCGTCTAACCCATCAAGTCGCCAGTCCATATTCCAGGCGCGCGCCACAGCTCGGGCGATGCTTTCAGCCCAGCCGTGGTTCTCGATCACCAGGTCATTAGCCTGCTCTTCGGAAAGAGTTACGCGCTCCCCCACACAGTCCCCTCATGTATTTATTGGGTCTAAGAATATCTCAGAGCTCCACCTTTCACTTGGAGCTATCGGCCATAATCCTTATAAAACTTAAGTACTTATCTGGACAGTATAGCTTAAAATTCAATCCATTCAAATAGTTATCTTTTTTTAGAAGCAATTTGGTGTTTCAGGTGGAAGAGGGGGGGAGCATGTCGTTTCACATTTTTCGGCATGTAGATGGTTTTTAGAATAGCTAACTATAACTAGATATAGAGAGGAATAAGATGAGAGCAACTTCAAGCAGGGTATCGAAGGAGAGCGATAGCAGCGGAGCTGTAGCAGCCAAAATTGCCCAAAAAACCGCTAAGAAGAGCGTTCTTAAGCTAGTTAAATCCCCAGCTAATTCAGATGGTACACCAACCCCCCTTCAGCAAGAGGCGTTGATCATTAAGTATCGTATCAAGGCTAGAAAGTTAGGGCGTAGTATTCTTCGTCGTTGGCACGCTCGCATGGAGCTAGATGAAGTCGATAGCATCGTAGATCTTTCGTTGTGTGAGGCCGTTAAGCGCTTTAACCCTTATAAGGGCGCAAGCTTTATGACCTTTCTTTTTTATCACCTCAAGGGCAACCTGATTCGAGCAGTTACGACGGCCGCCGCCGCATGCTCTATTCCAACCGTATGGGAGCAGGGAGGGGAGGTTGCTGAGAAGGGTGATGGAGATTCGATGGGCGAGTTTCAATTACGAGGCATTAACTCAGCCGAGATCGCCGAGGCCGTAACCAGCCAAGAGGCCCCACAGCCGGACGATGTCCTGTGGCACAAGGAGTTGAATGACAGAAGCTCACTTGCTTGTGAGAAGTTGGACGCATTGGAGCGTGAGATTATTAAGCGTATCTTTATCCATGAGCAGCAAATTATGGATATCGCTACCTCGCTTGGATATAGCCGATGTCATATCTCACGAATAAAGAAGAAAGCTCTTGAGACCCTGCACGCTGAGTTAAGTAGTTCAATGAACAATGATGATTTAGGACACCGTACCTCAATCGAGAATGACTCGGAGGAGCTAGGGCAGTGCGTAGCAAATCGCAAGGCTATTCACCGTCGTCGTCCACGCGCGCGAACACGTCGTAACGAGGAGTTCGTGCCTGCTAAGGCGGCCTAGTAACGTAGCTATTCAACCCTGGGAAATTTCTTGTGGGTTGCGCGCTTTTTCGGGATAACGATTAAGTGTCGCACGATCTCTGTTCCCGGTAGCTTAACGGCATGCACCTGAGGAACGTCTCCACCAAGCTCTCGAATAAGATCCTCTGTACCTGAGATTTCAGCCTCAAAGCTACTGCCCTTTAGGGCGATCGCCTGACCGCCGATCTTTACTAGCGGTAGCATTAGCTCAATCAGGAGCGGGAAGGGCGCTAGCGCGCGTGAGGTGACCAGATCATAGCGCTCACGGTGTTGTGGGGTGCGTGCCAGCATCTCGGCCCGTCCGTGTATCCCTGAGACATTAGTGATACCACAGGCGTGCGCGGTCTCGCTGGCAAAGCGCACCTTCTTTGCTGTGGCATCAAGCAGGGTAATTGAGCTAGCGGGAAGTAGCGCAGCAAGGGGAACTCCTGGAAACCCAGCCCCCGTACCGATATCGAGGAGGCGCAAATTGGCGGCTTTATCTAGGACCGTTAAGGTGGCGAGAGAGTCCAACAGATGCAGCGAAACGTAATCGCTACGCGCAATGCGGGTCAGGTTAAAGCTCTTGTTGGTAAGCTCAAGGTTCTCAAGGAAGAGTAATAACGCATCTATCTGTGTTGATGATGCAGAGAGGCCCAACGTCTCAATCCCTTTTTCTAGCTCCAATCGTTCGTTAATCATGCGCTCTTCTGGTAGGTATAATTCAAGGCGTATTGTCTAATCTGAAAGGCAACACTACACCGAACGGAGGTGAATGAGAATGAGATCGTATGCGAGCTATTGGAGATCTCTGATTATACCGCTGGCTTAGGTAGCGCTGCCCATGTTTTTAGGCTCTCCCCCAGTTTCTCTTCGAACTGCTCAAGGGTGAGTCCGAAGGCCTCTCTAAAAGCCGTTGAGCGCTCTGTACCGGTTCGCAGCAGGGCTAGGTAGGCACCGATCTTTGAAAAGCCGAAGGCATGAATTAGCGCCTTTGTTGCCAGTAGTGATTGTGCATATGCGGCCGGCACCATGTCGGAGTTAAGCTTTGTAAAGCCCCCCTGTAGCAAGCTTAGAGCGACCGGCTCATTTGAGTTTAGCCACGTACGCAGCGCCTCGCGTAGGGCCGGGTTCTCATAGCCCTCGGACCACTGCGCGATGCCCTCATCGATCCAACCAGGAATCTGCCCCTCTGAGAGTGCAGAGAGAACCGCGTGTGTGAACTCATGCTTAACGGAGCGGTGCAGGTTTTCAACGTCGACCGGTTTGGTATTTGAGAGGGGGATTATTATCTGTCCACGAAAGAACATGGCGTTGGTCCAGCCTGGCGCCCCGGTGAGTTCGTAGAATGCAGTCTCGTCCATCAACCTAATCGAGCTGCTAAAGGCTGGGATTGTGCTAAATAGATCGGTGTATTCAGCGTGTGTTTTGTTTAACGCTTGAACGAGCTGATCCGCTAGGTCCGACCACTGAGAGGGCGAGATTAGGGTCAGCTTACTACCGTTTGCTAGATCTACTGGGGTAAAGCGTAAGAAGGGGGCCTGGTCTGCGCTGGCGTAGCGTGCCCGCTCAGGTGCTTGACCTACCTGTCTTCGGCCATCAGCAAAGGCGATTCCAACGTAGAGGATGACACCGAGCGCGAGCGCCATAACTGAGGTGCTTATGGCAGATCTAATAGTGGGGGCCGTAATCCAGCGTCGCATACCATTCTCCGTTTTTCATTGCGGAGAGAGAGGCTCTGTTGGATACGGCTTAAGAACGAGCATCCCCTCTTACATGGAATGTCGGCTTTTTTGCCTATAAACATGAGAACTCCCTTAAGCGAGCTATTCTAGCCACGCAACCCATTGAAATAGTGGGCAAGAATCAGAGAGGGTAGATTGGAGCGTATAGCGAAAAACGAGCCAAGCCCTTGTGAAGAGGGTGTGTTTTTCAGTATACTAGAGGTATTACCGGCAATACCCTTTAAGGATAGGTAGAGATTATGAGTTCAAATGCAGGTTCATGTGGTGGTGGTTCATGTGGCAGTAGCTCAAGCAGTGCTAGTTCAACAGGCACTAGCTCATGCAGCAGCGGAGCCGCTGTTAAGAACGTAGCCAGCCAGCCAGAGGGCGAGTTTGTAGCCTCAGATGAGATGCCGGTGCTCTTTACCCCATCAGCTATTGATGCCGTGGCCAAGGCGCTTAAGGACGAAGGCGAGGATGGAGATTTTCTACGCATCTCGGTAGTTGGTGGTGGATGCTCCGGTTATCAGTACGGATTAGATTTTGATAAAGAGGAGCGCATGGGCGACCTAGCGCTCGAGTTGAACGGTGTAAAGGTGGTTGTTGATGCGGTTAGCGTTGGCTATCTACGAGGTACCGTTGTTGATTACGTATCGGGTCTAAATGGAACCGGATTTCAATTTAAGAATCCGAACGCCAAGCGCACCTGTGGATGCGGTAGCTCGTTTAGCTAAGGGTAATCCCTAGTTTCAAATGTATTTAAAGCATGACTAGCATCGCTTTAGGGTGGTATATTGGGCAGCTCCAACCTTAATCAAATAGAGGTGCTGGGTATGATGCCAAAAACGCTTTCAATCGTTCTTTCAATCACAATTGTGCTAGCTGGGTGTGGTTCTAGTTCGCAGCAGCACGGCTCGATAGCAGATGTAGTAGGTGCCACTGCACTTGGGCTTGAGGTCGCAGAGACCACGCAGGACCAGGCTCGTAATGAGGTATTGAGTACTCCGACCGAATTTGATCTTACTATCGAGCAGGATACCTATTCGTGGGAACGGGCTAGGTTTTTTCTAGAAAACTATGTCCAGGCTGCCCAGGCACCAGCTATTCCGGTAACCAAGGTGGTCGGTTCCCGTTGGGCACTCTCCAGCCCCCCTAGTAGTGGTCACTATGTGTATGAGGTATGGAGGGAGGCGATTCCAGATGGGTTTCACTACTCAATTAAGTGTCTTGCAAGTAGCGATACAGCCGACCAATCACAGGCTCTACTTAACTCGGCAAATTTAGCCCGCTTTGTCCGCGATGG
>Ga0114970_10002838_pt1 | contig 12912 bp, 14 predicted proteins | sample M_140205_XF_Meta_FD_87030 | JGI IMG/M metagenome (GOLD analysis project Ga0114970, IMG submission 87030) | Freshwater microbial communities from Lake Montjoie, Canada to study carbon cycling - M_140205_XF_MetaG | ecosystem: Environmental > Aquatic > Freshwater > Lake | place: Lake Montjoie... | reverse complement strand
TGCCTGTCGCATTGCCTCCAATTGGTGGACCAACTCCGACCGCTCTTTCTCCCAAGCGCCTTCTGAACTCAGGATCTTCGATACCATCTCCTCACGGTCTTTCTCTGCCACTTCCTGTTCTTTCTTTAAAGCCGCGTTCTCCTTCTGCAAACCCGTAATCGTCTCCTGCAGAATCGCTAAGTCCCCTCCACTCTCATCCCCAAATTGCGGTTCCTCACTCAAATCGCGCTCCGCTAAAAGCTCTCTAATTCTCAACCGATATCCCTCAATATCCGCATTCAATTGCGCCAAGGCTCGACCCTCCCACTCGTCCACAGTTTCATTCCCCCCAACTCCAAGAACCTCTTTCCCATGACCCTTCATCCCCTCTAACTCCAAAAGCAACTTCGCATTCGCCCCCTTGGCCTCGGCCAACTGCTCACTCGCCTCTTTCATCGCCCTCCCCATTTCCAGTTCTCGCTTCCGATTCAGCACCTCAAACTCCCGGCGCATCGCCGATTGCGTAGCCTCAATCATCGCCGCCCCATCCCGATGCAACCGTTCGGCCGCTGCTAACTGCCTCTCCAACTTGATTTTCGACTCTTTCTCTCGCCCCAATTCCATCGCCGATTCCCTCTGCTGCCCTTCCATCGCCGCAATGCGCCGCTGCCACTCATCTACTTGCCGTTGTTGGGCTTTCGTTGGTCTTTCCCCACCACCAATCATCGATCCCAGTTTCCCTCGCTTCTGAAATTCTGCCACTTGCCGAGAAAGGGCCGCTTGCTGTTCTGCCAAAGCATCCCGCTCCTCCGTTAATCCAGCCACCCGCTGGTTGATCGCCTCACTCTTCGCTAACTTTTCTCCCAATTCCTCCAATTCGCGAAGCAATCTATCCCTCTCCTCCTCCATCTTCCCCTTACTCCCCAGCGGCATTCCCCCGAGCTCCCCCTCACCACGAAGCAAAAGTTCTCCGCTCGCTTTTTTCTGCCCCTGACCGTTCTCCTCAACCAGCGGCCCCATCACTCCCTCAGGCACAGGACTCTTTAAACTTTCGCGCGTGGACATAGCTAAAATGATTTAGGCGAAATCCTCCCCACATTTCCAGCCCAGACTGCTGACACTTTCACCCTCATTCTGTCACCCAATTCACTCATCTTTCCCCATCTTTCACCACATACATCTCGCAGGTCTCCGCCAGTCGCGCAGGCAAAATCACCACCAATTCCACATTCTCTCCCACGTATTCCGTCTGCAATATCCTCCCCAATCGATGAATCGTCGCCAACAACGCCCCCTCCGACTGCGGCACGCTCAGTCGGCAACTCATCGACCCCTCATCCGCCATCTCCCCCATCCGCGCAATCAACTCATCCAACCCTTCCCCAGTGCGCACAGAAATAAACAGTGCACCCGGAAAGTTCCGCCGATGGACTGCCAATGTCGATTCCTCAGTCACCTTATCGATCTTGTTAAAAACAATCAGTGTCCGCTTCTCATCTGCCCCCAACTCCGCCAACACTTTCCGCGTCGTTTGATAAAATTCCAAAACTTCGGGCTGCGAGGCGTCCAGCAAATGGATCAAAAAATCTGCCATCACCGATTCCTCAAGCGTGGCGTTAAATGCCTCCACCAATCGATGCGGAAGCTTCCGCACAAACCCCACGGTGTCCGTAAGCAAAAGCGGTTGCTTATTCGGTAAGGCGATCTTCCTCGTGGTCGTGTCCAAAGTCGCAAAAAGCTTGTCTTCAATCAGCACATCCGCCCCCGTCAACCGATGCAAAAGGGAAGATTTTCCCGAGTTCGTATAACCGACAATCGCCGCGTTTGGCACCGGCGTCCGCTTCCGATCCTTCCGCTGCGTTGCCCGAGATTCCCGCACACTTTCCAACTCCCGCTTACACCGATCAATACTCCCGCGAATCCGTCGCTTGTCTTGCTCTAATTGTGTCTCCCCTTCCCCACGCGTCCCGATTCCTCCACCCTGCCGAACCAAATGCGTCCACCCCCGCGTCAGCCGGGGCATCTGGTATTCCATCTGCGCCAACTCCACCTGCAGCCGTGCCTCCCGCGTCCGAGCTCGCTTCGCAAAAATATCCAAAATCACTTCCTGCCGATCGATCACCGTTAATCCCGCCAACGATTCCCAGTTCCGTTGCTGACTCGGAGATAATTCGTTGTCGAAAATAATCACATCGCACCGCTGGCTCTTCGCCCGAGCGATAATCTCATCCGCTTTCCCTGTCCCAATCAGCAACCGCGGGTGGTACTCGCGATGATGCACCAACATCCGATCAATCACCGGAACATCCAGCGTCGCCACCAATTCCTCCAACTCCTCCAGCAAACTCGCGGCCTCGTCTCGCGTCGATAATTCCACATAAGCACCCACAAGCAACGCCCGCTCCACTTTGTTCTCGCCTTCTTTATTTTCAGTCATGCAATCGCAGACCATATCCACCTCCCCCCTACTAAGCAAAGGTTTGACGCTCCTTCCTTTCATTCTGTTTCCCATCGTTCCTCTTCACACTTCTCTCCACCCCCCTTGACGAATCTCCAAAAAGTGTTCATTTGATCACCGATGATTCTTCCGCCGACTCCGTTGCACTCTCCAAAATTTCCCATCCAAATTATCCCCCACCTCCCCTCCTCTTCCCGCTCATTCGCCGATCCGCACGACCCTCTCATCCCCATCTTCGGCACCATCCCCGCAGGCCATCCCGCTGATCAACACCAAGAACCAGAGGGCTTTCTCTCCATCAACCTCGACTCCCTCCACCTCCCGACTGGCCCTCGGATCTTCGCCCTCAAAGTCCGGGGCGACTCCATGAACGGCGCAGGCATCTTGCCAGGCGATATCGTGATCTTCGAATTCAAAAACCCCCAAAATGGCGATATCGTTGCCGCGCTCATCGACGGACAAACCACCCTCAAACGCTATCTCATCCAACGCGGCAAACCTTTTCTCCAAGCCGAAAATCCTCGCTTCCCTAATCTCATCCCCGCTCACGAACTCGTCATCCAAGGTGTCCAAATCGCCCTCTGGCGCGTCCTCAAACGATCCTCATAACTCATTCCACCACTCGCCCCTCCTGCTCCCGAAATAATTGCCGAATCACTTCCTCCACCGGTGGTTCCTCCACGCTGATATCGGTCACCTCACAATTCCCCAAAATAGCTCGGCAAGTCTCCGTAACCTCCGATCGCAAAACCCGCAAACGAATCCCCGAACTCGTTCGCTCAACCACTTCTCCAAACCTCCCAAAATCGCAGGCACTTTGATCCTTCATCGTTAATCCAATCATTTTATGGGTCGCAAATCGATCGATAATCCCACTCAGCGGCCCGTCAAAAAAAATTCGACCATCATCAATAATGATCACCCGCTGACAAAGCTCCTCAATGTCCCGCATATAATGACTCGCCAGCATCGTCACCGTCCGTTGCCCAGCACTATGCGTCCGCAAAAACTCCCGGACCTTTTTCTGACTGGTCACATCCAATCCAATCGTCGGCTCATCCAAAAAAAGAATCCGCGGAGAATGCAACAGAGCCGCAATCAATTCCATCTTCATGCGCTCCCCCAAGGAAAGCTCCCGCACCATCACATCCAACTCCCCCACACAGTCGAGGAGCTCCGTCAACTCCCCGACGATCTTCCGAAATTTCCCCTTCTCAATCCCATAGATCGCTCGATTCAATTCCAATGATTCTCGAGCCGGCAGATCCCACCAAAGAGCGTTCTTTTGCCCCATCAAGAGCGATAACTCTCGCTTCATCTCATCATGCCGCTCCCATGGCACATAACCCAAAACCCGGGCCGTCCCTGATGTCGGATTCAATAACCCCGAAAGCATCTTCATCACGGTGGTTTTTCCCGCCCCATTCGGTCCCAGAAATCCCACAAACTCCCCCTCCTCAATCGAAAAAGTAATCCTCTCCGCCGCACGCTTCTCCACATACTCCCTCCGCCCTAATCCCCGAATCGCCCCCCAAAGCCCCGGTGCCTTCTTATAGGTCCGGTACACTTTCGTTAGGTCTTTCACTTCAATCGCACTCATGAAGATGCGATCTTGCACGACTCACCCCAATGAGGGGAAGCTAGCAACCCACTTTTCCTCGATATCCTTCTCCATGCCCGATAACCCACGCCTCCGCTTCCTCGCCAAACTCGAGGAAGCCCTTCGCTCTGGCTCCTTTGTCAAATTAACCCTCAGCCAATACCGTGGCCCAGAATCCGGCCTCCGTAACCTCTACGCTCGAATCGTTAACCTCCGCTCCGGCCCCCATCTCTCCACTGTCTGGCGCTACGCCACTCGCGATCTCACCAAAAATTTTCCCCTCTCCGATGCCACATCTATCCTCACTCCTCTCCTCGGTCATGCCTTCGAACGGGCTCACCTCTTCACCACCACCGGCGACTCCCAACTCCAATCCAATCCCCAAGGCCTCGGAAAGCTAAAGTCTTCCCGCCCAGTATTCACGGTCGCTCCACCCCCCACACACGACGAACCAAAGCGCTCCCCCATCGCCATCGAAAATGCCCCATTCCTGCAGTCGCTCGGTGTCACTTCACCCCAAGGCTCCGCTCGGCCAGGGATGAACGATAAACTTCACCAGATTCAACGCTTCGTCGAAATCCTCGGGCATCTCGTCGAAACCTCCTCTCTCCGGACATCTTCCACACTCCGCGTCCTCGATATGGGCGCAGGCAAAGGCTACCTCACTTTCGCCACCGCCGCCTTCTTTCAAAATCGTCACGTCCAAGCAGAAATCGTCGGTGTCGAAGTCCGCCAAGATCTCGTCGATCTCACCAATCGCGTCGCTCTCGAAGTCGGCTTCTCTCACCTCCACTTCACCCAAGGAACCATCGCCGACTTCTCCACTCCCCTCCCCCCAGATATCCTCATCGCACTCCACGCCTGCGATACCGCCACCGATGACGCCCTCCATCATGGGATCAAATCCGGGACCGCCCTGATCATCGTCGCCCCTTGTTGCCATCAGGAACTCCGCCCCAAAATCACTCCTCCACCTCTCCTCCAAGATATCCTCCGCCACGGCATTCTCGCCGCTCGCCACGCCGAAATCCTCACCGACGGAATCCGCTCCCTCCTCCTCGAAATCCATGGATATAAGTCGTCCGTCTTCGAATTCATTTCCCCAGAGCATACCAGCAAAAATCTCCTCATCGCCGCCCATCGCCGCCCAGAACCTCTCGACCCCGCCCCCCTCCGGATAAGACTCCGCGAACTCATGGCTTTTTATCATCTCCACGACCAACGCCTCGCCCAACTTCTCCAAGAATGATCAAATACTGGACTGCTCCCGAACTCGCCGCCCTCCGCCGCATCCGCGCCCGCTTCCTCACGGGAACCGCTGGAGCTCAAAACTATTGGAAAGTCCCCGAAGATATCGCCCTCTACGATAGCACTTTCGGTGAGCGTATCGGATGGAAATGGGACGGCGTTCTTCGCGAATTAACCGACCGCCAATGGCAACCGCAAAGCCGTCACCTCTTTGACTGGGGCTGCGGAAGTGGCGTCGCTGGTCGCCGGGCCCTCGCCCAATGGCCTCACCTAGAGTCGATCACTCTTCATGACCGTTCCCCACTCGCCGTCCGCTTCTCTGCCGAAAAAATTCGTGCCGCCTTCCCCCACGTCCGGATCGATTTTCCGACCACCAATCTCCCGCCATCCACTTTGCTCGTCATCAGTCACGTCATCAGCGAACTCAATGAGCCCGACCTTCAGCAACTCCTCAATCTCGCCCGCCAAGCCACCGAAATTATCTGGGTCGAAGCCGGCACCCATACCGATAGCCGTCGACTGATTGCCGTCCGCGAGTCTTTGCGCCAAGAACTCACCGCCGTCGCCCCTTGCACCCATCAGCATCGCTGCGATTTACTCTCCCATCGTCACGATGCCCATTGGTGCCATCATTTCGCCAACCCACCCTCCGAAATTTTTCAAAATGCCCGCTGGATGGACTTCGGTCGCGAAATGGGGATCGATCTCCGCAGCCTCCCTTACAGCTTTCTCGTCCTCCAAAAATATCCCCAAAATCCTCTGCCCAATCCCGACCTCTCCCATATCATCGGCCAACCTCGCGAAGCTCGCGGGCATCTCAAAGTGCTAAGTTGCCAAGCCAACGGCGTCGATGACTTCGTCCTCCAAAAACGCGACGCCCCCAACCTTTACCGATCACTCCGCAAGGGTGTCGCCAACCCCGTCCAACAATGGCAGATCGCCGATGGAAAAATCGTCGGCAGCCTCACCGAGCCAGAACCGCCCACCGACTAACCCGCCGCCCACCGACCCAATGCCCACCGGCTCAATGCCCTGTGCTGATCAATATCATCTGGTCTCCCCAGGCCTCTTCTTCTGGCAAGCCTATGATCCGCTATCCCGCGTCGATCTCACCACCACCGCCCTCGCCACCACCCAGGGTTTCATTCTCATCGATCCGATCCCCCTCACCCCTCCACTCCTCGCCGAGCTCTTCCACGCTCATCCTCCCATCGCCATCCTCCTCACCAACGGAAATCACTCCCGTGCCGCCGCCGAATATCGTCGCCAATTCTCTCTCCCCATCTTCGCCCACCCCGACGCCCACCCCCATCTGGAATTCCCCGTCGATCATCTCCTCACCGACGCCGAGGTCCTCTGGGATTCCCTCACGATCATCACGCTGCCAGGGGCCGCTCCCGGTGAAGTCGCCATCCACTCCCCCCACGGCCTCCACCTCGGCGATGCCCTCATCCATCTCCCTTCCACTGGTCTGGCCAGCCTCCCAGACCAGTATTGCGAAAATCCCTCCACCCTCCGCTCCTCACTCGAAAAACTATTGCGGTTTTCCTTCGAAATTCTGACATTCGCCCACGGTCCGCCGATCCTCATCCAACCTCGAAACCGCCTCGCTCATCTCCTCGCATGAATCTCCCAATCACCTCGCTCCTCACCCTGCTCCTCACCATTGCACCGCTCCTCGCCCAAGAAAAAAATCGCCCAAAACCTCCCCTCACCCCACCCAAACTCTCCGTCCCCCTAACCCCCACAACCACCACTCTCCCAATCACTCCCGTCACTCCTCCCCCATCGGAATCCCTCGCCGGCCCCATCGTCGATCCCGCTCAAATGGTTTCCGCTTTCTTTGCACTCCTCAAAAAAAGCTCGGTCGATTCCGCTTACGCTAGCCTGACCCGAGGATCTCGTATCGCCGAAAAACCCGAAGAACTCAGACTCCTCAAAACAAAAACCAACGAAGCCATCGAAGTCTTTGGTGCCATCATCGATCACGATCTCGTCGAATCAAAGTCAGTCGGCACTCGCTTGCTCCGAGCCACTTACGTATCTCACGGCAGAACTTTCCCTCTCCGCTGGCGCTTTTATTTCTATAATCCTGATGGCGTTTGGCGCCTCATCGATCTCCGCGTCGATGACAAGCTCAATGGCATTTTTGACGAACTCGAAGACCGGCGCGAACCAGACGCCAAGCCGTGATTGCCCGCATCCTCCGCTTTCTTCGTTTCTCCCACACCATCTTTGCCATGCCCTTTGCCCTCGGCTCAATGCTCGTCGCCGCACGAGGTTGGCCCAGCGGATGGCTCGTTGCCAAAATCATTCTCGCCATGGTTTTCGCCCGCACCGCCGCCATGGCATTCAATCGCCTCGCCGACTGGAAAATCGATCAACGCAACCCCCGCACCGCCGACCGCCACACCCTCGTCAGTTACCCCACAGCTTGCCTAATCCTCCTCTCCAGCTCGCTGGCCTTCATCGCGATCACCTTCACGATTAATCCCCTCTGCTTTCGTCTCTCCCCAATCGCCCTCCTCATCGTGCTTTTCTACTCACTCACCAAACGGTTCACCTCCTTCAGCCACTTCTTCCTCGGCCTCGCCCTCGCCGTCTCTCCAGTCGGCGCTTGGCTCGCCGTCCAAGGCCACTTCGCTCTGCCACCACTCATCCTCGCCCTCGCCGTGCTTCTCTGGGTCGCCGGTTTCGATCTCATCTACGCTACCCAAGACCACGCCTTTGATCGCCAGGCCAATCTCCACTCTCTCGTCGTCAAACTCGGCATCCAAAAATGCCTGCTCCTCGCCCAGATCCTTCACTGGCTGATGCTCGCCGGACTGATCGCCTTTGGCCTCTCCGCCCACCTCAGTCTCCCCTTCTATCTCAGCCTCATCCTTGTCGCCGCGGCTCTCGTCTACGAACACCACACCGTCGCTAAACTCGATCTCCACGCCATCAACCGCGCATTCTTCCTCAGTAACGCTTTTGTCGGTGTCGTCTTCGTCCTTGGCCTCTTCTTAGATCAAGTGCTCCTCCACCAAGGATAAGTCTCCACCCTTGACTCCCAGTTTAATGGCAATTTTTCTCCTTCTTCCCCCCCACGGGCACCTCACCCACTGTCCCAATCCCGACTGGGAGGGTGCGGGAATCGGACGGCGCTTGAAGCTTTGCCAGAGCATTCTCTGCCCTTTGGAGCTGACTGCGCGAAGTTAAACCCCAAGCGTGAAGCCGCCGCTGACGGCCAAGGTGCGCTTCGGCAGCTTGACACATTTCGCGACGCAAGTTCGCCGCCGCCACCGTCGCCAGTGTCACGATGGATTGGTGCTCGGCCTGAGCCTTCATCCACTCCTCCTCCGAAATTTCCCCGCGCTCAAATCTCCCCCGGACTTGATCCAATTCCGCCGTCGACTTGGTCTCAACGGCGACCTGATATTTCACCAGCGCCCGCGCCACCAATATCGCGGTACTTTCTGCCTCCACCTGCGAAAGCACGCCCGCCTTCCATAACTTCACCCAGCGCTTTTGCTTTGCCCGCGCGCCCTCAAGCTCCGCCTTCGCTCTCTCCACGCTCGCCGACTGAATGGCCTCTACATCTTCGACCAACGTCAAGCTCGGCAAATCATCCAGCATCAACCGCGACTCCTCCTCCATCGCTTCCCCAACAACATGCGATGGCAACGCATCCACCGCCCACAAAGGAACGCCCAACCCAGCCAGCGCAACCAAGAAAATTGTCTCGACGAGATAACGCACACCCCAAACTGAGCTTTGACGTCTTCAGAAACAAGCCCAAGCATCGCGAGCAATCGAAGTCCCCATGCCAGCAAACCCACGGAGGTTTCAGTTTACAATTCCAGTGTCATTCATACTTTGATCCCCAAATTATGATCAAAAATTCCCTGCGAATCGTTCTCCTCCTCGCCTTGGTTTCTCTTGAACAAACCGCTCCAGCGGCACCCAGCTTACCCCAGCATTCAGGAACATCTCCCCTCAAAGTCTTCATTCTTGCTGGGCAATCAAATATGGAAGGCCAAGCGGTTGTCGATCTCACGGGCAAGGATTACAACCATGGCAAGGGAACACTCGCCACCCTCATCGCCGATCCTCTTAAGGGCGGAATCTTTAAACATTTGCAAACCGCCGAAGGCAAGTGGGCGGTCCGCGATGACGTTTGGGTCAGCTACCAGCGCGAACGCGGACCCTTACTCGCGGGACCGCTGGCCTGCGGATTCTCCGTTTACGGTGACCCCCATCACTTCGGCGCCGAGTTGCAGTTCGGTCACGTCATCGGCGATGCTTTGCCCAATCAAGTGCTCCTCATCAAGACTGCTTGGGGAGGAAAAAGCCTCGATGTCGACTTTCGCCCACCTAGTTCCGGTGGCCAAGTCGGTCCATATTACACCTTGATGATCGCCCAGATTCGCGAAGCATTGACGAAGCTGAAAACGACTTTTCCTCAATACGATGGGCGCGGATATGAGTTGGCAGGCTTCATTTGGTGGCATGGATGGAACGACTTTTGTGACGCCAAAATGGTGCCTGCCTATGAAGGGAATCTCGTCCATTTGATCAACGATATCCGCAAAGATTTGCAGGCCCCCAAACTCCCCGTGGTCATCGGAGAAATGACCGGCCCATGGCTGAAGGATGCCAAAGATTTACCAGCGGCCGCCGTGGCCATTCGCAAAGCCCAAGAAACCGCGGCCATCAAGCCCGAGTTTAAAGGCTCGGTGATCTTTGTAGAAACCCGGGACTTTGTCCGCAAGCCTGAGGACTCGCCCCACCCCAGCCACGGTCACCACGAATTCGGCAACGCCGAAACCTATTTCCTAGTCGGTGATGCCCTCGCCAAAGGAATGATCAAACTTCTCCCCAAGTAAACTGGGGCAAACACTTGAAGATATCCTGCCTCTAAATCAGCCTCGCGGGCTTCGAGGAATTGTCTCCGCGGGAACCACCGCGAGTCGCCTTAAAACTTGGCTAAATCCGCCGGGGGCTTTTGCTCAAAAAGTCGCACATCCTTGCTCGTCATGCTCTCGCCTTCAAATTCAAACCAACCCACAAAATAGTGCCCTGCAAGGATGGCGGGGAGCCAGTGCTGATCGTCCTCCCACATCTCAGAAAACGGAATGGCCTCAAGATCAAACCAAAGAGGGGTGGCCTCCTCGGTTTCAATCAGTTCTCCCGAAAAATTCCCCGCCAGAAAAACCACGCAATGCAGGCTATACCCATCGGCAAATTGAAAGTGGAGAACCCCAGCCTCCACTAACTCCAAGGGGATCACTCCCACCTCTTCCTCAACCTCCCGAATCACGGCCTCCAACGCCGTCTCCCCTTTTTCTAGCTTCCCCCCAGGACCATTGATCTTGCCTGCCCCCAGTCCACGCTTTTTTCGGATGAGCAGAATTCGCCCCTCCTTAACGATAAAACAAAGATTCGCTCGCTCTCGCGGTTGCCAGTGATTCCAGTCCATCAGTAATCAATAATCATCGTTTGATCCGAAGAGAATGAGGAAGAGTCGAACCCCACGGTAGTCTCTTACTTCGGGGCGTACCATCGAGCGATTTTTAACCGCCCAAACATCTGGGTCGGATCAGCTGGATCAACTTTCAAATTCACACTTTCAAGAACAATAAACCTTTCCGGTGCTTGGATTTCGCCAAGAAACCCCACCAATGAAGACCAAGAACATTTCAACTGAATTTCTACCGCGACCGCCGTGTAGTCAGGCTTCCTACTTGGTTGCCGAATCACGGGGTTTTCCAAAAGGACGGTCCTCTTCTTTGCTAACTCCTTCACCAAATCCAATAACTGAACGCCTGCACCATCCTCATTGGCGAGCGTCGGTTGCTTCTCCCGCACCCAAGCATCCCGCTTTTCCCAAAGAATCTTTTCCGCATTGAGCTTCTCGATCATCGCTAACTTCCGCGTCTGCGTCACCAGCGTCGCATCCAATCGCGCCCGACTTTTCAAAAAATAATCCCCAATCAAATAGGTCACGACCAGCAGAGCGATCGTCCCCACCAATACCGAAAGATTCTTTTCCCGCGTCGAGAGTTTCCCGCTCATAGCTTTCCGTAAATCGTAAACTGGGCGTGCTCGTTCGGCAGCAACTGCGGCGGCTTGGCATCAATCAGAAATGTCTTCAACTCTTTCTCCGCCTTTAATCGCGAAACATAATCAATCGCCAGATTCGCCGAAGGTGCTTCGCCAATAATTCGCCATTGCGTGGCCTGAAGATCAAACTCCGTAATCCGAATTCCATCCGTCGGTAAATTTCGACTCGCTTGATAGAGTAACTCCACCGCGTAACGACTCGGATCAACCGCGGGAGCCAGCGTCTTCCAAAGATTTTCTCGCGCTTGCACCTGTTGCAAAATGGGTTGCATCGCCCGATACCGCACATCGATCTTCTCCGCCTTCGCCTTCAACCATCCCAAATAAACAAAAGCCAGTACCACGATCAGCAGGTAAATAACCGCCCCCCCGATGAGGCGACTCTTCCATTGAGCCGCCCGATTTCCTCGCGCCAAATCGCTCTCCCAAGAAGGCGGAACCAGATTGATCTCCGGCGAGGAAAGGTTGCTCTCCACGGAAAAACTTTCACAGGGAATGGAGAAAAAATTCCCCAAAATTTCCTCAAAGAGTGGCGCGGAATCCGCCCAACGCACTGCCGAAAACTCCGCAGGCACACCCTCCATTTCTGCACTAAGCATCAGTTGCGGCAAAGCATCCCGCAATTCCTCAGGCTCCACCGATGGAATGACTTGCGTCCAAACTATTCGCCGATTTTCCACAATCGCCACCACGGTTTGCCCCTGCTCAGGATAGACCAATAAGATCGTCTCATCCGATGGACTATCGCCCGCCAAATGCATTGCCAAAGGGGTGATCTTTTCTGGCAATCGTTCCACCGCCCGCAACGGATGGCACCGGTCCTCTATCACGCCTAACTGGGCCACCGCAGATACCACTACCGACTCCGTTTCGTGCTCTTTCACGATCAAAAATCCCGAAGAAATCTCCTCCAATGGAAATGGCAAAGTCTTTTCCAGTTGTAACTGAATCATTCCCGATAACTCCTCGCGATCGGTCGACGGCAAACTCAGTCGCTCAAGTAAAATATCCTGACAAGGGAGCGCCAAATGCACAGGCACAGACGCCGGCAAGCTCGCCGCCGCCGCTTCCAGGCTGGCGTATCTTTGCGGAGGATTTCCGGTGCGAATCAAGCACCAGCCAACGCTGTCAGGTATAAGTAGCACGGGGACCGTGCTGATTTTCTTCATTCTTTCCAAGAGAGGATTTGCGGATTAGCCCCCGCTTTTCTGACAACTACTTCCAGTTGTCGATAGGCATTTCCTGAATGACCTTCACTCGTGATATGCATCGTCGGGTCCTTGAGCATCACCAAACCGCCTAACTCCTTAAACTGGGCGTCCCCCAAACCGAGAAACGATTGCACTTCTTTCAAATTTTTAAACTCTGGATCATCGATCGTTCCGTCCACCCCATCCTTCCCCTGCCGAAATTTTATAAAGGCCTCAATCCGCGCATCCCCCAATCCCGGCAACAACCGCAAGACCTCAGGCGAAGCCGCCAACAAATCAATCGGCCCTTGGCTATCCACAGTTAACTCATC
>Ga0114970_10002837_pt1 | contig 12912 bp, 10 predicted proteins | sample M_140205_XF_Meta_FD_87030 | JGI IMG/M metagenome (GOLD analysis project Ga0114970, IMG submission 87030) | Freshwater microbial communities from Lake Montjoie, Canada to study carbon cycling - M_140205_XF_MetaG | ecosystem: Environmental > Aquatic > Freshwater > Lake | place: Lake Montjoie... | reverse complement strand
ATTTGGTTGATCCTTATGACAGATGACAACATCAATGAATAATAACTGAAAATATCAGGGATGCAATTTCAAACTCAACATGCGATGATTGCATTTCTGTTCAATGATTGGGGTTAACCATATGTTTCGAATCGCACGAGCCAACCTATGGCATCACTCAGCCTTTGCTAAAAAAATCGGTGCATGTAAAGATCTTGATTTACAGACCTTCGATATAAACAATGAGACCCAAGCTTGGGCTGCTCTCGATACCGCACATGTCTACCAAATCACTTCTGCACGCGACGAGTTACCACCCAAGTTACACGCTCGCAGAGAACTATTAGCCAGATGTCCAAAAATTCTCTGCGTATCTGCAGGTGGCGCAGGTTTTGACACTGTTGACGTTGAAGCTTGCAGCCAAGCGGGCGTACTCGTACTCAACCAATCGGGTGCCAATGCTCAATCGGTTGCAGAGGCTGTGATTGGCTTTATGATCGATTTGACTCATCGCTTGGCTATTTGTGATCGCAGAATGAGACTCGATCGTGATTTCGTTCGAGAAGATTTCATGGGGCAAGAGGTTACGGGTGCAACGATTGGAGTTGTTGGCTTGGGTAACGTGGGTCGAAGAGTCGCTCGATTGGCGTCTGCTTTTGAAATGAAGATAGTCGCATTCGATCCACTGTTATCTTCAGATGAAATTCGGCAACGAGGAGCTGAGCCCGTCACGCTTGCTGGTTTGCTCCAGCAATCGGATATTGTGACTGTGCATTGTCCGCGAGACAAAACAACCATAGGACTTTTTGGTGCATCCGCATTTGCAGCCATGAAGCAAGGTGCATTTTTTATCAACACGGCCCGAGGTGGTATTCACAATCAGTCGGCCTTACTCGCTGCTTTAGAAAGCGGTCAGGTTGCAGGCGCAGCGCTCGATGTATGGGACGTCGAACCTCCCCCCATCAACGATCCACTTTTGCATCATCCAAAAGTGATTGCCACGCATCACTGCGCTGGCGTTACCCATCAATCGCGACAAAGAATGGCCCAATGGGCAGCTGACAATTTGATCAACATGCTTTTAAACGGTGAGCCTCCCTTGAGAATGATCAATCCAGAAGTTTGGCCAATGGTGCAACAAAAAATTGCTGCCGCACGATCCGCGTGAGTTAAGTTTTGAGCTTATCAGGTGGAATGAGAGCAATCGCCTTTTCCCAGCGTGCGCGATCATCCTGTAAAAATTTTGCAAACTGCGATGGCTTGATGGTGTTGATTGGATCGTAACCATTTGGAATCAAAAAGTTCTCACTAAAATCTTTGCTCGATGTCACGTCCCAAATATCGTTGGACATTTTTTGAACAATGTCTTTGGGTGTTGCTGCGGGCGCAAATGCGCCAAACCAAGAGCGTGCTTCAAATGCAATACCACCCGCTTGCAAAACAGTGGGAACTTGGGGCAACAAGGGGTGTCTTTCTGTACCGGCAAACGCAAGCGCTTTGATCCTGCCCGAACGAATATGCGGCAGTGGTAGCGCCAACGCACCTAACAATAAATTAACCTCGCCCGCAAGCAGCGCCGACATTGAAGGTGCAATTCCTTGGTATGGCACATGCAACAACTCAATACCTAAACGATTAGCCAGCACTTCAAACATCACATGATGTTGACTTGCAATACCTGGCGATGAATAAGAAACTTTTCCTGGATTGGCTTTTGCATAAGCAACAAACTCTTGAAAATTATTAGCAGGAAAACTGCCATGTGCCACAAGTAAAAACGAGATCTGACACATGATGGATAAAGGTGCAAAATCTTTATCTGCATTGTAGGGCATATTTTTGTTTAACAACGGAATGATGGAAAACGCAGGATCAGCGGCCATCAAAATGTTGTATCCATCCGCAGGCGCTTTTGCAACATAGGTTGTACCGACCAAAGAATTGGCTCCTGCGCGACTCTCCACCACCAACGGTTGCCCCCATTTAGGAAGCAACTTGCCACCGATGTAACGCGCCATTTGATCAACCGAACCACCCGCTGCAAAGGGGACGGTGACTTTAACGGGGCGGGTAGGAAAATCTTGACTTTGTGCACCAGAAAACTGTGTGTGCAAAGCCATTGGTGCAGCAATTGCAGATTGAAGAATTTGTCTGCGATTGAGTGTGTTTGATTTTTTCATATGCATTCTCCTTTAGATAAAAACTTCAAAGTTTGGAAGGTGATGAATAACCATAAATCTTTTTTGCGGCCTCTTCACTGATATAGCCTTTTAAAAGATCATGCGTGATGCTGTCGATTGAACGTTTGGATGGTTCACCGTAGCCACCGCCCCCCCCAGAATCGACTTGTACCCAATCGCCCTTTTTGAGTGAACGGTCGGCTTTCTTTAAGTGCTCTTCACGATCAGTTCCTGGATTCAAAATTACTTGCCCACTTGCACCATCGTGCCCTGAGTTAACCCCCCATGGCGGGCATTTTGTTCGATCCATACTCACGTTGAGTTGACAGTCTTGAAGAGCTTTGACGCGCTTGCTAACACCGAGTCCGCCTCTGAATTGACCAGGTCCACCCGAATCTTGTCTGAGAGAAATGGAATCGAAAAAAACCGGATAGAGCGCTTCTTGCAATTCAACAGGCACGTTGAACGTATCGCCATGCGCATAGGTTTTGAATGGACCACTGCCATCCCCTCTTTGACTCGCGCCAAAACCACCTTGACCTGTTTCAAGATTTTTAAACAGCTCTCCATTTGCTTTTCTGCCACTGAACACATGAACACCAAAAGCACCGTGATGTCCGCCTGCAACCAAATCAGGTCTTGCTTGACCCACTGCACGCAACACAACGTCAATGACTGTGGCTAAGGGCGTACTGTAACGCGCCATCGGTGCTGTTGCTGGAGCGCTCAAAAATTTTCCTTCAGGCAATACAACCGACAAACATCGAAAGGTTCCTTCGTTGGGTGCATCACCATTGGGTAAAAGATAACTCATTGCAATTCGCGCGGCAGTGATTCCGCCGCCTAATGCGCCAGAATTAAACGGGCCTTTGAGCACGGGCGCGATATCTGAAAAATCAACTTCGAGTTGCTTACCCTTAATCCGTACAGTAACTGGTATCGGAACGACTTGCCCCACTTGAATGCCGTCGTCATCAAGTTCAGCATAGGCCGTATAAGTGCCATCAGGAATGCCTTCAATGATTTGACGTGCTGCTTGTTCTGATTTCATCCACAGTTGCTCAATCGCGTGCGATACAGTTTCAACGCCATATTGCTTAAGTAATCCTTGATACAGATTGCGTCCAAGCAAACAACCGCCCATTTGTGATGCCACATCACCCAAAACAACGACAGGAAATCGAGTATTGAATTCGATCATCCGATAAATATCTTGAACAGGCTGCCCTGCTTTTTGCAACTTAACAGTTCTAAACTGAATGCCTTCTTGAAAAATACTCACAGTGTCATTCGTCGCAGATGAGCCCACTTCACGACCACCCACATCCGTCCAATGTGCGGCTATTGCTAAAAACGCTTCAGGAGATCGCGATTGTTCGCTGGCAAATATGGGCGTATACATAACAACGTTATTGAGATGCTGACCCAACACACCTGAATAATTACAAATGATCACGTCACCGTGCTCGAACCCATCTTTGCCATAAAAATAGATGCCATCCTCGACGGCAGCACCCAAAATATTCGCAACAAAAAGAGGGATGCCGCCTTTTCCCTGCGATATCAATCGACATTCAACGTCAACAATTCCCACTGCAAAATCTTTGTATTCATAAATGAGTGGACTAAATGCAGTACGCGTGATATTGGCCTCGATCTGTTCAGGAATGGCTAACAATTTGTTTCGAATCACCTCTAAGGTGATGGGATCGATGGAGTGGCTATTGCTCATAAAATTTTGTGATTGCAAAAAATAAATTAAGTTAATGAAACATCAATGTGAAGTTCTGCGAGACGACCAATATGGAATCGATCGCCTTCATCGATGAGGCAGGTAGCGCCATACTCTTCAATCAACGCAGGACCTGGATGCGCAAAACCGATGGGCAACTCGGCACGCTGAAAGACAGGCATTTTTTTCCAACTGCGACTGCGCGCGAGAAAAACCTCTCGTTGAACTGTCGTAGGACTCGACTTTGCTCCTGCCACCGATTGAATCGCCATGGCCTCTAAGTTGGGTTTTTGTACCGCATGTCTTACGATGGTTGCAATGGAAACAAACTCGATGAGTGCACCTGCAGTCACATGTCCATAACGTTGTCGATACGTATTTTCAAAATGTTCTTGGAGTGAATCACTCGTTGTGTTTGAATCCCACAAAATACGGAGCGTGTGGTGTTGACCCTTATAACGAAGTTCAGCATAGCGCAACACAATCATGTCGTTCTGCGATTGAGACGCAGGCATTCGAGCCTTGATCACGCTGAGCATATCTTCGCATAATTTGACTGCATGAATGAGATTGGCTGCATTGAGAGACGCCAAAAATGTTCGACTTTCATCGGACTCCACTTCTGCAAACAGCATACCTAATGCAGAAAAAACGCCCGCACGAATCGGAACAATCACTTTAGGAATCGAGAGTTCTCGAGCGAGTTCGACACTATGCAATGGGCCACCACCGCCGTACGCAAACAAAACAAATTCTCTGGGGTCCTCACCACGTTCGATAGTTATTTTTCGAATCGCAGCAGACATCGTCACCGAAACCAATGTGAGTAAGCCTTGTGCAATTTGAGGGACGTCATGCTCACTCGTGTATCCAAGAGGCTCGCCTAATTTTTGCCAAATGGCTTCACGTGCTTTTTCTACACTCAGTACGATATCTTCGCCCATGCGCGCTTGCGGGTCGAGTCGACCTAAAACAATATTTGCATCCGTAACTGTTGGTTCAGTACCGCCTCTACCAAAAGCAACGGGGCCTGGAAAAGATCCTGCACTTTCAGGGCCCACACGCAAACGATCTTCGACATCAAGTCGAGCAATCGATCCACCGCCCGCACCCACTTCAATAATATCGATTATGCTGCTGCGAATAGGAAATCCATGTTCATAGCCACCCACCCAATACGAAGTCTTGATATCAAATTGTCCAGACTTCACCAATGCACATTTGGCAGTTGTGCCACCAATATCAAAAGCAACCATGTGCGAGATACCCAAAGCTTGTGCGTAAGCGGCAGCGCCCACCACACCACCAACAGGACCCGACTCGACCAATCGAACAGGTTGTGCAGAAGCCACTTCAAAACTGATTACACCCGAACCCGAGCCCATAAAGTAGCGCTCTCCGACAAATTTTCTTTCATCAAGGCCTTTGCTCAATCGATCTACATAGCGACCCACCTCGGGGCCGACAAACGCATTGGCAGATGCGGTTGCCGTTCTTTCATACTCATACCATTCGCGCGATAACTGACTTCCGTAAGTAATGAATGCATGAGGCAATAATTTTTGCAATGCGTTTGCAACCGTTTCTTCGTGCGCAGGGTTTGCGTATGCGTTGATAAAAGAAATCGCAACAGACTCAACGCCCTTCTCTTTCCATTGATGCGCTAAATTTTCTAACTCCAAAAGATCAGGCGCAGCAACCGATTCACCCATCGCATTGCTTCTTTCGGTTAGCTCATAGCGACGCTCACGAGAAATCAATGGGTCGGCTTTGCGGTAATGCATTTGATAGGGCAACGCCCTGTTCCCTCTCGCAATTTCTAATACATCTTTAAAGCCGCGCGAGGTGAGCAACACCGTATGCGAACCTTTTCTTTGCAACAGCGAGTTAATCACCAAAGTGGTGCCGTGCTTAAAAGACAAAGCGTTTGAAATCGATAACCCAAGTGCGGCCATACATTCATCAATAGCACGAACAAAATTGTCGTATGAAGTGAGACACTTCACTGCTTTTAAATCCCCTGTTTGGATATCAAAAACAGTTAAGTCAGTGAAAGTGCCGCCAATGTCAACCGCGAGTAAAAATGCGTTTTTTGCTTGATTCATGAATCTTCCAACTTTTGAATTCAAACAATATGTGTCGTGAGTATGCCGATTGCGTCCACCTCGGCTTCCATCACATCACCAGGCTTGAGATAAAAATCGTCAGCGTTGGGTTTTCTGTGTAAGGCAACGCCCTCGGGTGTGCCTGACGCAATCATGTCTCCCGCGCCCAATCCCGATTTGGACCAAAACGAAATTAGTTGTGGAAAACTAAAAACCATATCGCCACAGCTCTCGTCTTGCAAGGTTCGACCATTGACGCGAAGTGAAACGTGCATTTTGGAGGGATCAGAAATTTCATCAGCCGTGACTATCCAAGGACCAATTGGACCAAAGCCTGGAAAATTTTTCCCCATCATGATCATTTGATTGCGCATTTCTTTAAGTTGCCATTCACGAGCAGACAAGTCATTAAAAACGGTATAGCCAAATACGTGCTCGAGCGCATTCTCTTCGCTGACGCGAAAACAGTTTTTGCCCAATATGGCAACGGCTTCTACTTCGTAATCAAACGCGTGAACGTCTGCGGGGCGTGCAACGCGAGCTTGATGAGGTACAAGAGTATGAGCCAGTTTAATGAACGCCGATGGAAATTCAAAATGAATTCCTGTTGCGCCTTGTGTTTTCCAATAATCTAAACTCTCTTGTTTGTGTCGACCAAAATTGCGTCCTGCACAAATAATTGAACGCGCAGGTAATGGAATATCCCATGCTGCTGTACTTGCAGTCTCAACCCATTGCGAGTTTTGATGATTCACAGACCATTTAATCAATCGACGGATGTGATCCAACGCTTTGTCTCCACTTTCAATGATGCCTTGCATGTTCAATCCTGCAAGCCATTGATCGCCCATGGATGCGGCCGCTTGAGAAATGTCCAGCGCCATTGGCGTGGCGGAGTCCCATTTGACAATAACAGCGTTGCGCAATCCATGTGCGCGTTTGATGATGCCTAATTTCATTCTGCTTTGATTCCTAGTTGACGGATGAGTGGGACCCAGAGCTGACGCTCTGCTGAGATGAATTCACCCGCTTGTTCGGGTGACATATTACCTAAAGGTTGCTCGCCAATGCCTTGAATACGAGCAATGAGTTCGGGACGCGTCAGTGCAAGGTTGACGGCCTTATTCATTTCTAAAACGATATTTCTAGGCGTTTGTGCAGGCGCTAAAAGAATAAACCATGCGCTGATTTCCATATTTGCAAAGCCAGACTCTTTGAGCGTGGGCACTTGTGCAAGAGGAGGAAAACGTTGGTCATCCATTAACGCCAATGGAATCATTAACCCGTTGCGTGCTTGCTGCATTGACGAGGGAAGTGGATCAAACATCAAATCCACATTGTTGCCCATCACAGCAGTAACGGCAGGCGCACTGCCACTGAATGGAATGTGATTGATTTTGAATCCCATCAACGCTGCAGCATATTCACCCGTGATGTGAGTGATGTTGCCAATTCCTGCTGAAGCCATGCTCAAGGGTGGTTGTTTTTTGCGCGCCAATTCCAAAAAATCTTTGAGATTGGTAACGCCCAGATCTTTGCGAACAAACATCAACAAAGGGGACTTTGCAAGACCTACAACAGGAGTAAAAGATTTTTCTGGGTCGTAGGGCATCTTGCTAAACAAGGCTTGGTTCAGAACGGTAGGACCATTTCCACCGATCAAAAAAGTTTTGCCATCGGGTTTGGCGCGCGCAACAAAATCAGCGCCAATCATGCCACTGGCACCTGCTTTGTTTTCAACAAGGATAGGCGTATTGAGAATTACAGAGGTTTCTTGTGCAATGATGCGCGCCACTTGATCGGCAGCACCGCCTGGTGGAAACGTCACAACAAATCGAATCGGAATTTGTGCAGTTTGTGCAGCTTGTGCAAAGACCTGACTGCTAGAACAAAGCAACAAAATAAAACAGAGGCGAAATAAATTAAACAGTCGCATGTGATGTCTCCTTTAATAATTTTTGTGATGCTGCATATTTTCCTGCGATTCGTCCCGATGTAAAAGCCCAAGCCAAATGAAGACCATGCCCCCGAAGTAGTAATCCGCCCTGCCCGATGCAACCGACCGCATACAAACTTTCGATGGGCTGTCCTGTTGCGCCCATCACTTGGCATTGCGAATTAATTGCAATAGAACCTTCGGTGGTAGTGAGCATGGCTTGCACGGGACCAAGACCTACCCAATAATCAGCAGAGATACCCGACAAACTTTGACGCAAACCTTTTGCGTTGGATAACCCCATTGAAGTAGATAATGTTTCTAAATCTTTGGCTTTAAAAGTGATATCAGGTCTGCCACTGATGTAATCATCGATAAAAGCGTATGCAATGCTTGGGGCTGTAGAAATAAAATACGGTAACGCATTGAATTTTTTTGCAACATGATTGGGCATCACAATAAAGCCACGTCGTGACTCGGTCATTGCAATTGATTTTGCTGGACTCTTGTTATCAAGTAATTGCCCATTCTCATCGACCAATACGGCGCCTTGTGCAAACAATTGCTCAGAAGGTGACATATGCGCCATCAACATGGGCTTGGCCAATAATTTTTTAAGCGCAGGTGGCGCGTATTCAAAAAACATTGCCATGAATTGATTGAGCCAAGGCCAACTCGGCATTTTGTTGGCGATGTGGGTTGAAGTGCCTGCAGGAAACCGCATTTGCGGACCAAAAACATGTTGCATATTGAGTGTTTGCGCACCGACTTTGCATGCAACATCAAACATTTCACCTGTGTTGGTTGGATTAATTGGAATAGCGCGCGATGCTTCTAAAGGCAAATGAGCAGAGCACATGGTTTTGCTTGCGCTGAAATCACCACTGGCCAAAATAACGGCTTTTCGTGCGCTGACGCGATGCATGCCATCCAAACTTTTAAAACTCAATGCATGAACGCGTCCATCTGCATATTGATGCAATTGACTTACGCTCGATTGCGTTTGTATTTCAACGCCCAAGCTTTGACATGCAATCAGTAATCGTTTAACAATGGATGCAGCACCCGGAACAGCGTTGTGCATGCGCTCGACTCTGTGCGGGGGTTCGGCATAAGGCCCCACAAATACAACGCCCATCTGGCTCAACCAATCAACCGTAAGTGAGGCTTGCTCGGCAAGTACTTGTCGTAAATTTGCATTGTCATGTACTAATAAATCAGCCGTGAATAACTCCATGTCCGTAATAAAATCGTCGCTATTGTCAACAATGCCGGCTTGTTTTTGTAAATGCGTTCCTGCAGCGCTAATCGATCCAACGGCCATGCGTGATGTCCCACCTGGGCGTTGTTGACTTTCTAAAACCAAAACTGATGCGCCACTCTCGGCTGCACTGACTGCTGCAGCCAAGCCAGAACCTCCTGCGCCCACCACGATGACATCATAACTTTTAGAATCAATAGCACCTGCAAATTCTGTCATTCTGCTTTGACACCAGAATCACTGATAATTTTTGCTGATCTTGAAAAATCAAGCGCTAAAAATTTTGCAAACTCTTCGGGACTTGTTCCTAGGGGCTGAATTCCATTTTGAAACATTTTGTCTTTGACTTCTTTTTCAGCCAAGCTTGCAAGTACGCCTGAATACAGTTTTTGAATCACATCTTTTGGCGTTCCTGTCGGTGCAAGCAACCCAGTCCATGATGAATAATTAAATCCAGTTACACCCAACTCTGCCAATGTAGGAATATCTGGCGTGAATGGGGATCGTTTAGCGTTACTCACCGCTAACACTTTGAGTTTGCCTGTTTTGATATGCGGAAGAATATTAGTTGGCGTACTGAATGCAACTTGGGTTTCGCCCGCTAACAATGCAACCGATGCAGGCGCCGCGCCTTTGTAAGGAATATGCGTGATTTGTGTGCCCGTTGCTGTTTTAAACATCTCACCCATCAGATGCTGCGGCCCACCCGCACCAGACGTTCCATAATTAAATTTTCCTGGATTGGCTCTGAGCTTAGCTAGCAATTCATCCAAAGTATTAACTTCTAAATCGGAATGTACGGCAATCAACAAGGGTTGATCCATGATGCATGAAATTCCTGTGAAATCTTTTGCTGTATCAAAACTCAAGGATTTCATCAAACTGGGGTTGGATGTATGTGCAGGTGCAGCCATCAAGAGCGTATAGCCATCGGGAGCAGAGCGCGCCACATATTCCGTACCAATGGCTGCGTTGCCACCCGCACGGTTATCAACGACGATGGATTGACGCAGGTAGCGTCCTAAGGGTTCGGCCAAAATTCTGGCCGTCACATCCACAGGACCGCCTGGCGAATAGGGCACCACAATCCGAATAGGACGCGATGGATAGGCCTGAGACCAACTCGATGAGCTACCCATTGCTGCCAATGAGCCCGCCAGATTAACAAGCATTCTTCTGCGCGATAAGTTCATACAGGCCTCCTTCTTTTCAAGTTGTTATAGCAAATTTTGAGTCGACAACGCTTGTTTTGGCTGACGCACTGGAGACAGAAATTGAAAAAAAATGTACAGTTCGCATTGAATTTGCCCTATAAACCAAGCATCGACAAAAATCATGGAGACTTTTATGCCTATTCGCGGACTCATACCTGCAACACTAACACCCTTTGAGGCCAACGGCAATGTGGACTACAAAGAATTAGAAAAACATCTGATCCACGTCAGCAGTGCAACTGGGCTTTATGGCATCGCGGTCAATGGGCATGCTGGTGAAGTTTTGGCACTCAGTACAGATGAACGCGCGAAAATAGTTGAACATGCCAAAAAAGTCATTCCAAAAAATATCAAGTTAGTGGCTGGTATTGAGGGACACAATTTTGACGATCTGATCGAGCAAGGTCTTCGCGCCAAAAAAGCAGGCGCCGACGTGCTCTTGGTATTGCCGCCTTTTGATGTGAGACCCTATAGAATGCTGGCCCATCACACAGAATCAGTGCGAGCCATCTTTCAACGATTGAACGATGAAGTCGATCTGCCGATGATTGTTTTTCAATACGCTGAAGCCTCAGGTGTGGCCTACTCGTTGGATACTTTGCGAGCGATTGTTGAAATTCCTCAAGTGGTGGCGATTAAAGCTGCCTGCACCTCAACCACCGCTTTTGTGGAAATCATGAATGCAGTGGGCGATAAAGTCGATGTACTCGCTGCTTCTGATGCACCTTCGTTGTTGGGCATGTTGATGTATCGCTGTCCTGGCGCTTTAATTGGAATTAGCGTGATTGATACCCAAAGATGGTCAGATCTTGTTCGTCATGCAACCCATGGCGAGTTAGATCAAGCGCACAAACTACATATTGAATTTGCAATGCCTGTCATGGATGCTGTCTTTGAAAATCAATTGCATAAATCACATACCAGTTATTTTGCGGCGACCAAAGAAGCACTTTTTCAATCGGGTCACTTGAAGTCTGTACGTATTCGTGCACCACTTGTCAGCCCTGATGCAAAACAAAAAATCACCATTGCGCAATGCTTGCATCAAATTGGTATGACTCCCAACGCATTGTCTAAGGCAGCCTAGGGTTTAAATTGGTTGGCCATCCGCACCCACTTCAATGCTGCCATTGAGTAGCAACTCACTCATTCATATAGCCGATTTTCGGCGTCTGATTTTGATTGGTTTTGTGTCGTCGTGCGTTCGATGGTTAGAAACACTGGCAATTGGTTTATTTGCATACAAAGCAACAGAGTCTGCTTTTATTGTTGCCGTTCTCAGCATGCTACGCATGTTGCCCATGGGATTATTTGGCGCTTTAATTGGGGCGGCGGCTGATCGCTTTGAAGGTCGAAGCACCCTCATTGGCATCCTCATGGTGTCGATGATCACCACGGGTTCATTAGCGATCTTGTCGAGCACAATCTTATTGCAAGTTTGGCATTTAGGCATTGCCGCGTTTGTGAATGGCATTTGTTGGACAGCAGACAATCCAGTGCGTCGAATGATGTTGGGTGATGTCGTCGGCATTGATCGAGTGGGCTCTGCGATTTCATTTGATGCGGGAGCCAATAATGTCAGTCGAATATTGGGCCCTATATTGGCGGGCACCTTATTGTTTTACTTTGATATTACAGGTGTTTTTTGGTTTGGTGTATTGCTCTATTGCACGAGTGGATGGATTGTCATGCACATGAACAAACGCGATGAACCCGCGCATCAACATCGCGGATCATTGCTAACACCTGTCATCGAAGGTTTCGTATTGATTAAGAATGACCCAAGGCTTATCGGTATTTTTTTAATCACCGTAACTTTTAATATTTTTGGCTGGCCCTACACCAGCATGATTCCTGTCATCGCAACTGATTATTTGCAACTGATACCCAAAGACGTTGGATTTCTTGCCAGCTTTGAGGGTATCGGTGGACTCACGGGTGCATTTTTATTTGCAAACTTTGCGCGACCGCATTGGTATGGGCGTATCTATGTGATTGCAGTTGCCATGTATTTTGTGACGATGATTGGATTTGCAAATACGCTTTGGTCGCCACTGGCCGCATTGTTTTTATTCTGCAATGGGCTCGGAGCGTTGGGGTTTTCTGTGATGCAAGCAACCTTGGTTTACAGAGATTCACCCATTGAGATGCGCGCACGATTGTTAGGTGTACTTTCAACGTGTATTGGTACGGGACCGATTGGTTTTTTGTATATCGGTTTTTTGGCAGAAACCTTCTCGCCTCGAATAGCCATCGTTGCCTTGGCTGTGCAAGGCCTGATCATGCTGGTCCTGACACGAAGATACTGGTTGCTTGTGTTTAGGTAAGGACTGCATCACTCAATGCAATATAGATTTTGAAATAAATTATTGCATCGATATTTTGGCATTGCGAATTACTTCGCCCCAGCGCACAAACTCTGAATCAAAGTAAACTTTTGCAGCAGCTGTACCGCCATCACCTGCAATCGTTCTCACAATTCCTAATTTAGAAATATCCGCCGCT
>Ga0114970_10002834_pt1 | contig 12920 bp, 13 predicted proteins | sample M_140205_XF_Meta_FD_87030 | JGI IMG/M metagenome (GOLD analysis project Ga0114970, IMG submission 87030) | Freshwater microbial communities from Lake Montjoie, Canada to study carbon cycling - M_140205_XF_MetaG | ecosystem: Environmental > Aquatic > Freshwater > Lake | place: Lake Montjoie... | reverse complement strand
CGCGGGCCCCGCTGGTTGGCTCGCGATCCTTGCCATTTTCCTGAGCGCCGTAGCGCTTTACTATTACCTCGTGATTCTGAAACAGGCCTTGGTCGTCGCCCCGGCTCCGGCGATTTCTGGCGATACCGTGACGAACCGTATAACGGTCCCCGCCGACGCTGCCATTGTGCTCGTGTTTGCCGCGTTGATCCTCGTTGTGCTCGGACTTTTCCCCTCGCTGGTGCTCCGGATTTTTTGACGTGGGGTCCCCGAAATCTGCTACGCGATTGCCTTGAATGCCAGCCCGGGCACCCTGTGAAGCGGCAGGCAAAGTAATGGCGACCGACTGGAAATGCGAGGAACTGCACATGATGATTCCCGCAGATTCAGGGTTCGGCGGATTGAAAGGCCGCGGCTCAGAATTCTGCGGAGTCCTGAACCTGGGGGTTTCCTGTTAGGCCGAGTGGTTTCACCGTTTGGTGGCTCAGGTTTTTGCCTCAACGATGTCGTGGGCAATCTTTGCAGAACACTTGACCTCACACCCCAAAGAGCTCGTCTCGCGGCTCCTACCACGGGGAGCGCGGTGCAACAAGGTTGGGCAGGGACAGGGTGCAAATGAGTAAGCGGGGTCCGTTTTTATGACCGTTCGTGAAAATCAGGGTGGTTTTCCCTTGGTCACTCACCTAGATACGTGCTCTTCCTTATGGCCAAAACACACTCTGACATTGGACTCATCGGCCTTGCCGTGATGGGTCAAAACCTTGCCCTCAATATCGCCGACCACGGCTTCCGGATCTCCGTGTACAACCGCACGGTCGAGAAAACTGAGAAGTTCGTCGCTGAAAACCCGTCCACCCCCGGCGGTCTTATCGGGTCCAAGACGCTCCCCGAATTCGTCGCTTCCCTCGCGAAGCCGCGCAAGATGATCATTCTCGTGCAGGCCGGAAAAGCCACCGATGCCGTGATCGACAGCCTCGTTCCGCTGCTTGAAGCCAACGATATCGTCATCGATGGCGGCAACGCTCTGTGGACCGACACCATCCGCCGGGAAAAGGCGCTGAAGGAAAAAGGCCTCCGCTTCATCGGCTCCGGCGTGTCCGGCGGCGAAGAAGGTGCCCGCTTCGGCCCGGCCCTCATGCCCGGTGGCGATCGCGCAGCTTACAAAGAACTCGCCCCGATCTGGAATGCCATCGCCGCGAAGGTCGATGCGAAGACCGGTAAGCCCCTCTCGGGCGCTGCGCCCGGCAAGCCCGTTGTGGGCGGCGTCCCCTGTGCCACCTACATCGGCGAAAATGGCGCCGGCCATTACGTCAAGATGATCCATAACGGTATTGAGTATGGTGATATGCAGATGATCTGTGAGGCTTATGCCCTCATGCAAGGCCTCCTCGGTATGAAGGCCGCCGAGATGGGCGAGATCTTCAGCGAATGGAATGCGGGCGCGCTCGACAGCTTCCTCATCGAAATCACCGCCGATATCCTCAAGCAGAAGGATCCGCTCACGAAAAAGAAAGCCTTCGTCGATATCGTCCTCGATACCGCCGGTCAAAAAGGCACCGGTAAATGGACCTCCACGAACGCCCTCGACTTGGGTGTCCCCGCCCCGACCATCGCGGAATCGGTCTTTGCCCGTTGCCTTTCTGCCATCAAGGAAGAGCGCGTCGCCGCCTCGAAGATTCTCAAAGGCCCCGGTAAGAAATACCGGGGCTCCAAGAAGGCGCTCATTGCGGCGATCCACGACGCCTTGTATTGCTCCAAGATTTGCTCCTATGCCCAAGGTTTCCAGCTCATGCGCACCGCACAGAAGGAATACAACTGGACCCTCAACTTCGGCGAGATCGCTCAGATTTGGCGCGGTGGCTGTATCATCCGTGCTGCGTTCCTGCAGAAGATCACCGAGGCCTACGTCCGCAATCCGCAGCTCGCTAACCTCCTGCTTGATTCGTATTTCAACAAGACCGTGAAGAAGGCGCAGGAAAATTGGCGCAAGGTCGTCTCACTTTCCGCCGAGTGTGGGGTGCCCGCGCCGACGTTCGCCTCCGCGCTGGCGTACTACGACAGCTACCGTTCTGCCCGCCTCCCCGCTAATTTGCTCCAGGCCCAGCGTGACTATTTCGGCGCGCATACCTACGAGCGCACCGACAAGCCCCGCGGCAAGTTCTACCATATCGATTGGCCCGAAAAAGTTCGCCCACAAATCGAAATCTAAGGCGAGGCGAAGCGGATTTTCTTTTCGGCGCGGTCTTCGGACCGCGCCTTTTTATGTCCACTGGGACGACGACCCCGAAATGTGCTGCGGCTCGCGGATTGGCCGATCAGCCGTTGCGTTGCCAGTCGAGTTTGTGGCTGTCGATCCAGCGGTAATGATCAGCGTAGTGGAGGCCGGCGGACGAATTCTCGTCGAGGATCACGGTCGCGCGCGGGTGGAGTTGCAGCGCAGAGCCTGGGCAAATCGCGGCGAGTGGGCCTTCGACCATGTGTTCGACGGCGCGGACTTTGGCGGGGCCGAAGGCGAGCAGCAGACAGCGTCGCGCGTCGAGAATGGTACCGATGCCCATCGTGAGCGCGTGCTTCGGCATCGCGTCGAAGGAACCGAAGACGGCGCTATTATCGCGGAGTGTCTGCTCGGAGAGGATCTTGATCCACGTGCGCGAACGCAGCGAACCGGTGGGTTCGTTGAAACCGATGTGCCCGTTTCGGCCGAGGCCGAGGAGCTGGATGTCGATCCCGCCGGCGTCGAGAATGCGTTGTTCGTAACTGCGGCACTCAGCGTGAAGATTGGCCGCCGTGCCGTCGGGCACGTGGGTGCGCTGTGGGTCGATGTTGATGTGGCGAAAGAAATTTTCCCGCATGAAATACCGGTAGGACTGGACGTGCGTGCCGGGCAGGCCGATGTACTCGTCGAGGTTAAAGGTCGTCACGCGGCTGAAATCGAGTCCTTCGTCGCGGTGCAGACGGATGAGCTCCTGATAGAGGCGGAGCGGGGTGCGGCCGGTGGCGAGGCCGAGGACGGCGTCCGGTTTTTCGCGGACGACGCGGGCGATGATCTTGGCACCGAGGATGCAACCGATTTCGGCGCTGTCGCGGATGAGAATTTCCATGGAGGTAAAAGTAAACGAGACGTGATCGAGGCGAAGGTTTTCGGGCAAATGAAACGTGGAGCAGGCGACCGTGGTGGCAATGAAACGGTGAGTTTTTTGACGTTCACGCGCCGCCTCGGGCTGGGTCAGGGGCGCCGGGGCGCTGCGGAAACTTTTTTCGACGTACAACCGCAGTCGGAGCCGCAGCCGGGGTTCTGCTTCTTCGCAAAGGCGCGCTGCGTGAGCCACGTCGCCGCGAGGGCGACGAGAGCGAGCGCAGCGAGCGTTTGAAATTCGGTGGTCATCGATAGCTCAGAAGCCGAAGGCGGTGCCGGCTTGGTAGACAATGAAGCTCAGAATCCACGCGGTGCCAGTCATGTAGGCCGTTTGGAAGAGCGGCCATTTCCAGCTGTTGGTTTCCCGCTTCACGATCGCGATCGTGCTGATGCATTGCATCGCGAAGACATAGAAGATCATCAGGGTGAAGCACACGAGCGGCGTGAAGAGCGGGCGTCCGTCAGGCCATTTGGCGGCCAGCATCGCCTGGCGGAGCGGGGCGATGTCGTCGGTGGCTTCGGCGTTGAAGACGACGCCCATCGTGGAAACAAACACCTCGCGAGCGGCGAAGGAAGTGATGAGCCCGATGCCGATCTGCCAATCGAAGCCCAGCGGTTTGATCGCAGGCTCGAGGAGATGACCAGCCCGGCCTGCGAAACTCTGGGCGAGTTGCTGCTGGTCGGTAGTCCCAGCGGGGGCTTTTGGATACGCGGAGAGGAACCAGAGGATAATGCTGATGCCGAGAATTAAGGTGCCGGCCCGGCGCAAGAAGAGCGCGCCGCGTTCGAGCATGTTGAGCGCCACGTCCTTCACGCGGGGCAGCCGATAGGGCGGCAGTTCCATGATCATCAGAGGCGGTGCGCCCTTGAGCAGGGTACGCTTGAAGAGCCACGCGAAGCCAAAGGCACCGAGCGTGCCCAAGGCATACATGAGGATCATGATGGAAACCTTCATGAGGAGGGGCACGCGATCTCCGGGGACGAGTGCGGCGATCATGAGCAGGTAAACGGGTAGCCGCGCGGAGCAACTCATGAGCGGGGCGACCAAGATCGTGACGAGACGATCTTTGGGGTCCTCGATCGTACGTGTAGCCATGATACCGGGAATGGCGCAGGCGTGGGAACTGAGCAGCGGGATGAAGCTTTTGCCGTTGAGTCCGACCCGGTTCATGAGGCGATCCATAATGAACGCGGCGCGCGCCATGTAGCCCGTGCTTTCGAGCAGTCCGATAAAGAAAAACAGAATGAGAATCTGCGGAAGGAATTTGACGACGCCACCGACCCCACCGATCACACCGGTCGTAATAAGATCACGGAGATCACCGTCGGGCATGGCGTGTTTGACCCACGTGGCGAAGACGGCCGTTTGGTCGTCGATCCAATTCATGGGCGGCTCCGCCAGCGTGAAAATGCTGATGAAGAGGAGGGTCATGACCGCGCCCAGCACGGCCCAGCCCCACACTGAGTGGGTGACGACGGCATCGATTTTATCGGAGGGTGTCGGGCCGGTTTCGCCGGTCTGAAGAATCACCTCCGCGGCAATGCGGCCGATCGCGTCGTAGCGGGAGTTCACGAGTGCGCCGGCCCAGTCAGTGCCCTCGCCTTCCCAACGTTTTTGCCACGCACGGAGGATGTCTTCGGTGCGGGCATGGAGCGGGGTCGAGCCGGCGACGCGCACGCTGTCTTGGTCAGTGAGCAGCAGCAGGGCTTCGGCGCGGGCGATGAACGGGGCTTTGCCGTCGTGCGAGACGAGGGAGGCCTGAAGTTCGGTGACTGCCGGAGCGATCGCGGCGGGGACATCCCAGGCGTGCCGGGCCAGCGGGAGGTCTGGACGGCTCATGGCGACCTTCAGCTCGATGAGGCCCTTACCGTTAACGGCTTCGCACGCGATGACGGGAATGCCGAGTGCCTGCTCGAGTCGCGAGATGCGGACGGTGAGGCCGGCGGCAGCGGCCAGATCCATCATGTTGACGACGAGAATGACGGGGCGACCCAAGTCGAGAATCTGGTGAACGAGGTAGAGGTTTCGTTCCAGATTCGTGGCGTCGATGATGCAAAGAATCCGGTCGGGTTGCGCGGTGTCGGCGCGGCGACCGAGGAGGACGTCGCGGGTGACGGCTTCATCGGGGGAGCGCGCGGCGAGCGAATACGCGCCCGGCAGATCGATGACCGTGATGGGTTGGCCATGTTGCGAATAGGCCGTGCCGATCTTTTTTTCCACGGTCACGCCGGGGTAGTTGCCCACCTTTTGTTTTAATCCGGTGAGAGCGTTAAAGAGCGTCGTCTTGCCGCAATTGGGATTGCCCACGAGTGCGTAGACTGGGGTGCGCGTCGACGAAGGGTGGGCGAGCGGGGAGGAAATGTGCGACGGCAGGGCCATGAGGGCGGCGAGGTCGGTTTATTCGGCCGGTTCTACGAGCACGTGATCTGCGTCTGACTTGCGGAGGCTGAGGTGGTAGCCTCGTAGTTTGATTTCGAGCGGATCGCCGAGGGGTGCGGTGCGAACGAGCGTCACGCGGGTGCCGATGAGCAGGCCCATTTCGCGCAAGCGAATGGAGGCTGGGTCGGCTTTGGGAAATTCACGGATGACGCCTGAGGCACCGACCGCGAGCTCCGAGAGCTTGATGGGAGCGGCCATGGCGGCGTTCAGTGCCGGCTGACTTCTTCGACTAAGATATTTTTCGCGGCACCGTGGCTGAGGGCGATGCGATTGCCGTTGACGGAGCAAAGGATCGTCACGGTGCCAGAAATTTTGGTCACGCAGGCTGATTCGCCAAAGCCCATCTCGCGGACCCGTTGGCAAAATTGCGCGTCACCGGTGAGTTCGCAGATGCGTCCGACGGTGCCAGCAGGAAGCTGGCAGAGCGGCAGGCGAAGGCTGGGTGTGGGCTGACTCACGAGGGGGTGCGAGGTTAGCTGATGAGACTCGGTTTCAATGGCGGTATAAGAAAAAGGCCCGGGCGCGGAAACGCGAGCGGGCCGTGAAGAATTTTTTAGCGGCGGCGGCGCTTGACGGCGAGTTGGGCGCCGCTGTAGCGCACAAGGTTCTGGAGGTGCTCGTATTGCTGCGGATCGAAATCTTTGGCGGCCTTGAGTTCGTCTTCGGCGCGTTTGAGCGCGGCCTCGACGGCATGTTCGTCGATTTTTTCCTCGGTGATGGCGTGTTCGGCGAGCACGGAAACGCGATCACCTTCCACTTGCGCGAAGCCGCCGCTGATGGCGAGCAGAGTGGTCACACCGTTTTTCGTCACGCGGAGTTCGCCGTGTTCGATTTGGGTGAGCAGAGGAATGTGGCCGGAGAGAATGCCGATTTCACCGGTGGTCGTCGGGATGACGACGGTGTCGATGGTGTCGGCATAGACCCGGGCCTCAGGCGTGACGATTTCGAGGGTGAGGGCCATGGCCGATTATTTCTTGGCGGCGGCGGCGATCACTTCGTCGATGCCACCCTTCATGTAGAAGTCGCCTTCGGCAATGTGATCGACCTCGCCATCGAGGATCATTTTGAAGCCGCGGACGGTTTCTTTGACGGGGACGTATTTTCCGGGCGTGCCAGTGAACACTTCGGCCACCGCGAACGGCTGCGAGAGGAGACGCTGGATTTTGCGCGCGCGGTAAACGGTTTGTTTGTCGTCGGCGGAAAGCTCGTCGAGACCGAGAATCGCGATGATGTCTTGCAGATCTTTGTAGCGCTGGAGGACGCGTTGGACCTCGCGGGCGACCTTGTAGTGCTCTTCGCCGACGATGTCAGCTTGCAGGGCCTTCGAGACGGACGCGAGCGGGTCGACGGCGGGATAGATGCCGAGTTCGGCGATGGAACGTTCCAACACGATGGTGGAGTCCAAGTGGGCGAAGGTGTTGGCGGGCGCCGGATCGGTGAGATCGTCGGCGGGTACGTAGACGGCCTGCACGGACGTGATGGAGCCCTTTTTCGTCGAGGTGATGCGCTCCTGGAGGAGGCCCATCTCGTTCGAGAGTGTGGGTTGGTAACCGACGGCCGAAGGAGAACGTCCGAGCAGTGCGGATACCTCGGAACCGGCTTGTGAGAAGCGGAAAATATTGTCGATGAAGAGGAGCACGTCCTGGTTCATCTCGTCGCGGAAATACTCGGTCATCGCGAGCGCCGAAAGGGCGACGCGCATACGGGCACCCGGGGGCTCGTTCATCTGGCCGAACACGAGCGCGACCTTGGATTTGCTGAGATCCTTCTGGTCGATTACGCCGGCCTCGGACATCTCGTGGTAAAGGTCGTTGCCCTCACGGGAACGCTCACCGACGCCAGCGAAAACGGACATGCCGCCGTGGGCTTTCGCGATGTTATTGATGAGTTCGAGGATGACGACGGTCTTGCCGACGCCAGCACCACCAAAGGCTCCGGCTTTGCCACCCTTGATGAAGGGGCAAATGAGATCGATGACCTTAATGCCGGTCTCGAGGATTTCGGCCTTGGTATTTTGCTCGGTGAGCGTGGGCGACGCGCGGTGAATCGGGTAGCGCTTTTCGAATTTGACCGGGCCTTTGCCGTCGACCGGGTTGCCGGTGACGTCGAAGATGCGGCCGAGCACGCCGTTGCCTACGGGCACGGAGATGGGCGCGCCGGTATCGACGACGGGCATACCGCGGACGAGACCTTCGGATGAAGACATCGCGATGGTGCGAGCCACACCGCCGCCGAGGTGCTGCTGGATCTCGAGGGTGAGATTCTCTTTTTTGCCATTGACCGTGAAGTCGATGGTGAGCGCCTGATAGATGGGCGGGATGGCGTTTTCCGCGAACTGAACGTCGACGACGGGGCCGATGACTTGGACGATTTTACCGGTGTTGCTCATGTGAGAAAGGATCGAAGGAAAGGGAGGCGCGAGAGGGTGATCAAAAATTAAGCGGCGAACTGGGCGGCGGCGATTTCGAGGATTTCCTGCGTGATGCCGGCCTGACGGGCCTTGTTATATTCGAGGGTGAGCTCGCCGAGGAGTTTGGTGGCGTTGTCCTTCGCGGTCTTCATGGCGACCATGCGGGCGCTGTGCTCGGAGGCTTTCGCGTCGATCGCGTGCTGGAAGAGCTCCCGGTTAATGTAGAGCGGGAGGATGGCCTCGAGGACGCTCGCGGCGTCGGGCTCGAAGAGCATGGGGTTGTCGGCGGTCTTGGTCGCGGCAGTGGCTGCAAGGCCGGCGTCGGAGCGGAGATCGGCGAGGATGTCCTTCACGCTGGTGAGCGGGAGGAGCGTCATGATGGTGGGCGCTTGAACGAGGGTATTACGGAAGCGCGGCCAAATGACTTCGACGGTGTCGACGACGCCTTCGATGAACTGTTTCACCATGAATTCGGCGACAATCTTGATGTCGGCAAACGAGGTTCGATCATTCGCGGGAAAGTCAGCGAGCAAATCGCGGTGTGTCCGGGCAATGAACTGGGTACCCTTGCGGCCGATGACGGCGTACTTCGCAGGCGTTTTGATATCGGTGACGACTTTCAGGACGTTGGAATTCAACGGGCCACAGAGTCCCTTGTCTGAAGTGATCAAAATGATACCACGCGTACGGATCTCGCGCTTGGCGAGAAACGGATGTTGGGCTTCTTCGACGCGGTCAGCGATGGCGCCGAGCATGTTCGCCATGAGCTCGGCGTAAGGCCGGCCGGCGAGCGCGGCAGCCTGGGCCTTCTTCATCTTCGACGCAGCCACCAGCTCCATCGCCTTGGTAATCTGGCGGGTGTTTTTGACCGACTTGATGCGGCGGCGGATGTCTCGGGTTGAGGCCATTGCTGGAAGTAGTGAGTAGAGGTTAGCGAGTGGAGGGTTGGGACAAGCTCACTCCTCGCTACTTTTATGCTCGTGACGAGTTAGGCGGCGAAGGTGGGCTTCCACTCGTCGCAGGCGGCTTGAAGTTTGGCTTCGAGATCCTTGTCGAGGGCGGCCTTGGTGCGGATTTCCGTGAGGAGGGCGTCCTTGCGGGTGGTGAAAAACTCTTTCAGCGACGCGGCTGCGGCGACGGTTTTCTTGGTGTCGATGGCGTCGAAGAAATTTTTCTGCATCGCGAAGAGGACCGCGACCTGGAGTTCGATGGGCGCGGGGCTGAGCGCGGGCTGTTTAAAGAGCTCGACGATGCGGGCGCCGCGTTCGAGCTGGGCCTTGGTCTTGGCGTCGAGGTCGGAGCCGAATTGTGCGAAAGCGGCGAGTTCGCGGAACTGGGCGAGCTCGCCCTTGAGTTTGCCGCCAACCTGTTTGGTGGCTTTGATTTGGGCGGAGGAACCGACGCGGGAGACGGAGAGACCGACTGAAACAGCGGGACGGATACCTTGATTGAAGAGGTCGGTCTCAAGGAAGATCTGGCCGTCGGTGATCGAGATGACGTTGGTCGGGATGTAAGCGGAGACGTCGCCGGCCTGGGTTTCGATGATGGGGAGTGCGGTCAGCGAACCCTTACCGTCGAGGCGTGCGGCGCGTTCGAGCAAACGTGAGTGCAGATAGAAGACGTCGCCGGGATATGCTTCGCGGCCGGAAGGGCGTTTCAGAATCAGGGAGATTTGGCGGTAGGCGACGGCGTGCTTGGAAAGATCATCGTAAACGATGAGGGCATCCATGCCATTTTCCATGAACCACTCGCCCATAGCGGCGCCGGAGAACGGGGCGAGGTATTGGTTGGCGGGATTGTCGGCGGCGGGGGCGCAGACGATGATGGAGTATTCGAGCGCGCCGGCCGCCTCGAGGGCCGACATGGTGCGTACGATGTTAGAATTTTTCTGACCGACCGCGACGTAGATGGAATAGACGGGGCGGAATTTCGGATCTTTGCTGGCGAGGCCGACCTTGTTGATCTTGGCCTGATTGATGATCGTATCGATGCAGATCGTGGTCTTGCCGGTGCCGCGGTCGCCGATGATGAGTTCGCGTTGGCCGCGACCGATCGGGATCATGGAGTCGATGGCCATGATGCCGGTGAAGAGCGGTTGGTTAACGGATTTGCGCGCCATGATGCCGGGCGCGATTTTTTCGACGGGATAATATTCGGTGGAGGCGATGGGACCTTTGCCGTCGACGGGGTTGCCGAGTGCATCGACCGCGCGGCCGAGGAGGGCTTTGCCGACGGGGACGGAGAGGAGCTTGCCGGTGGTTTGGACTTCGTCGCCTTCTTTGAGGAGGGAGACGTCGCCGAGGACGACGCAGCCGACTTCGTCTTCTTCGAGATTGAGCGCGATGCCGATGGCGCCGCCGGGGAACTGCACCATCTCGTTGTACATGACCTCGGAGAGGCCGTCGATTTTGGCAACGCCGTCGGCGACGGTGCGGATCTTGCCGGTATTCTTTTTGACGGCCTTGCTGGAGAGCTTGGCAATCTGCTGTTCGATTTGGTCGAGGACGGTGCTCATCGCGGGTAGAAAAAGTTGTGAGTTGAGAGCTGAGTTTTGAAAGTCGGATTAGACGGCGGCGGCGAGGGCGGCGAGTTGGCCGCTAACGGAAGACTCGTAGGTGTCATCGCCCACCCGGACGCGAAAGCCGGCGAGGAGCGCAGCGTTCGGTTGGGTGTTCGCAGAAATGGTGCGGGCGTATTTTTTCGTCATGGCGGCGGTGATGGCCGCGATGGTGGCGGCGCTGACCGGACCCGCGTGTTCAATGATGGCTTGGCCGCGGGCGAATTCGGCGGCGATGAGGCGTTGGTAGGCCTTGAGTACGGCGAGCGCGTTGGCCGGGCGGTGCTTCTCAATATATTCTAACACGCCAGCAACTCGGTCGGTCGACAGCGCACCGTCAACGCTGCTCAGTTTAAAAAACTGGCGCGCGAGGAGCTGGATTTGTTTTTTACTGGAGGCCATGGCGGGTAGCTGAGAGCGGAGCGTCGAGGGTCAGCTTTAGACGCTCGTGAGTTCGCGGGACGCGGTTTCGTTGTAGGAGGCGCGATCGGCTTCGGTGAGTTTCTTGGCGAGAACGCGCTCGGTTGTGGTGACGACGAGGCGGGCGATCTCGGAACGGGCGTCGGCGAGCATTTTCTTGTGCTCGAGCTCGATGGCCTGCTGAGCCTTGGCGAGGATGTCGCTGGCGCGGGTGGACGCTTCCTGGGTTTGTTTGTCGGTGAAGTCTTTGGCGGATTTGCGGGCGTCGTCGATGATCCGGGTGGCTTCGAGTTGGGATTTCTTGATGAGCGCTGCGCTCTCTTGTTGGGCGGCGGCGAGTTTGGCCTGCATCTCTTCGGCGTATTTTAAGCCGGCACCGATTTTAACGGCGCGCTCGTCCATCGCGGCGATGGTGGGCTTGATGCCGAATTTATAGAGGACGGCGAGGACGATGAGGAAGCTGACCGCCTGGATGATGATGTATTTTAGCTCGAGGCCGAAGGTCTCCGCGAGGCCGGGTTGGGCGGCGTGGGATTCGACGGCGGCGGCGAGGAAGAGAGGCAGCGTCATGGCAGTAAAGCGGGAAAAGGGGATGGCGACGCGGACTAGCCGCGCCGCCGGTTCAAAAGACGGGCGATTATTTGGCGAGGAACAGCGCGAGGATGCCGAGACCTTCAGCGAGGGCCATCCCGATGATGGCTTGAACGAGGATCTTGCCGGAAGCGGCGGGATTGCGACCGACGGCTTCGGCGGCTTTTTGACCGATGAGACCGACGCCGATGGCGGCGCCGAGGAGACCGAATGCGCTGGCGATGTTGCCTTGGATTTCAGCGATGATGTTGAGCATGTGGGTGGTGGTTCTGTGTTGTTGGATTTCCGTCGTGCGCGCGCGAGGCACGCTCCCGACGGGAGAGATTTTAGTGGTGCGCTTCTGCCGCGTGGTCGGACTTGTCGTCGTGTGCGTGTTCGTCGTGGTCGTCGCCGTGGTTACAGAGCAGACCGATGTACACCGAGGTCAGAAGGGTAAAGACGAGCGCTTGGATCAATCCGACGAGGAGCTCCATGAAATAAAAAACAAAGAAGAAGCCGGTGCCGTGAAGGAGGTTTTCGCCGCCGAAGACGTTGCCGAAGAGACGGACGGAGAGGGTGAAGGGGCGGATAACAATCGAGAAGACTTCGATGAATCCGACGATGAAGAAAACGAGTGCGAGAATGGGATACAGCCAACCGGGAGTTTCTTTTTTCTCAGCTTTGTTACCGAAGAGATCCCAGAGGATGAGCTTGGTGCCGGCGATTTTGAAAACAATAATCAGCCACGCTCCGAATGAAATCAGGGCGAGCGCGATCGTGCCGTTGAAGTCTGAGTTGTGCGGGCGGATGAGGGGGCGGGTAATATGGAAGTGACCGGCGGCGTCCGTCGTCCCCCACCCCATGGTCCCAACACCGGGAATGAGCCCCATCCAATTGTGAAAAAGGATGAAGATGAAAAACGTGACCAAAATGGGAAACGCCAAGGGGAAGGCTTTCTTGCCCACGATGGGTTCGAACAGGTCCCGCAGTGCTTCGATTAACGATTCGATTACGGCCTGCCCTTTGGAGGGGAGAATGGTGGGTTTGCCGACGAGATAGAGGACGAGCGTCACGAGCAGAGCTGAAATCACCCAACCGGTGAACATACTGTTGGTGATGGTCCAGCCGCCGCCGAAATCTACGAGTTTAGCCGCACTCGGCGCGACTCCCTCCGCGAAGGCGGTGAAGGGAAGAGCGAGTGCTGCGAGAAGAGTGGTGAATTTTGTGCCTCGTGACATGCGTCGTGAAACGGTTTGGACCGAAAAGAAAGGGAGAGCAAAGGCTACGGCGCTAAGCTTCGTCAACCCCGGAAATGACTCGCTGGAGAGCCTGGCGCTACAAAAGAGTGTCAGCGGGTTTTCCCCGTGTGGTTCTTTACCAAGGGAGGTGTTTGGTTACTGGGCCCGGG
>Ga0114970_10002828_pt1 | contig 12929 bp, 9 predicted proteins | sample M_140205_XF_Meta_FD_87030 | JGI IMG/M metagenome (GOLD analysis project Ga0114970, IMG submission 87030) | Freshwater microbial communities from Lake Montjoie, Canada to study carbon cycling - M_140205_XF_MetaG | ecosystem: Environmental > Aquatic > Freshwater > Lake | place: Lake Montjoie... | reverse complement strand
CCCGTGGCCATGGGCTACGAGGGTGGCGGCATGATGATTCCTCAAGAAGCCCAGCAATATGAGGATCTCTTTAGTGGTTTTCAAAAAGCAAAAGTGAAAGCCCCAATTGTTCGCCAAGCCTTTGAGCGGTTGAAGAAGGATTACGACCAGCAGTTGGCCGCGTTGAAAAAGAAAAACTGACAAAGTAAAACTTAAAAAGAAAAACTCAAAAAGAAATCTAGGCGAAACGCTTCGCAAGATCACGGCGCGAATGGGGTGCTCGTTGTTATCCTGTTGTCATGTCACAAATATTCACCGAAGCTGAAGATCCATTTTTGCCACAGGCGCCCACAAAGTGGCCAAGCATTATTGGTTGGATCATGCTGATTTTAGGCGTGTTGGGTGTCATCTTTGCAATCTGGGGCTTCATTAATAAATCTTTGGCGGTGGAGACTTATCAAGGACTGCCTGACTGGATGGTTGCCGCGCTTCGAGCGATTTTGATTTTCGGAACCGCGGTCTCAATTCTTGGCGCGCTCAGTGGTTGGTATCTACGCAAAAGAATGCGCTGTGGTTATTCCATGACCATGATTTGGGTGGTTCTTACGTTTCTATTGAATGTGGGTGGGCTCGCCATTCAAATCACCAAAAGCGATGAGATGCAGGCCTTGATGAAACGCAACATGCTTGCGGAATTGGAAAAACAAAATCAGCCCATGCCGCAATTCATGCCCGAATTGATCAAGGGAATTTGGTTCGCGTCAGTGGGGTGCGGCGGGCTCATGGGCATACTCCTGCCGATTGTCATTGGAGTTATTTTGTTAAGCGCAAAGCGCAAGTCAGAAGTCGCTTCATGGTCTCATTGAATTGAGCATCTTGAAACGAAGCGGATTGGTTTGAAAATTTTGTGCGATTGCAAGCATGGCCAACTTTGTATGGCCAAACTTTCAGCCTCAAATTTCAACCCACTTCGCGGCGCTGAAACAAGAATGTTCCAAGCGCCAACGCCATCACAATCAACACGCATCCGTAAGGCACGGCCGAGGCGATGTAATCAATTCCAATTGTTTTTTTCTGGGTCAACGCGTCGGTGAGCCAAAACAATTGAAAGTTTGGAAAAATCGATTGAAGCACTTTGTAAAAACCCCACTCCAAATGCATGGAATCATGCCACGATTGATTCTCGGCGGGCAGTTTGGCCATCAGGTCGGACAACTGCTGTAATTTGCGGGCAAACAACCAATCGCTGAGCAAGCCCACAAGGAATGTGCCCAACACCGTGGCCAGCGTCAGCACTTGCCCAAGCCGTGTGCTCACCGCGACAGCGATTGCCCCAAGAATTAGTTCAGCCATCATCAGCATGCCAATGGCTTTCCAAAGATTTGGCTTGAATGTTGTGGTGATATCCGCCGTTGCCCAGTTTGGTTTAAAGATCAAGCACACGCAGTACGCGGTGAATAAAAGTGGTAGCCCAACAGAGATCACCGTTGCGCCAAAATTCCACTCATATAAAAAATTGCACCATACCCCGGCCGCGAACATTAGCACCACCGCGGCCAACCCAAATGTAAGCACTGGTTGGTTGTATGGAGTTGCGGCGGTGGGCATGGTTCCATGCAACTCCGTCAACATAAAAATCAATCCAAGCCACAACGCCACCATCATCAGAACGCAGGCTACTCCCAGAAATTTTCCAACCACAAATAACGGCCGCGGCACTGGTTTGCTTACCACCGTGAGCACGGTCTTATTTTCAATTTCCTTGCTCACCACGCCGGTGGCAAGAAACGCCGACAGAATCACTCCGCACATAAAAAGAGTTGACAGTCCAATATCAATGAACATCCGTTGATCGTCCTCCATGGTGAATCCACTAAATGGAATCGAGAGGAAGATCAGCAAAAATCCAATAACCGACGCCACCAATGTGACAGGTTGTCGGATGCATTCCAGCAGGGTGTTACGGGTCAGCGCGAGTAGTTTTTCAATCCAAGCCATGGGGGGTCTTTCGAAATAGTGCTGGAAATTGTTCGCCAAGAGTAACGCATCCCTGAACAGCATTCACGCATATCACGTAATTCATTCCCCAGTCCAGCCACTCTGCGATACTATTTCCAAACCCCAATCGCCACCTCCAATCGCCACCCCAAATCGCACCATGAGAATTGATCATTTTTCCTACCAACAAGCCAGCCGCGTTTCGGTTCTTGGCTTTGCCTTGCAATGCGTGATTGGCATTGTGCTTTTGGTTTTCGGACGGCTTGCGGGGGACACGATATTGGTGGTCGCCTCCACTGAGGTGTTGTGCGGACTGCCAGTGTGGGCGGCGTTGGCGGTCGTGTTTCATCAACATCGCTTGGAGCGGTTGGAGTCATTTGAACGCGAGGAGCTTGCGCAGTCGCGTGGCGAAACAATCTTTCAATCCTCGGCGCTTGATCAAGATGCCGCGGCGCGACGACTTGGCCAGATGCATCGTTGGCTGATGCCTTTGGTGAGTTTGTCGGTGGCGTTGTTGCTGTTTGGATTGGGCATGTGGAATTGGTCGCGCTTGCGCGACATGCAAGATCCAGGACCAGATGGCGCGGCGTTCGCGGTCGGATCATCATTGGGTTGGCAACTTGCGGTGTGCATTGGATTGGCGTTGGTCGCCTTTATTTTCGCGCGGTTTGTGGCGGGAATGTCAAAGCAATTTGCGTGGCAGAATTTGCGCGGCGGCGCTGGATTCATGGTCAGCAGTGCGTTGGTGATGCTGGCCACCGCGGTTGGCATTGTGTTTCATGTTTTTCAACGGCCGATTGTGATCGAATGGATGGCGCTTGGTATCGCTGGATTTCAAGTGGCGCTGGCTGTTGAAATTTTCTTGAACTGGACTTTAAATTTATATCGACCGCGTCGGGCCAACGAAATTCCGCGCCCCGCATTTGACAGCCGTGTTCTGGGATTGCTCGCCGCTCCGGATAATTTAGTTCGCGGCATCAATGAAGCCGTCAACTATCAGTTTGGATTCGACATCACGTCAAGTTGGGGCTACAAACTTTTATTGCGTAGCAGTGGCGCGCTTGTGGCGATTGGTCTTGTGGCACTTCTTGGCTTAAGTTGCATTGTGGTGGTGGGTCCTGGCGAGCAAGCGGTTTGCCTTCGCGGCGGTTCCATCTTGGGTCGCGTGCATCAAGGCGAGCTCATGTGGAAATTGCCTTGGCCATTTGAAACCGCGGAGGTGGTGGATATCGCGCAAGTTCATGCTTTGCCCTTGCAAACCAGCAATATGAAAGTTGGCAGGGTGAATTTATGGAGCGACGCGCCCGATGCGGAAAATCAGCGCGCGGCCTATTTGGTGGCGGCCCCCCAACTTGCGATGGAGGTGCAACGTGACTTGGGAACCGGAAGCGAGGCCGCGATGGTCTTGAATCCGCTCGCTCCCGCCAACATTTCGGATGTCAACTCCGATGCCGCCGCCAAGGGAATCAGTGATCGTTTCGCGCTTGTGGACGCCGATTTGGTTTTGATTTGGCGCATCAAGTCTGATGGACTTTTATCCTGGTTAAATTTTGCCAGCGACACCAAGATGCGCCGAGCGGGCTACGAAATGCGCGAAGTTATTTTGCGCGAAATGTCGCGGCGGGATGTGTGTCAGTATCTTTCCACGCGGCCGCTTGATGAAGTTCTAAGCCCCAGTGGTGCCGCGCTCGCCACGGCGTTGCGTGAACGCATTCAAGGAACCTTTGATAAAGAGAAAACGGGCGTTGAGGTTGTCAGCGTGCAAATTCCTGCGTTGCGACCGCCGGGCGAATCAGCGGCGATGTACGAGGAGCTTTCCATGGACACCCAAAACGCGCGCAAGGTAAAGGAAGAAGCTCAACGAATTGTGAACACCACCATGGCCGCGTTGCTTGGAGACGCAAGATTGGCCGCGCAAGCCGTGGAGGCGATTGAGGTGTGGCGTGTCACCCAACGTGCCAAGGGCGAAGCCGCCGCGGATACCGTAGCCGCGCGGGTGGCAGTTGAAAATATTCTGGTGTCAACCCGCGGTCAAATTGCCACGCAGATCAAACGTGCGCGCGCGCGCCGATGGGAATTGCATTTGGCGGCGCGCAAGACCGCCAGCGAAGTGCTTGGACAGGCGGGCGCCTATCACATGGCGCCAGAATTGTTCATGCAACGCAAACTTATGGAATCCTTATCGCAAAGTCTTTCAAGTGTTCGTCAAAAATATGTTTTGGGAATCGATCCCAATCGCATTCGTGTGGATATTCAAATGCAACAGCCAGAAGTTGGATTTAACTTGGCTGATTACGTAGAAAAGAAATCGGATCAGTAAACGTAGGAACTTAAACAATGTCAAAGACTCTTCCCATTGCCGCCGGCGCGTTCATTCTGTTCGTTCTGACTTTGTTCAACACCACCTACACCGTGAATTATCACGAGGTTGCCGTGGCCACACGCTTTGGCAAACCCGCGGGCATTGTTCGCGAGGCTGGTCTGCACTTCAAGGCGCCGTTCTTTATTGATCAAGTTGCAAAGTTGGACACGCGGCTTCAACTTTCTGAAAGCAACATGGAAACCGTGTTGACAAAAGATGGCCAGCAAGTGGTGGTCAAGGCATTTCTGTTGTGGCGCGTGAATTCAATTGGCGACGCGCCCTTGGCTTTTTATAACGGCTACGGAAATCTAGACGCCGCGAGCAAGGAACTAGAGACGCGCCTGAACGCCAGCATTCGTGGCTCGGTGGGGCAGTTTTCATTCGCCGATTTGATTGGTTCTAAGAGCCGGTTGCCCGACGCGGAAACCGCGCTTTTGGCTGATATCAAGCTCAATCCAATGGTCGGCGTGGAGCCTGTGACTGTGGGTCTGAGCCAAGTTGTTCTGCCACCCAAGACCACCATCGCCGTGGTGAAACGCATGAGCGCCGTTCAAGAGACATTGGCAAATCTAGAGGAAAGCCGAGGTCAAGCCGAGGCCGACGCCATTAAAAGCATGGCCGCGAGTCAAGCCGACACCATCCGCAATTTTGCTGAGCAGTGGGCCGCTGAAATAGAGGCGGTTGGAAACACCGAGGCCACGCGCTATTACGAGCAAATGAAAAAAGAGGCCGATCTCGCGATTTTCTTGGCGTGGCTTGACACGCTTCGCGCCAGCCTTTCAGGTAGCACCACATTTGTGACCGACATGAACAAGGCGCCATTTCACTTGATGGACCTTGACGCGCCGGTGGACGCAAAAGGAATTCCACAGCCCACGCAAAAATCTTCTTGGGGCCAGTCGAGCCAGGGAGCGAATAAATAAATGGCGGCTGACGACAACCAACTTCCGCCTGAAGACGCCGATGAATCGAATGTTCCGCGCCGTGAAGCCAGCGCGCAATTTGAAGTGGCCGCCACGGTTGCCGCAGAGGTTGCCATGCGCCAAGCCATGGATCCCGCCAATCAAAGTCTTGGCGAAGCGCTTCGGCTTTCGTACCGACTTCTGCAAGTGGCGATTGTTGGTTTGTTGATCACCTTTTTATTCAGTGGCTTTCAAACAGTGCAAGAAGGAATGAGCGGCGTGCGCACCATCTTTGGGCGCATTTCCGGCGAGCCCGGTCAAGAGGCGCTCAGCCCTGGCTTGAATCCATTTTGGCCATATCCAGTTGGAGATATCAGCGTTTTTGAGACCAAGCGCGTTGTGGAATTGCGCTCGGAATTTTGGCCGCGCATGTCGGCCAAGAACACCACCATTGAACAAATGATCGATGGCGCCGACCCCACCGCGCCGCTGAAGCCGGGATTTGATGGAACGGTGATCACTGGCGATGGAGATTTGGCGCACATCCAATTGGTGGCGGAATATGTTGTTGAAGATCCAGTTCGTTTTTTGCAGGCTGTTGATCTTGAAAAAGGTGATGCGATTGTCCGCATCGCGTTGTCGTGCGGTGTCACCACGGCGATCGCAAGAATGCCGTTGACTGAACTTGTCGATCAACGGGAACAACCCGCGGCCATGGTGCAGTTGGAAGCGCAAAGAATTTTGGATGGAATGTCCAGTGGAATACGTTTGCAGAAAGTCACCATGCCTGAGCGCAGTGCGCCGTTTGTTGTGCGCAATGTGTTGCGCCGAGTGCAAACTGGAAAGGAAGACGCCAAGACCATCGTTGATCGCGCGCGTCAAGAAGCCACAGCGAAACTTTTGGAGGCCGCCGGTCCAAATTACGAACAGATTTTGTCCATGATTGATGTGTATGAGTCGGCCCTGTCCGCTGGCGAACTCACCCGAGCCGATCAACTACTGCGCGAGATTGGATTGCGTCTTGAAATGAAAGATATTGGTGGAACAGCCAGTTCCATAGTGAATCGCGCCAAAAGTTATCAAAGCGCCATCGCCGCCAACCTGGGCAAAGAGGTGCGCCGCATAGAGGGATTGCGTGACACGTGGGAGCAAAATCCCCAGCAACTGGCGCGGCAACTTTGGCTGGATAGTTTGCGCATTGTGCTCACCCAAAAAGAAGTTGAGGTGTTCTCCATGCCGCCTGGAGTTGGTCAAAACCAAATCAGCATTGTCAGCAGTCCGGAAGTCATGCAAATTCGCCGCAACGCCGATGTGGAGCGACGTAAACGGGCCGCCGCGGCGATCGAAGCGTTGCGCCCCTCATGGTCACTTGGTGTAAGGCAAACAGTGTTGGACAAAGCGGGTCGACGGCTTGACGAAAAGGGCGCGCAGGGATTTGGGCGGGAGAACAAGTAATGGCAAAGACAAGCAAGGAGGTCCCCGAAATTGCCGTTTCTGCGGTTGGCCTCACAAAAGTTTTCTCTGATTTTTGGATGCGTGCCCGAGCTGTGGCGGTGGATGGAATTGATTTTGAAATCCGCCAACATGAAATTTTTGGTTTGCTTGGACCAAACGGCAGTGGAAAAAGCACAACTATTAAAATGATCCTGGGTCTTTTACGGCCAACGCGGGGGCGATTAAGTGTGTTGGGCCACGCCCCCGATGATGTGAAGATTAAATCACGCATTGGCTATTTGCCCGAGGAAAGTTACCTCTATCGATTTCTGAATCCCATGGAAACGCTGGATTATTACGGAAAATTGTTTGGTTTGGAACGGCGCATCCGGCGCAGGCGTTGCGAGGAATTGTTGGAGATGGTTGGCTTAAATCAAGTGAGTCGGCGTCGCGTCGGAGAATTTTCCAAAGGAATGGCGCGGCGACTTGGGCTTGCGCAAGCGCTTGTGAATGATCCAGATTTTTTGATTTTAGACGAGCCCACAAGTGGACTTGATCCAATTGGAACACGGCAAGTGAAAGATTTGTTGTTGGAGCTTGGTCGCCGTGGAAAAACAATTTTGTTGTCCAGCCATCTGCTTGCGGATGTGGAGGATGTGTGCGATCGCATGGCGATTCTGTACGGCGGAAAAATACGCGCTAGTGGAACTGGAAACGAACTTCTGGAGGACACCAATCACACCTTCATTGAAACACGGAGGCTTCAACCGCAAACAATCGCCAAGTTGGAGCGTGTGTTGCAAGAGTCCGAGGGAGTTGGAATAGAAAGCACGCATGCTCCGCGACAGAAATTGGAGGATCTCTTCATGAAAATTGTCGCGCAAGCTCGAACCGAGCAGTTGGCAAACAGTGGCGCTTCGCATGGCGGCAAGACCGCGGCTTTCTTGGCGGCCAATGAGACGGATGGCGTTGATTTAGTCCAGCAACTTTCCAGCGTTCCCAAGCCCGCGCCCGTCAAGATTGTTGCAGACAAAAAAATCGCCGCAGTTGAGTTGCCAGCGGATATTTTGGGAGATTTAGCCAAATCCAGCGACCGCGTCGCGCAGAAGCCAAAGAGCGCGCCCGCCTTGAAACCGGACGCCAACGTGGACCGCAATGTGCTTGATGGGTTGATGGGCAACGATAAAAATTCGGGTGGGGGCAAAGCCCCTTGACACGCTCACTGCTGGAGATTTGGTTGCGTTGGAATAGCGGCCTTGAGAAGTTGCGCGCAAAAATAATCGCAGGCATGGTGTGCACGTTGGTGATGGCTGGATTGGTCTCACCGTTTTTTTTGGCAAGCATGCGATTGCACACGCAACGCAACGCCATTGAATCCATTGTTCGACAGGCCAACTTGGTCGATCGTGATCCCATCAGTGTCGCGCTGTTAGAGCGTGGAGAAGTAGTCACATTGGCGGAGGGAAAATTTGAAAGTAGTCGCCTTCGCTCAATTGGAGTGCAGTTGTTTGATCGCCAAGGAAAAGTTCTTGATCCAACTTTAGTTTCCGATATTTTATTGGCGCCCTATTTTCCGGCATGGTCCCCGGTATTTGTGGTGGAACGATATACATCGCCGCTTTTCATTGGCGCCATATTGCTGTGCGCCTTGTATGTATCCCTGTGGTTGGAATTATTTCTTCCGTGTCTTTGCCTGATGGGAATGGCGGCGGCAATTGTGGTGCCCGCCATGAATTGGGGATATTTCGCACTGGCGTTTGTCACCACCGGCACCACGGCGCTGATCATGTCATTTGCCCTGCTGATACGGATATGTATTGCTGTACTGAATGGCCGCGCCGGTTGGTGCGCCGTGGCCCAAACATTGATTCGTGAGTCCATCCGATTGCGGATCAGCGTTGCGTTTATCGCGGTGGTGTTGATCGCGTTGCCGATTTTGCCGATTTTCATTGATGGATCCAGTCCGTTGCGTTATCAAATTCAGACATTCATGTCACGCGCCTTGGACATCGCGTATGTATGCGCCGCGTGCATGACGTTGTCCTTGGGTTGCGCCACCGTTGCGTTTGAAATTCGTGACCGACAAATTTGGCAGTTAATGACAAAGCCTTTGGATCGCTTTCAATATTTAATTGGAAAGTGGGTGGGGCTTGTCGTACTCAACGCCGTCCTATTTTTGGTGTGCGGAGTTGGAATATTCATCTTTGTGCAATGGATGCGCACACGTCCATCCTTGGATGAGTTTGATCGAATTGCCGTGCGCGACGAAGTGCTTGTGGCTCGCGATGTCTCGCGGCCCGAATACAAGCGCTTGGATCGCGACAAAGTGGAGGAGGCGGTTGATTCATTGATCGCATCCGACGCCGTTTTGAAAGCGGATCTAGACGGCGGTCGCCGCAGGTTGGAGGATGTGCGACGTGAAATCGCCACTCAGCGCCAAGCGGAGTTTCAGTCGGCGCAGAGGCGAGTGACTCCAGGAGAAAGCAAAACCTTCGTATTTAACGGGTTATCAGAGGCAAAAAAGTTGGGTGGAACTTTATCCTTGCGTTATTTTCTTCATGCCGGAGGTAGTGATTCGCATACATCGTGTCCAATTATTTTTGAATTCTCGGATCAAACTTGGGTGGATCGAATGTTTGTGCCCGCCCAAGGGCACATGCTTGCGGTGTCGTCCAACTTGATTGACACAAATGGAAATTTGACAGTGCAAGTGCGCAATCTAAAATTTGATTCCAAGACTGGCGAGTTTTTTCCTGGTGAATACACCTTTAATTGGGATGAGGACAGCCTGGAGGTGCTCTATCGTGTGGGCGGATTTGAGGCCAACTACTTGCGCGCCATGGTGGTGAACTTAATCAAACTTTCATTCCTGGCGATGTTGGCGGTGTGTTCCGCGACAACACTTAGTTTTTCCATCGCCTGCCTTCTCTCGTTCTCTATTTTTCTGGCGGGTAGCTTGGCTCCATTCTTGGCGCAAAGCTTGATGTATTGGACCTCGGCCGCTGATCCTGGATCGATTGAAAGCATGGTGCAATTTGTTGTGCGAGTCATCGCTGGAGTGGTGGAATTTGCGCTACGGCCGTTTGGACAAACCAGCGCCAATGATCTTTTGGTCAAGGGGCGCAATGTGAGTTGGGAACGAATGTTGCAGGCCCTGGGCGTGATCGGTTTGGCGTGGACTGGAACCACGCTTGTGATTGGCTGGCTGGCGTTTCGCCGCAAGGAATTGGCCGTTTACAGCGGTCAAGGCTAATCCATGCGTGACCGAATCATTCAACTGATATGCGCGCTGGTGTTTGTTGCGGGAGCCATCATGAGTGGCGTTGCCGTTCCCGCATTGCTCAAGCAGGCCAACACGGAAGGACTGCGTTACACCTCTGATCCCATTGAAGGCGCGCCTCCGATTGTGGCACTTGGCACCGCGATTGGCGCACTGCGTGGAGTGTTGGCGGATTATCTGTGGATTAAATTGCAGGCGCAAAAAGAGCAGGGTCTTTTTTACGAGGCCATGGCCGACGCCGATTTGATCACCAAGTTGCAACCACGCTTCGCGGAAGTCTGGGGATTCCATGGACACAACATGGCCTACAACATTTCTGTATTGACCAACACGCCCGATGAGCGTTGGGCATGGGTGAACGCGGGCGTCGACTTGGTCCGCAACAAGGGATTGCGCTACAACCCCAATGATCTTGGCCTGAACAAGGAGTTGGCATTTTGGTTCGCGCATAAAATTGACGGCGTTTCTGATGACGCTCATTTGCATTACAAACGCGAGTTCGCCAAAGAGTGGCAATATATTCTTGGCACGCCACCCTACGATCAAGTGGAGCGTGAAAAATGGATGCGGGAGATCGCCAACGCGCCCGATACGCTTCAAGAACTGCTGGTACAGACACCCGAAGTGGCCACGTTGATTGATCAATTAACAGCCGAATTTGCCCCATTTGACAAGAAATTTCAGTTTAAAGTTGACAAGGAATTTTTAATCAACGTAGGCAAGTGGTTGGCGGTGAAGACATCGCCCTACGCAAAAATTTTGAACTTGGAGAGCAAATTCAAGAACAATGATCCCATCTTCGTGGCGTTTGATCAAGTTTTATCCAAGCCGGATCAGCAAGCCGCGTTGAAAGCGCTGTTGATGTTCGCGCGCAAGCGGGTTCTGCTGGATGACTACAACATGAACCCGACCAAGATGGCGGATTACACACGTGACTACGGTCCGCTGGATTGGCGCCATCCTCAAGCGCATGCATTTTATTTCAGCCGCATTGGCGCCGAACAAGGCGAGTTGCGATACGGAACGCCCGACGACGCCTACAAGGTGATGAACAACGATCGCATGACCATTCAAGCGATGCAGGCTATGAATCACACCGGGTTGATGGCGATCGATCCATTCTCAAATGACAATCCCACGCGTCTGCAGGACAACCGCTGGATCAAGTCGATTGAGAAATATTTTTTACAGCTGTACCAAAAGCATTATGAAACTCGCGGAGCGGGAGGCGACACATTCTGCGACTTCCATGAGAACTTCATGTCGCAGGCCATTCGCCAACTCTTTCGGGTTGGTGACTATGCCGGCGCCCAGGAAATACTTGATCATTTGGATAATTTGTACGGCAGGGGAGGATTGATTCCCAACGAAAAATATCAAATGTCATTGGAGGATTTTGTGCGCGACGCCACCTATGGCGAATATGACATGGTTCCTGACGTGGCGCGAACCGATGTGTACGCCGTGTTGCAACGCGGATTTCGCGAGGGGCTGTTGTTGGGGCGCAAAAAAATTCTGGATGAAAGTTTAAAGTTCGCCAAAGATCTCACGGAGTATTTCCAGGGCAACCGCTACACCGATTTTGTGAACAAGTTTGGCGAGAAGCGAATGGCGGATCTTGTTGGAGATATTCGAAGAAGCGTGGAGGATGTGTTGATCGCATTGATTCGCGACACCAACCAGCCCTTGCTTGATCGTTTGTCCATGTACAACCGCGCCACGCAGGAGCAACGCCAAATGGTGTACGACTCGGTCAAGGATCAAATAGAATCCGAGTTGAAGGACAGTCCGTTGAGCCAGGTGATGCAACTTTCGGTGGCGTTGCCGGAGCCGCCAGAAATGCCCGCCTATCGGGCGCTACAGGCCGAGGCGGCGGTGTTGCGCCAAGACAGTCTAGAGAAACAAAATCGCTCGGAAACCCAACGAAAATGAGCGCTTCCAACATACCACCTGCCATCTTTGCCATTGGGCGCAACTACCCGGAGCACGCCAAGGAGATGGGTGGCGCGGTTGATCCCAATCCAATCATCTTCATGAAAAATCCAGCGAGTGTGATTACGGATGGACAATCCATCGTGATTCCATCCATCTGCGAGCGTCCTGGGCCGCAAGTGGATTGGGAAGGGGAGCTGGCGATTGAAATTGGAACAACATGTCGCAACGTCAGGCAAGCGGACGCGCTTTCAATGGTTCGCGCCTACCGCGCCGCCAATGATGTGAGCGCGCGCTGGTGGCAGAAGCAAGGCTCGGGTGGACAATTTTGCCGTGGAAAAAGTTTCGACACGTTTTGCCCGTTGTCTCAACCTACCCGCGCCGACCGTGTCGCGAATCCCCAAGATCTGCGGATTATCACGCGCGTGAATGGCGTGGTGATGCAGGACGCGTCCACATCCGGCATGTTCCACACGGTGGAGAAAATTATTTGCGCGTTGAGCGATGGAACCACACTGTTGGCCGGCACCATCATTCTTACGGGCTCGCCCGCGGGGGTGGGCGCCGCAAGAAATCCGCCTGTTTTCCTGCAAAATGGCGATGTTGTGGAAGTGGAGATTCCAGGCGTGGGTCGCGTGCGCAATCCTGTTCAAAGCGAAAAATGAACAAGATCAACGCGCGAACTTCTTTCGCCGCGCGTTGCTTGATGGGATTGGTTCGTGGATATCAAATAATTCTTTCGCCAGTGCTTGGCGGTCGATGCCGCTTTGAGCCTTCGTGTTCTTGCTATTCAATGGAGGCGTTGCAAACCCACGGCGCGTTGCGCGGATTGTGGTTAACCACGCGGCGAGTTACTCGTTGTCATCCTTGGGGTGGCTCTGGATTTGATCCGGTGCCAACTTCTTGCAACGATTCTCCAATTTGCGCAGAGCGTCCATCAGCGCATCTTGATACTCCTTCAACTGTTTCGGCTCATGCGGGCGAACCACAATCACCACATCAAGACACGTCGGCAACTGCTTCTGCCACAGTCGAAAACCTT
>Ga0114970_10002827_pt1 | contig 12930 bp, 11 predicted proteins | sample M_140205_XF_Meta_FD_87030 | JGI IMG/M metagenome (GOLD analysis project Ga0114970, IMG submission 87030) | Freshwater microbial communities from Lake Montjoie, Canada to study carbon cycling - M_140205_XF_MetaG | ecosystem: Environmental > Aquatic > Freshwater > Lake | place: Lake Montjoie... | reverse complement strand
GATCGACCAACGTCACGCGAGCGGACTACCAGCGGATCGTGGACCTGAAGACGGCCGAGCTCTTCCGCGTGTCCTGCTTCCTCGGCGCGCGCTTGGCCGGATTCGAAGGGGGCTACGTGGAAGCGGTGAGCCGGTTCGGGCGACATCTGGGCATTGCTTATCAAATCTATGACGATCTTCTCGATTTCTTTGGGGAAGAAGCGCGCGTGGGCAAAACTCTCGGCACTGACCTCGCGAGTGGTAAACTCACTTTGCCTCTCTTGATTCTCCTCGAGCGCCTGTCCGCCGACGAGCGGACGACGCTCACGGCGGAACTGGCGGGGGGAAGTCCCCCGCAGGCCCTCCTCCGCCTTGGACAGATGAGGGAACTGGGCGTTTTCGCCGCCGTGTCGCAGGCCGTGGAGGCTGAAATCGCCGCCGCGATCGGTGCGCTGCGGGCGTGGCCGGACGCCCCCCCGACTCCGCTGCTGCTGGGGCTATGTGATGTGCTGCAAGCACAAGTCGCCAGCGTCCGTCCGTCCGTCTGAGGAAATTCGCCATTTGTTGAAATTCCGTTTGCACCACGGCGCCTGCCGCGATTCGATCTGCTCGTGATGGATGCCATCAAAATCCTCGGCCCGAAGACGCTCGTCGCATCGCCTGAGCGTCAGTTGGAGGCCGACTCGGATATGCAAATCGTTCATCGGGTCCAGGCAGGTGATGTCGCCGCTTTCGATCGCCTCATTCTCAAATATCGAGAGCGCGTGTTCAGCATTGTCTACCACATGACATCGAATCGCGAGGACGCGGCCGACCTCACGCAGGAATCGTTTATCAAGGCCTTTCAGTCGATTCAGCGCTTCGGCGGGCAGTCGTCGTTCTTTACTTGGCTCTATCGCATCGCGGTCAACTCGACCCTGAGTCACCTCCGCAAGGGTCGCCTGCGTTCGTTTTTTAGTTTGGAGCGGGTGGACAGCGATGAGCCGGTTTCAAAGGAAATCATTGATGCGCTTACGGATAAGACTGATGCTGATCGCGATGCGTTTGTGCACGAGCTTCAGGAAAAATTGAACGATGCGATGCAGAAGTTGTCTACCAAGCACCGCACCGTGGTTACACTTTTTGAAATCGAAGGACTCAGCCATCAGGAAATCGCCGATGTTATGGATTGCTCCGTGGGCACGGTGCGTTCGCGGCTCCACTATGCGAAACAACTGCTCCAAGCGGAGCTCCAGCCCTATACGCGCACATGATAAATCATGATAGGAAGCGTCCTGTGACGCTCGAAGACATCCTCCGGCTCAAGCGCACTGAACGTCCGTCTGCGGAATTTTGGAGCCAATTTGATCGTGAGCTCAGGGTTAAGCAGCTCGCGGCGCTCGTTGAGAAACGGCCGTGGTGGCGCACGATTTCTCTTGTTCGCATTTTGGGTGGAGTCCGGCGGTTTCATGTGCCGTTGGGTGCGACGGCGGTGCTGGCGGCGACCCTTTTCTCGGTTCGCGATTTCCAGGCGCCGAAGTCCTCGACTGCTGCCGCGTCTTCGCCGGCCCGCACACTGCAGTCGGGTGGCCTGACAGTGTCGTCGGCTGCTTCCGTCCGCGAAATCGTCGTGGACCCCGCAGAGTCGGCTTTGGTCAATGTCACCGGGGCGGCGCTGGTTGCATCCCAAGATTCGGACCCGGTGGTGTCCCCGGTGGCGCTGGGGGCTGAGAGCACTGCTGCGAGCACGAGCGGTCAGCTTGGATCCGCGGTTGGATTCCCTCCTCACGCTGAAGAATCCTCGGTGTTCGTCTCCTCGCAGGGCCATGGCGCTGCTGAAAAATTTACGGAGTTGCAGGTCGCGGATACGCGGCTCTCGCGGCAGCTGCTGAGTTCGGCGCGTGGATTTGAGACCCGCGTGCTCCCGGCGCGGTCCAAGCCGGTGGAGCCCTTGGCCCACATGAAAGTGCCGAGTGGTTCCCGCCGTTCGAATCTGATCGCCTCCGCCACGCTCGCAGCAACGACGGTGCCGGTGATCGCGAGTGAACGTTCCGCCCGGGCGCTGTCGGATGAGCGCATTTACGACACCATTAGTCGCGTGAACGCCCGCGGAGCCGGTGTGCTTGTGAAATTCTGAGTGGTGGCGAAAGACGGATCCTTTTGGGTGCGGGGCAGGGCCCCTCTCTGTGGGCGCGCCGCTGGGTCCCGCAAACTCGTCAAGGGGTTGTGACCACCTCGTTGGTGGACGTTCTGGTGCCGAGAGACGGGCGGAGTTTGTGGGGTGGTGCTACTTCTCGCCGACGCAGATGCCGCACACGTCGAAGAAGAAGTCGTGGCCTTTATCATCCACGAGGATGAAAGCGGGAAAGTCTTCCACTTCGATGCGCCAGACGGCTTCCATGCCGAGTTCGGCGTATTCGAGTACCTCGACTTTTTTGATATGGTTCTGCGCGAGGATGGCGGCGGGACCGCCGATGCTACCGAGGTAAAACCCGCCGTGCTGCTTGCACGCGTCGGTCACCTTCTTACTGCGGTTGCCTTTCGCCAGCATGACGAGCGAGCCGCCGTGCGATTGAAACAAATCGACGTAGCTATCCATGCGGCCGGCGGTGGTCGGGCCGAACGAGCCGGAGGCGTAGCCGACTGGGGTCTTGGCCGGACCGGCGTAGTAGACGGGGTGGTTTTTGATGTAATCGGGCAGGCCTTGGCCCGCGTCGATGCGTTCTTTGAGTTTTGCGTGCGCGCTGTCGCGGGCGACGATCATGGGGCCCGTCAAGAGGACGCGGGTGGTGACCGGGTGGTGCGAAAGCGAGGCGCGGATTTCCGCCATGGGGCGGGTGAGATCGATGGCGACGGAGGACTCGTCCTTGAAAGTGCGCAGGGACTCCGGGATGAAACGGCCAGGATTCATTTCCAGCTTCTCCAAGAAGACGCCGTCCTTCGTGATCTTGGCCTTGATGTTGCGGTCGGCACTGCACGATACGCCCATGCCGACGGGGCAACTGGCGCCATGGCGGGGCAGGCGCACGATGCGGACGTCGAGGGCGAAATACTTGCCTCCGAACTGCGCGCCGATTTTCGACTGCTGGGCGATCTTGAGCACGTTGGCCTCCATCTCGAGGTCGCGAAAAGCGCGGCCGTGCTCGTTGCCGGTCGTGGGTAGGGCGTCGAGATACTTCGTGGTCGCGAGCTTGAGGACCTTCATGCAGGAATCTGCGCTGGTGCCACCGATGACGAATACAAGGTGGTAAGGCGGGCAGGCTGCGGTGCCGAGGAGCTGCAGTTTTTCGCCAAAGAATTTTTCGAGACTCTTGGGGTTGAGCAGCGCCTTCGTCTCTTGGAAGAGAAATAACTTGTTGGCGGAGCCGCCGCCTTTGGCGAGGAAGAGGAATTCATACTTCGCGCCTTCGCTCGCGTGGAGATCGATCTGCGCCGGCAGATTGGTGCCGGTGTTGACCTCTTTGAAAAAATCGAGGGGTGCGACTTGGGAGTAGCGGAGATTCTCCTTGGTGTAGGCCTCGTAGACGCCTTTGGAGAGAAACTCCGCGTCGTTCGCGTCCGTCCAAACCTGTTGGCCTTTCTTGGCGAAGATCGCGCACGTGCCGGTATCCTGACACATTGGGAGAATCCCGCGCGCGGCGATTTCGGCGTTCTTCAGCAAGGTGTGGGCGACGTAGCGGTCGTTATTGGACGCCTCCGGGTCCTGGAGAATGGCGGCGACTTGCTCGAGGTGTTCGGTGCGGAGAAAAAAATTCGTATCGTGAAAGGCCTCACGCGCGAGGTAGGCGAGCGTCTCGGGTGCGATTTTGAGGATCTCGCGACCTTCAAAGTTAGCGGTGCTGATGCCCTCTTTTGAGAGCAGCCGATACGCGGTGTCATCGGCGCCGAGGGAGAGGAGTTCCTGGTAGAAAAACGGGGGCGTAGGCATAGCGTGAATAAAGGAGAGGGGAGGGGCGGTGTGTAAAGATGAGTGGGGGACAACGCCGGTTCATTAGACCGCCGGACGTTTGTCGAAAGGTGGACTTCACGCCGTCACGGTTGGCCGGCCATGGCCCGCACGACGTCCCGGAAGCGTGGCAGGTCGGCCGGGGTCGCGACTTCGCCGGGGGCCCGGCCCCAGCCGCTCGCGCTGGGCCACACACCGCGCACGAGGAAGTTTTCGTGGGCGGCAGTCATGCTGGCGACGTGCAGATAGTCTTTCTGCTCTTTGGGGTCGCGCAGTGCGGTGACGAGTTCCGGCGGGATGGGAGTGATGCATCCGCTGGAGATGTGGGCGAGGTTGTTGAGCGTCACGAAGGGTCGTGAATCGACTAGGCTCGTCGCGGGGCGCGGATTTTCCCCGCGGAGGTAGGCGTAGTAGTCGAGGTGGTTTTCGATCAGGGGATCGAAAGGTTCGAGGGTGATTTTTTCCACGCGACCGTCGTTCCAGCGGACCTCGATTTGGCTGCCGACCGCGTAGCGAATGACCGCTTTCTCGCACAGCACCATTTCCAAGTGGGTGCCGTTGCCGGCGCAGGCGTGGGAGAGCGCAAAACGCATGGTGACACCTGCGGTCGTATCGGCTTCGACGAAAAAAGTATCAGCGCCTTCGATGGCGTGAGCGCGGTAGAGCTCCGCACGGACGGCGGCGAGCTGGGCCCAGCTGAAAAGTGCGGATTCGCCCGTCCAGAATAACAAATTGTGCACGAAATGAGCCATCGCGTTGCCGAGACACGAATCGAGTACGACCTCCCCCTCCATCATCAGACGACCGGCCCAGTTGTTACGCGAAAAATAGCTGGCTGGCCGCGGCCAGAGGGCGCTGAGGGTGGCACCCTGCACGGCACCAAACTCGCCGGCGAGCAGGCGCTGTTTGAGCGCAAGGCGTGGTTTCTCGATAATGAAATTGAAGCCGACGAGGGACGACTTCCGAGCGCGAGCGTCGGCGACGATCATCTGCTCCAGCTCCGTGTGATCGAGCGTCGGTGGTTTTTCGAGATAGACCGGCAGGCCGAGCGCGGTAGCGGCGGCGTGCATTTCGGCATGAAGATTGATCGGGGTCGGGATGACGAGGAGGTCAAGGCCGCGGTGACACGCCTCGAGCATGGCACGGTAATCGCGGAAAATGCCGACGCCACGAGCCGCGAGCCGCCACGTCTCCTGCTCCTTGGCAAAGTTCTCCGGCTGGGGATCGCAGGTGCAGATCAGCTTGGCGTGGCCGCCTGCCTCGAGTTGCGCGATTGTGTGGTGGTGGCAGCCGGCAAAGCCACCCATGCCGACGATTCCGATGCGGATGGGATGATTCACACGATCTTGAATTTAGGGAGGTCCTGACCGTCGATCAGCCCGACGGGCTGGCCGCGTGCGTTGATGACGATCAAATCGTCGATCTTGTGGGCCTCAAACAGACGCAGCGCATCGACGCCGAGTGCGTCGTCGCGAATTGTTTTTGGGGAGCGGGTCATGAACGTCGACACGGGTTGAGCGAGAAAATCGGACCCGGTGAGCGCGCTGCGGCGGAAGTCTCCGTCCGTCAAGATACCGGTTAAACGACCGGATTTTTTTGCGATCAGGGCGATGCTCCCGCTCTTAGCTTTGGTCATCGCGAGGATGGCGTCCTGTGTCGAGACGGTGTCGAGTGCGACGGGGAGGCGGTCGGCGGTGCGCATGATGTCACGCACCCGCAACAAGAGGACGCGGCCCAGATTCCCGGCGGGATGATATTTGGCGAAATCATCGCGGGTGAGCCCTCGGGATTCGAGCAACACCATGGCGAGCGCGTCACCCAAGGCGAGCGCCGCAGTGGTGCTCGCGGTGGGCGCGAGTCTCAGCGGGCACGCTTCGCGCGGCACTCGGTAAAGCAGGAGTAGGTCGGAGTTAAGGGCGAGATCGGACGCCGGGTTGCTCGTAAACGCCACGATGCGCGCACCGAAACGTTTCAAGACGGGCAGCAACCGCAGGATTTCGTCAGACTGCCCGCTGTTGCTGAGGAGAAAGGCGAGGTCCCCCTCGGCGCAGAGGCCGAGGTCGCCGTGGAGCGCCTGCGTGGCGTCGAGGAAACAGGAGGCAACGCCCGTGCTGTTGAAGGTGGCGGCGATTTTTTGGGCGATGTGGGCGGACTTGCCTACGCCGCTGAAGATCAGCTTTCCGCCCGCCGCAGAGACCGCTTCGACGGCCCGGGCTGTTTCGATGAATTCTGCTCCGAGGCCTTTCGCTGTCGCGTTCAGCGCGGCGGACTCGATGCCGAGGCAAGCGCGCGCGCGGGCGAGTGCGTTTTTAGAGTGCAGGGCCATTTATTGTTTGAGTCGCAGAAGTAGGACGCGAAATTTACGGGGAACAAACGCCCGTTCAATTCCTTTCTCTGTCAAATGACTGTCCGTCAACCATTCACCGTTCTGCTCGCGCTGGTCGCGTGCTTCTTCGGCGCGGGTTGTGGCGGAGGCGACGGTCTGGCTTTGTCCTCCGAGACCGACGACGCGCTCTACCAGCAGGGCAAGCAACTGGAAAAACAAGGGCGTAATGCCGAAGCACTGACAGCGTTCCTGAAGGTGGCGGAGAGACGCGGTGAGCAATCCTCTCCGGAATCGCACCTCGAGGCTGGCCTGATCTTCCTCCAGCACATCAAGGATCCGGTCGAGGCGATTCATCATTTCAGAAAATATCTCGAGCTCGAGCCGAACTCCAAGCAGGCGCCCTTGGTGCGCCAAAGGATCGATTTAGCTCGCCGCGAATTGTTTCGCACGATGCCGGGGCGACCGAGCGACGAACAGACCGTTCGCTTGGGCGGTCAGGAGCTCATTGATCGTCTGCAACGGGAAAATGAGGATCTGAGGGCGGAGTTGGGGCGCCAGCGCGGAAGTGGGCCTGCGCCGTTCTTGCGCACGACGCGCGGTCCGGTGGACGTGGTCGACGTGCCGAAGCGGGTCGACGGTGAGGGTGATCTCTCACTCAGGATTGCACCGCCACCGCCGAGCTTGGCAGCCCCACCTTCCGCGCCGCTGGCCCAAGGTCAGAACGGAGTGGCGGCCAAGGCTGCTCCGTCCACGGCCAAGCCTGCTGCGCCTGCGGGTAAGTCTGCTCCTTCGGTGGGGAAGTCTGGTTTTCCGATGCCAGCCGTAGGCAAGCGGCACTCGGTCGCTCCGGGCGATTCGCTTTATCGTGTGGCGTTAAAATACGGCGTGACCGTGGAGGCGATCCTCGCGGTTAACCGTGAGGCGCTACCCAGTGGTGTGAAGACCACGTTGCGTCAGGGTATGGAACTTAAGATCCCCTGAGCCGTGGCCCGCACCTCCCGCCGCACGTCCGTTTTCACTGAATCGTTGATCCGCGAGATGTCGCGCGTCGCCGCGCGCTATGGAGCGATCAATCTCTCCCAAGGATTTCCCGACTGGGATCCACCGCCGGCGCTGGTGCAGGCGGCGAAAGACGCGATGGACGCGCACCGTCACCAATATGCGGTGACGTGGGGCTCACCTGAATTGCGGGCCGCGCTGAGTGCGAAAATCACTCGTTGTATGGGCGTGCCGGTGGATGGCGACCGGGAACTTGTGGTCACCTGCGGTGCGACCGAAGCGATGATGGTTGCGATGATGACCGTCTGTGACCCGGGAGACAAAGTCGGGCTCTTCTCGCCGTTTTACGAAAACTATAATGCCGACGCGATTCTGACCGGGGCGCAGGCGGTGCATGTGCCGCTGCACCCGCCGCACTATCGATTTGATCCGGAGGAGTTGCGAAAAGTTTTCGCGAGCGGCTTGAAAGCGTTTGTGCTCTGCAATCCGTCGAATCCATGCGGGCGGGTATTCACGCGGGACGAGCTGTTGCAGATCGCGGCCCTCGCGGAGGAGTTCGACGTGTTTGTGCTCACCGACGAAGTTTACGAGCACATCGTCTACGCGCCGCACCGGCACACGTACTTTGCGACGTTGCCGGGGATGGCGAAGCGCACGGTGATGTGCTCGTCGCTCTCGAAGACGTTTTCGATCACGGGCTGGCGGCTCGGCTACGTGCACGCTGCGCCGGAGATCATTGCGCAGGCGCGGAAGGTCCATGATTTTCTCACGGTCGGAGCGGCGGCGCCGCTCCAACACGCGGTGGTGACGGCGCTGAATTTTCCGGCGAGTTATTACGACGACCTCGCGGTGGAATACGCCGCGTCGCGGGATGTCCTGTTGAGTTATCTCGACCGGACCGGCTTGAGCTACACCCGACCGGAAGGGGCCTACTTTGTCATGGTGGACATCTCCTGTTTTGGCTACGCGAGCGACGTGGAGTTTTCCCATTGGATGGCGAAGGAGATCGGCGTCGCGCCCGTGCCGGGTTCGAGCTTCTTCGCGACGGGCGAGAACCGCTATATCCGGCTAAATTTCGCCAAGAAGCCCGCGACGCTCCACGCGGCGGGAGAGCGGCTGTTGAAATTGAAACGCTGAGACGGGTGGCGCGGTGCTTGGATCATTAGGCCGACATATTGAGGTAAACGGCCGCCACCGCTGGCGAAGCGTCGGCGCCAGCGGGGATGCAGGGGTGCTCATCGAGACGCTGTCCGTATCGCAACGGCCGATGACGGGCCGGTAACTGGTTGGGCAACGGCCGATGACGGGCCGGTAACTGGTTGGGCAACGGGCCGTAAGAAGGCTTGAGCTTCGGGAGGGGAGTCCTACCTTCCGCTTCCTTGACTTCAGCGAGCGCAGACGATTTCGCGTTTCTGATCGCCGAGAGCGACGTCGTTGACTGGTCGCTTCCGGCGGCGTTGGTCGTCGGCGGAGGTATCGGATTCTGGGTGGTCTGGCGCCTGACGCGGCACACCCGCCGGGCGGCCCATGAGCAGGCGGCGGAACTCATCGAAGTGGCCCGGCGCGAGGCGGCCGTCGGTGCGGAAGAGGTCAAGCAGAAGGCCGAGGCCGATGTTCAGGAAAAACGGGCTGAACTGAATCGCGAGTTTGATCGGCGTGGAATCGAGAGCGACGTGCGGTTGCGCGAAATCCGGGCGCACGAGGAATCCCTCGCACTGCTCGATTACCAGTTGGAACAGCGGCACGAGCGGCTCAACCGCGAGAGTGCGGCTGTGAAGCAGGCCCGCGACGCGATTCGCGGCCTCTCGAAAAGCGTGCGCAAGCGGCTCGAGGGCGTGTCGCAGATGGACGCGGAGGAGATTCGAAAACAACTGCGCGAGGAGGTTATGTTGGAGTGCGGCGACGAGTTGCGCGTGCTCCGCCGGGCCACACTCGAGAAATCCGAGCGAGAGCTGCAAACCGACGCTCACCGCATTCTGGTGGCGGCGATGCAACGGATCGCCAGCAAGCCGAACAACGATCTGACCGCGACGATCGTGCAGCTCCCGAGCGAAGACATGAAGGGGCGCATCATCGGCCGCGAGGGTCGCAATATCAAATCGTTCGAGTCTGCCACCGGCGTCACGCTGCTGATCGACGAATCGCCACAGATGGTGCTGATCTCGTCGTTCGACCCGGTGCGCCGCGAGGTGGCCCGCTCGGCGCTCGATGCGCTGGTGAAGGACGGTCGGATCCATCCAGCCTCGATCGAGGAATTTGTGAAACGCGCGGCGGATGAGATCGACCTCGTGACGATCCAAGCCGGCGAGGAAGCGGTGACGAAGCTGAACATCAACGGACTGCATCCCGAGATCATTAAATTGCTGGGTCGCCTCAAGTATCGGTTTTCCTACAACCAAAACGTGCTCGATCACTCGGTGGAAACGGCGTTCCTCGCTTCGATGATTGCGAGCGAGGTCGGCCTCGACCCGAATGTCGCGAAGCGCGCCGGCCTGCTGCACGACGTGGGCAAGGCGGTGTCGGGCGAACTCGAGGGCAGCCACGCGGTGATTGGCGCGGAGTTTATCAAACGTTACGGCGAGACGCCCATCGTCGTGAACGCGGTGGCGGCGCACCATGAAGAGGTGAAGCCCGAGACGGTTTATGCGGGCCTGGTCATTCTCGCCGACACCATCTCGGCGGTGCGACCCGGAGCCCGCGCCGAGTCGATGACGAGCTACATCCAACGCCTTGGACGGCTTGAAAAACTCGCGGTGTCGATCGATGGCGTGCAACAGGCGTTTGCGATTCAGGCCGGCCGGGAAATTCGCGTCGTGGTTTCACCTCGGGAAGTGACCGACGATCGTGCCCGGGAAATCGCGAAGGAGCTGCGCGCCCGCATCGAGGCCGAGCTCCAATACCCGAGCACCATCAAGATCACGGTGATTCGGGAGAGCCGGTTTACCGAGACGGCGAGCTGAGTGGCGCCCACAGAATACTCGGAAGACGGAATCGGGCGGTAAGAATGGGCTTTCATTCCGTGGGTTCCGTGTGTTCCGTGGGTCACCATGGCCGATCCCAAGATCCTCGAAACCTTCCCGAACCCCGCGCCGCATCGCGACTACGTGATCGAGCACTCGCACCACGAATTTACCTCGATGTGCCCCATCACGGGGCACCCGGATTTCGCGACCATCATCGTGCGTTTCGTGCCGGATAAGACGTGCGTCGAGTTGAAGTCGCTGAAGCTGTATTTCCACGCGTTTCGCAACGACGGCATCTTCTTTGAAGCGGTGACCAACAAAATTTGCGACGACCTCGGCGCGGTGCTGAAACCGCGCGAGCTCACCATCGTGGCCGACTGGAAAGGTCGCGGCGGCGTGACGTCCCGGGTGACGTGTGTCTGGTCGGGAAAAAAGAAACGCTGAGTTTCCGGCGAGACGTTGCGCGTCGGGACTGGGGTCGGCCGAGAGCGGCAGGGGGCGTGTGGCCCGGAAGCAACGCGTTCGGACGGGCTTCTTTCGCGGGAAATATCGCAGCGGCTCCCGAGGGTGTCTTGGGACGATTTGTCCTGAGTAATTCGCGTTACGATTTCAGGCCCGCCAGCACCGCTTCGTGGAGCGCGGGTGTCGCGCTCGCAATCGTCGATTCCGCAGGATAGGCCGAGCCACCGTGCCAATCGGTAATGACGCCGCCGGCGCCGCGGATGATCGGCACGAGGGCGGCGATGTCCCACGGGTTCATGATGGGATCGAGACACACGTCGGCCCAGCCGCTCGCCACGAGCAGGTAGCCGTAGCAATCTCCCCACGTGCGGACGAGTTTGGCCTGGGCGAGCAGGCGGTCGCAGGCGGGGCCGTCTTGATATTTCGCGAGATTGAGCGTGTCGCTCGTGAGCAAGGTGGCCTCAGCGAGCCCAGGGGTGGCGCGACAGCGGACGGGGCGGTCGTTGAGCGTGGTGGTGACGCCGTCGCCGACCATGAGTTGACCGAGCACGGGCTGGTGGATTACGCCGAGGACGGGCTGGCCGTGATGGAGGAGTGCTATCAGAGTGCCCCACAGCGGGACGCCGGTGATGAAAGCTTTGGTGCCGTCGATGGGATCGAGGACCCAAACGAATTCGGCGTCGGGGCGATCGCTGCCGAGTTCTTCGCCGATGATGCCGTGGGCGGGAAATTTTTTGGCGATGAGGCCGCGCATGAGTGCTTCGGCGCCGCGGTCGGCGAGCGTGACCGGCGAGGCGTCGCTCTTCGTCTCGACGGTGAGATCTAGGCGGCCGAAGTGCGGACGGATGAAGGTGCCGCTCGCGTGGGCGAGTTCGTTGATGAAGGCGCGGTAGGGCGTGAGGTCCACGGAACGAAGTTGGCTCACGGAGCCCACGGAAGACACGGAAAAAATAGATTCGGATTTTTCATGGCCGTGTGTTGCGTAACTCGCGTGGGCAACATTTGGACCGAACAGCCGATATTTTTTGTCGATTTTGAAGGGAGCCGTGCGTCGGGGATTTTGGAGTTCGGGGTCGTCGAAGTGCGGGACGGCGCGGTGGCGAGTGCGCGGACGCGGATGTGTCGGGCGACGGGCCGGGTGCGGCCGGAAGACACGGCGGTGCACGGGTTGAGCGAGGAAGCGGTGGCCCCGCATGCGCCGTTTTCGGAGGAGTGGAATTATTTTTCGAATCTGCGCGAACAGGGCCCGCTCGCGGCGCACTATGCGGGGGTGGAAAACGCGTTGTTGAAATCGGTCTGGCCGTATCCGCGCAGCTCGCCGGATTTCGCGCGCCCGGGAAAACGGCTGGCGGAGTGGGGGCCGTGGGTGGATTCGGCGCGGCTCTACTCGCAACTCTACCCGCAACTGGAATCAGGGAAGCTCGAATCACTGGTGACGGTGTGTGGCTTGCAAGGGGAGTTGGAGAAGCAGGCGGCGACGTATTGCCCGCCGGATCGGCGGCACTATCACGCGGCGCTCTACGATGCTTTGGCGGGGGCACTCTTACTGGCGTCGCTCGCGCGTGAGCCGCAGATGTCGACGCTCTCGACGATGCAACTGCTCGCGCTCAGCACGCTCGACGGGGAGAAACGGGATGCGCTGCAGCAGGGGAGTTTGTTTTAGTCGCGGCCGGCAAAGCATTGGCGAAAACCTGCCGCTTGGCCGCTCCTCGGAAAACTCGCGGCGCGCAGGACCATGCGCCACTCGGCCGGAGGGGCGCCGCGAAATTGTAACCTATGAGGTTCCCAAGCGCGGTAGCCCCGGGGGACTCGGCGGGGAAAAAGGGAGGGGAAGGCGAAGTGACAGCGAGCTGAACGCCGACCTTGCGCTGGGGCGGGAGCGTTGTGCAAGCTGTTGGGTTCACATGGCCATTGTCAGTCTTCTTGATGTCTCCCTGAGCTTCGGTGGCGCGCCGTTGCTCGATAAGGTCAATCTCCAGATTGACCGGGGCGAGCGCGTCTGTCTCCTCGGCCGTAACGGTGCGGGCAAGTCCACGTTGATGAAGGTCATCACGGGCGAATTGAACGCGGATGTCGGCCAAGTTTTCCGCCAGTCCGGCGCGGTTTTCTCCAGTCTGCGGCAGGAAGTGCCGGCGGGATTGAAGGGCACGGTCCGCACGGTGGTGGAGGGCGAGGGAGGCGCTTACGAAGTGCACAATGATTGGGAGCGCCACGACCGCGTCGAGCGGTTGCTGGAGGGCATGGGGCTGCCGGTGGATCATGAATTTGCGGCACTC
>Ga0114970_10002826_pt1 | contig 12934 bp, 10 predicted proteins | sample M_140205_XF_Meta_FD_87030 | JGI IMG/M metagenome (GOLD analysis project Ga0114970, IMG submission 87030) | Freshwater microbial communities from Lake Montjoie, Canada to study carbon cycling - M_140205_XF_MetaG | ecosystem: Environmental > Aquatic > Freshwater > Lake | place: Lake Montjoie... | reverse complement strand
CATTCGTGCTAATTACAATCGGTTGACCATCAAATTTTAAAACTTCAGTTTGATGGCGATTGTCTGAGTAAAAAGCATGAATAATTACAAATTTTGTTTGATTAAATGTTTTTGTTGTCGTGAAAACGCGAACTGAAACCCCTGTTTGACCATTGCTACCATTCGTTCCATTTGCCCCAGATTCAGACGTTTTTTTACCATTAGCACCATTGATTCCATTTGCACCATTGTTTCCAGAACCATCAATTTTACAAGTGGTAGGATATTCTAAACTCATTATTTTTTTTCCTAATTCTTGGTTGTTTAATCTGTTTTTAATGAGTAGCTCAACCGTCTCATAAGCAGCTGGTTCATCTAAACGAATTAAAAAAGAAGATCTTACTAAATTAACTTCAGAAACGGAAGAATTAACGAAATTATCCTCATTGAACAAAGTGGGAGAAGGTAAAGCGGTTTTTCCATTATTAAAAATCAATTCATAATCTAAGGTCTTGGGGTGATTTACTGCAATCGTATTGTTTTTTAAAATTAGTCCAGTCACATATGGAAAAATAATGGGTAACTGCATCGAAAGGTTATTATAAGACACTTCTAAATTAGCGGAATTATTTCCTTTCGTAATAGCTTGTTGGTCAAATTTAGCAATCCCGCGATCAAAAGAAATAAGATGTTGACCCGTTACTTTTATTTTATTCCAATGTATTGAAAATTCATTTGGCGCTAAGATGATTCTTTTTCCATTTTTCTTTATTAAAAAGATGGTAATCGAAAAAGTATTTGTTTTGCAGAAATTACTGCTGTCAATTATAAAATCAACATCTCGAATTCTACCTGCAAATAGAGATGTAGAGAATAAAAAAGCGCTAAGAAATAGAATTGTTTTCATGGGGTAAAGTTTGGTTTTTAGTATGTTTTTTTGTGTAAAAATACGATTATTCTAAAATAATTTTGTTGTCCGTAATTTCAATGATATCTCCGGCTATTAATTTTGCTCTCTTTCTGGTTTCTATTTCTCCATTTCTGAGAACCATTTCTTGGTCAACGATCATTTTTGCATGCCCGCCAGTATTTGCAAGTCCAATTGCTTTCAATAATTGAATTAATTCAATGTACTCACCTTCTATTTTAAATGTTTGTTCCATTCTGTATTTTTAAATAGTTCGTAAATAAATCTTCTGCCGCTTGAAAAGAAGTAATGTTACCTTCAATAATCTCCTTTTCTAACATTTCGATTTCTTTTACTATTGTTTCATTGTTGAAAAATTGAAGTAATAATAAGTCTTTTACTGTTTCGTTGAACCAAAATTTATCCTGATTTTTCCTTTTTTTAATAAACCAACCATTCAATTTTGTTTGATTTTCATAGGATTGCACAACTTCCCAGACTTTTGAAATATTGTTCCCAGTAACTGAACTGCAAATAGAAACTTTTGGGATCCAACCATTGGCATTGGGAGGAAATAAGGAAAGAGCATTTTGGTATTCTCGACTAGCTAATTTTGCTTTCATGATATTGTCACCATCTGCTTTTGTGATGAAAATTGAATCCGCCATTTCCATGATGCCTCTTTTAACGCCCTGCAATTCATCTCCGGCTCCAGAAATCATGAGGAGCAGAAAAAAGTCAACCATTGAATGAACCATTGTTTCTGATTGTCCAACACCGACAGTTTCAATTAAAATAATATCAAATCCTGCGGCTTCACAAAGTAAAATACTTTCGCGCGTTTTTTTTGCTACACCACCAAGCGTTTTACCTGCTGGAGAAGGGCGAATATATACGTTATCCATGTGTGATAGTTCTTCCATTCTCGTTTTATCTCCCAGAATGCTTCCTCCGCTAAATTCACTGCTTGGATCAATTGCTAATACTGCTAATCTTTTCCCTTCAGTTAAAAGCACCTTTCCAAAAGCTTCTATAAATGTACTTTTCCCAACACCAGGAACGCCTGTAATACCAATTCGAATAGATTTTCCGGAATAAGGAAGGCAACTTTTAATTAATTCTTTTGAAATCAGTCGGTCATCTGCACGCGAACTTTCCAACAAGGTGATGGAAGAACTAAGTACACCTATATTTTTAGACAATAAACCTTCCAACAGTGAAGCAGAATTCAGCTGTTTTCTTCGTTCTTTCCTTTTATTAAACCAATCGCTTAAATGTTTATCATCCATTGTAAATACAAATATAGTTAATTTGAATAGGAATCGGAACCGTTTAAAATAATATGTTTTTGACTTAATTCAGGATTTATCGTGTTTTCTATATACGTCTCTTTTCTTCGTCTTATCCGTTTTTTTAGCTCATTAGTCTAAAAAAGTGAAAATTGTTTGCAATTAAATGATCCTTTTTGGAATTTTTACGTATTTTGAACACGGCTAACATTTGCGAAGTATTCAAAAAATGGATTCTACTACACAATTAATAAATAGAAAAAACAACCAGGACAAGGTGGATTTAATGAATTCATATGCTTGGGAAATTAGGCGTTTAAAACCTTCTAAGTCATTAGAAATTGCGCTTGAGTTTTTTGAATTGTCCACTGAAATTGGGTATGAGCATGGTGTAGCTTCTAGTCTAAAAAACTCTGGTGCAGCGTATTGCTTGCTGTCAATTTATGATTCCAGTATTGTTGATTTATACAAAGCAAAAAAAATATTTAAAAAATTAGGCGATAAGAAATCAGAGTCCGAATGTCTGCATTATTTAGGGAATATTTATTGTGATTTAGAAGATTATGTGCAAGCAATGGAGTTGTATGAAAAAGCTGGAACTTTAGCAGTAGAAATCAATGATCAAAATGGAATTGCCGTCAATTTATGTCGCATTGGTTTTGTGCATTATCTCTGCAAAAGGTACAATGAATCTCATTTCTATTTAAAGCAATCAAAGGTAAATTTAAAGAATGGAGGTGATGAAATAGTGTTGATTGATGTCTTAATTAACATGGGGAAAATTCACTTTGATAAAAAGAAATATCCTGAATCCTACAAATATTTTTCAACAGCGTCAGAAATTAGTAAAAAAAACAACTATTTATTTGGTGCAGCATCTTCTTTACAAAATTTGGGGATGTATTACAAACAGATTGTAGAAAATGGATATACTGAAAGTTCTTTATTGGAAGCACTTCAGATTTCAGAACAAATAGGAGAGAAGGGATTGGCGATGAAAGTCGCTTTGCAGTTATCAGATTTCTATGAAAATATTTCTGAATTTAGCAAAGCATTGCAGTATTATAAAAAATATGACGCTTTAATAATCGATCTTCAGAAAAACAGTAATAAACATAAAGTCAAGATTCTAGCTGCTCAATTTGAGTTAGATGAAATTATCAAGGAGGAAGAACTTTTAAAAATTAATTCGGATTTATCGATTTTTCACAAAGAATTAGAGGAAAAAAACAGTAAGTTAGAATTGTTATCACTTGTTGCCAGTCAGTCTGATCATATTATTATTATCATGGACGCAAATGGCATGGTCAACTTTGTAAACGATAGTTTTGTGCGTTTTAACGACTGTGGATTGGAAGAATTGAAACGAATGAAAGGGAAGACAATTTTTGAAATTAGTAACTATCCAAAAATAAGGGAAGTTTTTGATGAATGTATTACGCGCAAAAAATCAGTTACGTATGAATCCTTAAATGTCTCTCAATCTGGAAAAAGAGTTTGGGGGTCAGCACTTTTAACGCCAGTTTTCAATGTTTTTGGTGAATTGACAAATTTTATTATTATCGACAATGATATTACAGAAAGAAAGCTAAATGCAGAAATTATTGATCAAAAAAATAGGGATATTACGTCAAGTATAACGTATGCCAAAAGAATACAAGAGGCTATTTTACCTGAAAAATCAAAGATAAAACAGCATTTTTTAGATAGTTTTATCATTAATCTTCCAAAGGATATTGTAAGTGGTGATTTTTATTGGTTTGATAGAATAGGAGATCATGTTGTCTTTGCAGTAGCTGATTGCACTGGCCACGGAGTTCCCGGTGCTTTTATGAGTATGATTGGTATTAATTCGCTCACTCAAATAGTAAATGATAGTTCCGTTACAAATCCGGCTCGAGCTTTAGAGTGTTTGGATGTGAAAATTAAAAAAGCCCTCAAACAAACGGGCGCTTCGCATGAAACAACCGATGGAATGGATATTGCCATTCTTGAATTTAGTTTTTTAGAAAAAGAATTTTCTGAAAGCGTTCAATTAAATTATGCTGGAGCTCATAGACCTTTATGGATCATTCGCGATAACAATTTAATCGAGATTGAAGCAGATAAAAATAGTATTGGAGGAGGTCTTGAAAAAGAGAATTTTTTTACAAATAAAACTTTCCAGACGAAAGAGGGAGATGTTTTATATATTTTTACCGACGGTTGTATTGCCCTTTTTGGAGGTGAAAAAGGCAAGAAATTTTCAACGGGTAACCTAAAGAAATTAGTATTGAGTATCTATCACTTGCCAATGATTGAGCAAGAAAAAATCATTACCTCGGCATTACATGATTGGAAGGGTGATTTGGAGCAAGTAGATGATATTTTAATTATGGGATTTAAAATCAAATAAAAAAATAGTGTGATATTCGTGGTGTTAAAATATCCCATTGGTTTTTATCTCTTCTCAAAAAAATAAAATGAAAAAAATAGGTTTAATGTCGGATACACACGGATATGTTGATCCTAAAATTTATACTTATTTTGCAGATGTTGATGAGATTTGGCATGCTGGTGACGTAGGTTCAATTGAAGTCGTAGATGAATTAAAAAAGTTTAAACCTCTTCGCGGAGTATTTGGAAATATCGATGATTATATCATTCGTCAAGAACTTCCAGAAATTAATAGGTTCGCATGCGAAGATGTTGAAGTATTGATGATTCACATTGGCGGTAGACCGGGTAAGTATACGGCACAAACGATCGAAGAATTAAAGAAAGGCGCTCCAAAACTTTTTATTTGTGGACATTCGCATATACTATTAGTTAAAATGGATCCTGTTTATAAAATGTTGTGCATGAATCCTGGAGCATGCGGGTTCAAAGGTTTTCATGATGTAAAAACCCTGTTAAGATTTTCTATAACAGGAGATAAAATTCACGACTTAGAAGCTATTGAAATAGGGAAAAGAGTGTAAAATTGAAATTAATTATAATTTTTATCCTTTCTTTACGTTTTAATGCGCGGCACTAATAAGTGGCGATTGGATTTGGTGCAAGAGAATAAAACGGAAAACGAACTCTTGAAGTCCTGAAAAATAAATTTTCAACGAATGAAAAATACGATTGCGGTTTTATTTTTACTTACGATTTCTCCAATTTTTTCGCAAATTGGAGGGAATACCACTTTTTCATTGCTCGATATGGGATTTAATGCTCGATCAAATGCTTTAGGCAAAAATTTTATTACAGTAAAAGATCAAGACGTGAATTTAGGGGTAATGAATCCTTCCTTATATAATACCAAAATGAGTAATTCGCTGGGTGTTAATCAAGCTTTAATGGCAGGTGGAATTACCTATGGGATGGTTGCGTATGCGCGCGAATATAAAACGCTTGGTACACTAGCAGGTCATCTTCGCTATGTTAATTATGGTAAAATGGATCGCACGGACGCAGGAGGAACGACTACCGGAACTTTTACGCCTTCAGAATATGTTTTAGGAGCAGGAATTGGAAAACAAATCAACCCGTTAATTTCAATAGGATCGAATGTTAATCTTATTTATTCTCAACTAGAGACCTATAATTCAGTGGGTATGTCAATAGATTTAGCGGGAACATATACAGTTGAAAAATCAAATTTATTAGTTACGGCACTCGTGAAAAATGCAGGAATTCAATTCAAAGGATACACCTCAAAAAATAGAGCGCCTTTGCCTGTTGATTTTCAAGTAGGAATGTCGCATAAGTTGCAACATGCACCCTTTAGATTTTCAGTTGTTGCCCATCATTTAAATAAATGGAATTTAGCCTACACGGATCCAAATTTAAAACCAACTATTGATATCCTGACAGGAGATACTATACCCGTTAAATACGCTGGTTTTGGAGAGAAATTAGCACATCATTTTATTTTTCAATTTGAAATAGTTTCTAAAAATGTTCATGTCAGAACGGCTTTTGATTACCACAGAAGACAAGAACTAAAATTAGCAGCAAGGCCAGGAGCAGCTGGATTTTCTTTTGGAGTTGGATTGTATTTTAAGAGAATTACTGTTGATTATGGGTTTTCTATCTATTCACAAGCCGGGTACAGTAATACGTTAACCTTGACAACCAATTTAGGGACGTGGAAAAAATGACCCAGATTTTTGATAAAGAAGGATCTCATCTGATTTTCGTTTTTTCTTTTATTAATCTCTTGTCTTTACCAAATCAATAAACTATCTTTGATCTCATAAAATTAACCTCCAAAAATGGGGGGACTAAAATAGCAAAAATGAGTGTACTTTTAAATAAAGATTCAAAGGTTATTGTTCAAGGATTTACTGGAAGCGAAGGAACGTTTCACGCAGGTCAAATGATTGAATATGGAACAAATGTAGTGGGTGGTGTTACTCCTGGAAAAGGAGGTACGTCTCATCTCGATCGTCCTGTATTTAATACGGTTTCTGATGCAGTTGAAAAAGCTGGAGCGAATGTTTCAATCATTTTTGTACCGCCTGCTTTCGCAGCAGATGCGATTATGGAAGCTGCTGGAGCTGGTATTAAGGTGGTTATTTGTATCACTGAAGGTATTCCCGTTTCGGATATGGTAAAAGTAAAAGAATATTTAACAGGAATGGATTGTCGTTTGATTGGTCCAAATTGTCCAGGTATAATTACTCCAGGTGAAGCAAAAATAGGTATTATGCCAGGTTTTGTTTTTAAACAAGGAAATATTGGGTTAGTTTCTAAATCAGGAACATTGACCTATGAAGCGGCAGATCAATTAGCGAAAGCTGGTTTAGGAATCACTACTGCTATTGGAATTGGTGGAGATCCAATCATTGGAACTACTACTCTTGAGGCAATACAATTATTGATGAAAGATCCAGCGACAGAAGGTATTGTGATGATTGGTGAAATTGGAGGTAATCTTGAAGCAAATGCTGCTCGTTGGATTAAAGAAAATGGAACAAAACCAGTTGTTGGATTTATCGCAGGCGAAACAGCTCCAAAAGGACGAACAATGGGTCATGCTGGTGCAATTGTTGGAGGTGATGATGATACAGCTGAAGCTAAAAAAAGAATTATGCGTGAGTGTGGAATTCACGTAGTTGATTCTCCAGCGCATATTGGTGCTAAAATGGCAGAAGTAATGGGGGTTACTGTTTAAGTAAACTCTTTACAATTCACATACTTATACAAACGCAATCATTTATGGTTGCGTTTTTTATTTTCCTGATGTATGGATTTGAAAAATTTTCTTCTCGATTTTCAAAAAACGCGAAATATTAACTATTACGTGTGTTTTTTTCATGAAAAGACGTTTAAAGTAGGAGATTTGTTAGAATTTATTTCGTTGAATAAAGAATATCCTTTTCCAGAGTATGGTTCATGGTTATTGAGTCATATTGCCCTGTCAGATTCATCGCTGGTTTTGCCATTTCGAAATCAGTTAATCGATTTGGTATTAGTAGAAAAAAATCAGTCTGTTCTCAGGAATATCGTAAAAATTATTGAAGGGTTAGGGCATTCTAGTTATAAAGAAACTGAATTGTTAGATCGTTATATTTCATTTATCAAAGAAGAAGATAATAAAGTGGCATTGCAGGCATACAGTATGTATTGTTTGGTGCCGTTTATTCATAAATATCCTGAACTTACAGAAGAATTGACAGCTTTGATTCAACTCAAAATCAATGAGAAAAGTCCCGCATACAAGAGTGCTTTTAACACTTTTATAAAAAGAACAAAAAAATCTACTTAAATTCGCACTAAATTAAAGAAAAATGGAAGAGTCAGATCAAGGGAATGAATTTATCAAAGAAAATGCTGTTAGACCAAATTTTTTAAAGGTGATTAGTATTTTAAGTTTTATAAATATTGGATTTTCAATGATTGGGAATATTCTGCAAATGAATCATGGACCTAATAGTGCAGATGAGATGCTTGACTTGAAAGCAGAGATGATGATGAATATGGATAAATTTGAGAAATTAGATTTTGAATATGGTGTAATCTTGACGAGAAAATTAATAACCATGGGAGAAATTTTAAATGCTTCCATGTATTCTTTTGTTTTCTATTCGATCCTTGTTTCAGCAATTGGCCTGTTTGGTGTTGTGAAAATGTGGAAAGGATTTAAAGTAGGCTTCCATTTCTATATCGTTTATTCTTTACTTTTTGTTTCAGCAAATTATTTCTTTGTTTCAGCGGAATATTTACCGAGTTTATTATTATTTCTTAACTTATTTATATCTGGTCTTTTTATTCTAATGTATTCACGAAATTTAAAGTGGATGAAGTGATTTTAAAATCACTTTTATAGATGTAACAGAGTACTGAGATCCTTATTTAGATTTTCGCGAAATAATCATTTGTAGTGAATTTATTTTTCTCTTTTTTAATCAACCATGTCTGCGTTTGAACTATAATCAGAAATAGATTGTTCAGTGATATAATAGAACATAAAAACCTGACAAACATCTCGTAGAAAATCAATTTTCCCTATTTCAAAGCGACTAATTTTTAATCCAGTACGTTCTTCAATGTCTTTTTTCATTTCCTCGTATTTTTCTGGTTTTATTAAATCAATACGATCATAGGTAATTGTTTTTCTTGTTTCGTGTTTAAGTAACCAAAGATTTTCCAAACCATAGGTCATACCAATCACAACGAAATTCATAATTACCATTTCAGAAACACTCACTTTGTTTGAGGCTAATGCATTAATGACGCTTATTCCAATGATTAGAAATAGGTATGTCATTTCTTTAATTTCAATGGCGTCCGTTCTATAACGAATGATACCGAAAATAGCGAAAAGACCTAAGCCCATTCCCGTGTCAATATCTAGTTTTTTTAAACCAAAACATAGAAAGAATGTAATTAGACCAATTAAATAATACGTAAATAAATAATCTTTTCTTTTTGTTTTTGGATAATATAAAAGGCGGATAATAATAGTTAAAAAAACGAGGTTTACTGCTAATCTAAAAAGAAGTGTGTAAACGTCTTGGTTAAACCAAGTAATTCCAATATTTTGTACTTCAACCATTGCTTTTAGAGAGATGAATAAATTTATCATAGTTTATTTATAGATTTTAGTTTTAATAATTTTTCTTTGAAACGATTGTATTTTACAACACCTATGCCATATAATTCGATAGCTCCTACACAATATTTACTTAAACGATAGGGGCGAATAATACTTGTTTTCATTAATTTATAAAATGGAGAATTTGGATTAATATTTTCTTGCTTTAATTCAGCAATGACTAAATTGTTGAATTCTCTTTTTGTTGTTCCCCATTCAAACGTTAATTGAAAGTCAAGTGTTAACCTTTCTTTTAACTCATTGTTTACCAGTGTTATTCTATGAAATGAATTCCACATTTTTGGTTCTAGATCAATTTCTGGGCTAATATTCTTCCGAAGGAAAACTAGATGGTTTTCATCTAAGATATCAGGGATACCATCTACAAGAATTCTTTTTTTCTTTGTTCTTCCTTTAACTTTGTGTTTTATTTCTAGGAAAAATAAGTTTGACTCTACGTAATTTCGAAATCTCACTTTGTGACGGTCCGTTCTTCCATTATGATGATCATTGTAGAATTTAAAGTTTTTATGATCAAAATATAAGCTTTTGTAAAATGGAGTTCTTGTACCTTCTATTTCTAGTGTTTTATAATCATTTTTTAATTTTTCCAGAATTGTTTTAAACGCAACGAAACTAAACGCAAATTTTGTGTCTACGCGATTCATTAATCTTACCTCGTCCATCTCACCTAAAGTGACTGGAGTGAATTTATCAATGATATCTTTCAGTTCTTCTACTAACATTGCAGAAATATATATGTATTATTTGAATTAAACTAATTATTGAACTATTAATTTTTTAGTAGAAATAATTTTACCACCTTGAATTAATTTATAAATGTAAACACCATTTGATAAATTATCTCTAGAAAATTTTGTTGCGCGCTCAGTTATTTCATTTATTACTCTTACTTTATTTCCAAGAATGTCAAATAATTCAACTGAAATATTTTCATCCATATGTATATCATTTGATATTGAAATAGTCGTATATGAACTAAATGGATTAGGACAAGCTTGTGAATTGTTATCTGCTAACTGAATTTCATCTAGCCCAACTGGTGAATCATATTTAATTGTTACGATGTTTTTTTGTTCAGATGTTAACGAACTATTTCCTGTAACGTAAATATTGTTTGCTGCATCGATTGCGACAGAATTAATACCGTCTGTTAAATGATCTGCACCATCGTAGGATTTATTCCAAACTTCTGCTCCGTCTGCATGGTATTTGATAAAAGTAAAATCAATGTTTGGATTTAAAAGTGTTCCATTATCTGATTCTCCAGCCACAATAATGTCTCCAACCATATCAATTTTTATGTCAGTTGTAACGTCATTTCCATTTGCAATACCGTCAAAAGTGGAAATCCATTGTTGAACTCCAAGTGAATTATATTTTATTGTTGCAAAATTATCACTGACACCATCTGAAGATTTACCAGTCACAATAACATTTCCTAAATAATCTATTACTAAGGCAGATGCTCTGTCAATTCCTGTTCCGCTATTATAGACAGTTGCCCATTGTTGAACTCCAGAAGTATTGTATTTTATTGTAATATAATTATCATCAATACCATCTCCCGTTCTCCCTGTGACATAGGTGTTTCCTATCATATCCACATCGAAGGCTGAAGGTCTGTCAATTAGTGTGTTTGAGTATATAGAAGCCCATTGTTGAATACCACTCGCATTATATTTAATGGTTACAATTTGATCTCCTGTGCCATTGAAACTTTTCCCTGTTATATAAGCATCTGTTCCGTTGATATCTATATTAATTGGAATATCAGGGCCATTTCCTGTTCCATTGTATCTTGTAGCCCAAAGTTGAATTCCAATTGAATTGTATTTTACAGTTACAAAATCTTCATTTCCAATTGCTGTCCCATAACTATATCCTGTGACATAAACATTACCTGTTGCATCTACAGTAAGACCGGACGCTTTATCGTATCCATTTACAAGTATATTGTTGTACTGAGTGGACCATAATAAAATTCCAGCCGCATCATATTTACTGGTGATGAAATTGTAACCAGAAATACTTTCTTTGCAATACCCCGTAATTATGACATTTCCTGTTGCATCGACAAAAATATCTGTAGCTTCGTCAGAATTGTTGCTTGAACCATTGTATTTTCTTGTCCATAAAGTATCACCAAGAGGATTGATTTTTACTACCAAAAGATCTCTTTCACTACTTGCATTGTAGGTGTATCCTGCTAAATATGAGTTCCCTGCTGCATCTAGAATTATTTTATTAGCATTGTCTGAATTGTCTCCGAAACCGTTAAAGTTTTTTGCCCAGATTTGAGTTCCAGCTGCAGTATAATTAATAACCAGTCCATCTTTTTGAGTGAGAGAGTTATCGGCTGAACCCGCAATAAAAATATTTCCCAAGCCATCTAAGGCAATTGCATTTGCTCCGTCTGAGAGATTAGAGGTCCCATTATACGTCATTAGCCATGATTGAACACCACCTGATGTATAACTAATTACAGCGCAATTATTATTGGTGACAGTGACACTTGCATCTGAATCACTCTGACCGCAGACTACTACTTTTCCTGTTCCATCGACTATTATTCCGCTGGGCGTATCGTTGCCATTTCCGGCACCATTATAGGTGGAAACCCAAATTTGAGTTCCAGTTGAATTGTATTTTATTGTAGCAAAATCATAATTTATCGTCAGTGAATTATCACGATCTGATCTACCTGTTACGTACACATTTCCACTAGCATCTAAAGCTATTGCGGTTGGTTTGTCGTCATTTGTGCCAGTTCCATCATAAATGACTCCGCCTGGCCATAATTCCATTCCAGCGGTAGAATATTTAATGGTTAAGAAATCGTCATCGGCTCCATTATAGCTTCTGCCCGTTATATATATATTTTCAGAATTGTCAATTGTCATCGTTTCAGCTTTGTCATTATCACCTGAATCAAAAATCCTTACCCACTGTTGTAAGCCTGAAGTAGAATATTTTATCGAAACAAAATCATCATCAATACCATTATCACTTCTTCCTGTCACATATACAATTCCAGCATTTGTGACAGCTATTTTTACAGCTCTATCGGTTGCATTACCAGCGCCATTATACCGTACAACCCAAGATTGTAATCCGGTAGAAGTGTATTTTACAGTGGCATAATCATCATTGATGACAGCATCTGTTGCATCGCTATCACTTTTACCCGTAATATAGACATTTCCTACACCATCAATTCCAATTGAATTCGCTTGATCATCTTGATTTGCACTGTAGTTATAGGTTGCGCTCCATAACAGCTCGCCGATTGAATTGTATTTTATTGTTTGATAATCATCATTCGAAGTATTTCCTTTTGAATAACCGGTAACGTATACATTTCCAGATAGATCAATTGCTATATCTAAACCTTCATCATCACTTCCACCCAGGCCAGCTAGAGTCCTTGTCCATAAAGTGTCACCAGCGGGACTTAATTTAACGGTTAAAAAATCTTTTTTATTCCCCGAGTTAACAGAATAGCCGGTTAAATAAACATTCCCTGAGAGGTCAATTTTAATAGCGTTAAATTTGTCGGAGAGATCACCTTTCCCATTATATTTTGATAACCACTGTTGAGCAGGTACCTGAGAAAAACTAATTTTGATAATAATTAAAAAGAATAATAGAGTACTTATTTTTTTCATAGTG
>Ga0114970_10002825_pt1 | contig 12936 bp, 9 predicted proteins | sample M_140205_XF_Meta_FD_87030 | JGI IMG/M metagenome (GOLD analysis project Ga0114970, IMG submission 87030) | Freshwater microbial communities from Lake Montjoie, Canada to study carbon cycling - M_140205_XF_MetaG | ecosystem: Environmental > Aquatic > Freshwater > Lake | place: Lake Montjoie... | reverse complement strand
GGCTACTGGTCGTGCGGTCGGCTGCGCCGCAACCTGCTACCGCTCGTGATCATCGGCTCGGTGCTGCTCTGCTCGCTGGCCTTCCTGCCGTGGTCACTCGATGGCGCCCCGAGCTGATCCGCCTGAGCCACCTGCGGCGGGCTGTGGCACTCAGGGACGCAGGTGCCCTGAGCCCGTGACGACAAAGGTCGTGCTGGTGAGTTCGGCCAGACCCATCGGACCTCGCGCGTGCAGCTTCTGGGTGGAGATGCCGATTTCTGCCCCAAATCCGAACTCACCGCCATCGGTGAAGCGCGTCGACGCGTTCACCATGACCGCAGCCGAGTCGACCCCCGCCACGAACCTCGCGGCTGACTGCTGGGACGAGGTCACGATTGCCTCGGTGTGCCCGCTCGACCAACGGCGAATGTGCAGCAGGGCCTCGTCAATGGAGTCGACCACGCCGGCGGCGATGTCGAGCGAGTAGTACTCAGCGGCCCAGTCGTCGTCGGTGACGGGCGCGAGGGTCACTCCCGAGTCTCCCGCGAACGCCGCTACCGCCACGTCGGCGTGCACCGTGACGCCGCGCTCGGCGAGGGCAGCGAGGGCCTTCGGAAGAAACTCGGCCGCGATTGCCCGGTGCACGAGAAGCGTCTCTGCCGCGTTGCAGACGCTGACTCGCTGCGTCTTGGAGTTGACCAGGATTGCGACGGCCATGTCGACGTCGGCGCTCTCGTCGACATACACATGACAGTTGCCCACCCCAGTCTCGATCACCGGCACCGTCGAGCCTTCGACCACGCTGCGGATCAGCCCCGCCCCCCCTCGGGGAATCAGCACATCGACGAGGCCACGCGCTGTCATGAGGTGGGTGACCGACTCGTGCGTGTCGCCTGGCACGAGAATGATGGCGTCGTCGGTGATGCCGACCTCGCGCAGAGCACCCCGCATGACGCCAACCAGCGCCTCATTGGTGGTGCGGGCCGATGACGAGCCGCGCAGCAGTGCCGCGTTGCCGCTCTTGAGGCACAGCGCAGCGGCATCGACCGTGACGTTGGGCCGCGCCTCGTAGATCATGCCCACGACGCCGAGAGGGACTCGCACCTGACGCACCTCGAGCCCGTTGGGGAGGCGGTAGCCGCGCACCACGTCACCCACCGGATCCGGAAGTGCGGAAACGTCGCGCACGGCTTGAGCGATCGCCGCGATGCGCCCCGCGTCGAGGGTGAGTCGGTCGACGATCGCAGGGTCGGTGTCGCAGGCCACGGCGCGCTCAACGTCGAGCACGTTGGCCGCGACAATCTGCGGAGTTGACGCTTCGAGCGCTGCCGCAATTGCTCGGAGCGCGAGGTCCTTGCGCTCGCGAGTCAGCAGGCGCAGTTCGGCCGCTGCCTCGCGAGCACGCCTAGCCGCCCCCAGCACGGCGTCACGCTCGAGATCGCGTGTCGCCTCGGAGCCCACTACGTCAGCGCTCATGGCGCTAGGGTACCGGGCCGGCTCAGTTACCGAGCACGACGAGGTCGTCGCGGTGAATAACCTCACGCTCATATTCGCTGCCAAGCTCACGCCCAAGGTCGCGCGTCGACCGGCCCAGCAGCGCCGGCAGTTCGGCACTGTCGTAGTTGACCATTCCACGGGCCACCACGGCGCCGTTGGGGGCCACGATGTCGACGGGGTCACCGGACGTGAAGTCTCCCTCGACCGCGACAATGCCCGCGGGTAGCAGCGATGTTCCGCGCTCGACCACGGCCGCCACAGCCCCGTCGTCGATCATCAGGCGACCCCGCGGCTCGCTCGCGTAGGCGAGCCACAGCAGGCGCGTGCTGCGCCGCCTGCCCTGAGGGTGAAAGTAGGTGCCGACCGAGTTGCCCTCGAGCGCACGCACCACGTCGTTGGCGTGGCACAGCACCACTGGGATGCCATCACCGGTGGCGATGCGCGCCGCGTCGACCTTGGTCGCCATTCCACCGAGGCCCAGAGCGCTCCCGACCCCACCCACCTCGACGTCGGCAAGCTCGGACGCATTGTGGATCTCAGGAATGAACACGCTGCCCGCGCGCGCAGGCGGACCGTCGTACAGGCCGTCGATGTCGGACAGCAGCACGAGTGCCTCAGCACGCACGAGGTGCGCCACCAGTGCCGCGAGCCGGTCATTGTCGCCGAACCGAATCTCGGCGGTGGCCACAGTGTCGTTCTCATTGACCACCGGCACCACGCCCAGCTCGAGCAGCCGATTGAGGGTGCTCTGCGCGTTGCGGTAGTGCCCGCGCCGGGTGACATCCTCGGCCGTGAGAAGTACCTGGCCCACCGTGACCCCGTGCCGGGCAAACGACTGCGAGTACTGGGCCCTCAGCTGCCCCTGACCAACGCTGGCAGCAGCCTGCTGGCTGGCTAGGTCGCTCGGGCGACTAGTCAGGCCGAGGAATGGGAGCCCCGCCGCGATAGCGCCGCTTGAGACGAGCACCACCTCGACTCCGGTCAATCGACGCACCGCGATGGCGTCGACGAGCATGCGCACCCGCGACTCGTCGAGCCCGCCCTCAGTCGACGTGAGCGACGACGAGCCCACCTTCACGACGATGCGCCTGGCACCGGACACGGCCAAGCGTTCGGCGCTCACTCGCCGTCCTCGATCCAGACGACCTCCACGCCGTCCTGGTCATCAGCGTCGCCAACCTCGCGGCCGACACCGCCGTCGAGGGTGACGTCGACCACAGTGTCACCAGCGCCCAGTGTGACGCCCGCACGCGCCGCGCGACGCTCGATGGTGGTGCGTCGGGGGGTGCGGTCGAGCCGGGAGTCCTCGCCGCGCCGGGTCATCAGAATCTCGGCGCCAGCCCGCACCGACGGGTCGAACTCGAACACCACGGCATTGTCGTCGGTGCCGATCAGTACCTCGTCACCGCGCAGCGCGCCCGCAGCAGCCAGGGCGTCTTCGACGCCGAGGCGCGCGAGTCGGTCGGCCAGGTACCCCACCGCCTCGTCGTTTGAGAAGTCGGTCTGCCGCACCCAGCGCGCCGGTCGGTCGCCTCGCACCCGGAAGCGCTCGCCGTCGCGCTCAACGCTGAAGCCCGAGTCGTCGACGGCGATGGGACGGACAACCACCCGAGGGGCCACGATCGACGACTTGGCCTCACGGTCGGCCGACACCATGGCGGCCATCGCGAACGACAGGGCTCGAAGCCCCTCATGCGACACCGCTGACACGATGTGAACGTGGTAACCCCGCTCAGCCAGGAGGGGCGCCACGAGGTCTGCCAACTCACGTGCCTCGGGGACGTCGACCTTGTTGAGCACGACCAGACGCGGACGCTCCTCGAGCCCGGAGCCGTAGGCGACCAGTTCGGCCTCGATGACGTCGAGGTCGGTGAGGGGGTCGCGCCCGGGGTCGAGCGTGGCGCAGTCGAGCACGTGCACGAGCCCAGCGCACCGCTCAACATGGCGAAGGAACTCCAGACCCAGTCCGCGGCCCTCGCTGGCGCCGGGGATGAGCCCAGGAACATCGGCCACGGTGAACACGACCTCGCCCGCCGTGACGACCCCGAGGTTGGGCACCAGAGTGGTGAACGGATAGTCGGCGATCTTCGGCCGCGCCGCCGACATGGCGGCCACCAGACTTGATTTGCCTGCGCTGGGAAAGCCGATGAGGCCGATATCGGCCACGGTCTTCAGCTCGAGCACCAGATCGCGCACCTCGCCGGGCTCACCCAGCAGGGCGAAACCCGGGGCTTTGCGTCGCTGCGACGCCAGCGAGGCGTTGCCGAGGCCGCCACGCCCACCCCTGGCAGCGATGAACTGGGCGCCGTTACCCACGAGGTCGGCGAGCACCTGACCATCGAGGGTCGACACGACGGTGCCGTCGGGAACGTTCAGCACCACGTCGTCGCCGTCGGCGCCATTGTTATAGTCGCCGTGACCCGGCTTGGCCGAGGTGGCGCGCCGGTGCGGAAGATGGTGGAAGTCGAGCAGCGTGGTCACACTGGGGTCGACGACCAGGATGATGTCGCCACCGTTGCCCCCGTTGCCACCATCGGGCCCACCGAGGGGTTTGAACTTCTCGCGGTGCACCGACGCACATCCGTGTCCGCCGTCGCCGGCAGAGACGTGCATCACGGCACGATCAACAAAGGTGGTCATCTGGCGCTCCGAACGTGTGGGCTCGGGCGGCGTGCCCGATCTGATCGGGCCAGCATCAGCGTCGAGGTCAGTCGGCGGTGACGATGTTGATCACGCGACGGCCGCGGCGGGTGCCGAACTCGACCGTTCCGGCTGAGAGAGCGAACAGGGTGTCGTCGCCCCCACGGCCCACGTTGACGCCCGGGTGGAAGTGGGTACCGCGCTGGCGCAGGAGGATCTCACCTGCGTTGACGAGCTGACCGCCGAAGCGCTTCACGCCGAGGCGCTGGGCATTGCTGTCGCGACCGTTCCTGGTGCTGGAGGCACCCTTCTTGTGAGCCATGGTTCAGAGTCCCGTCGTGATGCCGGTGACCTTGACCGACGTCAGGTCTTGGCGGTGACCCTGACGGCGGCGGTAGCCGGTCTTGTTCTTGTACCTGAGGATGTGGATCTTCGGGCCACGACTGTGATCGAGAACCTCGGCGGTGACGGTGGCCGCCGCGAGGGCGCCTCCGTCGGTGGTGACAGCGTCACCGTCGACGAGGAGGAGGACGGGGAGCTCAAGGGAGCCACCAGGCTTGATCGACAGTCGATCGACGACGAGGACGTCGCCGACCTCGACCTTCTCCTGGCGGCCGCCTGCGCGGACGATGGCATACACCGTGGACTCCTGACGATTGCGTGGACTCTGGACTGCTAGGGGGTGAAGCACGTGCTGGGGTGCGAGCTCCCAGACTACGGAAGGGCCATGGGGCCGGTCAAACCGCCTCCCCCGACGGCTCAGTCGGCGCCGGCTCGGACGTCGATTCTCCACCGAGTTGGTTCGACCCTGCGGCGGCGTCGACGGTCTCGTCGGCTGCCTTGCCTCGACCGCGTGAGCGGCGCGACGGGGTGCCCGAGGCACTGGATCCCCCGGAACCGCCCGAACCTCCCGAGCCGCCTGCCCCGCCACGAGTTCGGCCGGGTGAGCGCTCAGCAGGCCCCTTCGAACCGCGGCCGGGGCCTTCGCCCTCGTTGCTGCTGGGCACAGGCTCAAGTTGAACTCGCACTCCACGGCCGTTGCAGTGCTCGCACGGCTCGCTAAAGGTCTCGAGCAGGCCCTGGCCAATGCGCTTACGGGTCATCTGCACAAGGCCCAGTGAGGTGATCTCTGCGACCTGGTGCTTGGTGCGGTCGCGACCGAGACACTCGACCAGCCGCCGAACCACTGCGTCTCGGTTGCTCTCGAGCACCATGTCGATGAAGTCGATCACGATGATGCCGCCGATGTCGCGCAGCCGAAGCTGACGCACGACCTCCTCGGCTGCCTCGAGGTTGTTGCGGGTGACAGTCTCCTCGAGGTTGCCGCCCTGCCCGGTGAACTTGCCAGTGTTGACGTCGACAACGGTCATCGCCTCGGTGCGGTCGATGACCAGCGAGCCACCTGACGGCAGCCACACCTTGCGGTCGAACGCCTTGGTGAGCTGCTCCTCAACCCGATAGTGGGCGAAGGCGTCTTCATTGCCCACCCACTTCTCAAGCCGCTCGGCGAGGTCGGGGGCCACGTAGCCAACATACGACTCGAGGGTGTCCCAGGCGTCTCCGGCCGTGACCACCAGCTTGGCGAAGTCCTCGTTGAAGATGTCGCGCACCACACGGATGGCTAGGTCAGGCTCGCCGTACAGCAGCGTTGCCGAGCTCGCCGTCTTCGACTTCGCCTCAATGTCGTCCCACTGGGCCGCCAAACGCGACACGTCGCGCTGCAATTCGGCCTCACTGGCGCCCTCGGCGGCCGTGCGCACGATGACGCCACCGTCAGCGGGGACAACCTCCTTCAGCACACGCTTGAGCCGCGAGCGCTCGGTGTCGGGAAGCTTGCGCGAGATGCCGGTCATGCCGCCCCCGGGCACGTACACGAGGTACCTGCCGGGCAGCGAGATCTGGCTCGTGAGGCGCGCACCCTTGTGTCCCATGGGGTCCTTAGTCACCTGCACCAGGACGGGGTCACCACTCTTGAGCGCGAACTCGATTCGCTTGGGCTGGCCGTCGAGGCCCGCAGCGTCCCAGTTGACCTCGCCCGCGTACAGCACCGCGTTGCGGCCGCGACCGATGTCGACGAAGGCCGCCTCCATGCTGGGAAGCACGTTCTGCACGCGGCCGAGGTAGACGTTGCCCACCATCGAACCGCTGGTGCCCCGATCGACATAGTGCTCGACCAGCACGCCGTCTTCGAGCACCGCGATCTGGGTGCGCCCATCCTTCTCCCGCACGACCATCACCCGGTCGACATCCTCACGCCGGGCGAGGAACTCGGCCTCGGTGAGGATCGGAGCCCTGCGTCGGCCAGCGTCGCGGCCATCGCGGCGGCGCTGCTTCTTGGCCTCGAGGCGGGTCGAGCCACGCACCGAGGTGACGTCTTGGCGCGGCGCCCGCACCCGGGTGACCGTGTTGGGCGGGTCGTCGGTCGTTGCGTCATCGTCGGACCCTGCGCCCCGACGGCGTCGGCGACGTCGTCGCGTTGACCCTGCCCGGTCGTCGCCGTCGTCGCCCTCGTCGCCCTCGCTTCCGTCTCCCTCAGCGGTCTCAGCGGCACCGTCTGCGGAGTCGTCGGGCGACTGCCCATCAGCGCCGGCCGAGCCTTCGGAGTCGGAACCACCGCGACGCCTGCGACGGCCGCCACGACGACGACGCCGACGCGCGGCATCGCCATCGCCGGGCCCGTCGCCCTCGGACTCGTCGCCCTCGGACTCATCGCCCTCGGCATCGTCGCCCTCGGACTCGTCAACGGCCGGAGTTACCCTCGCGGGGCGCCGACGCGGCGTGCGCGCAGCAGGATCAGGAGCCTGGAAGAGAAGCGGAACGGCCGGCGAGAGGTCGACAGCGGCCACCTCGGCACCCTCCGCCTCCTCAGGGCTCTTCGTCTCGTCAACGCCGACCACCTTGGCGGCCGACTTCTTCGCGGTGGTCTTCTTCGCGGCCGACTTCTTCGCGGCGGACTTCTTGGCGGCGACCGGTTCGGCAGCCGCGTCCGGTTCGGCAGCTGCGTCCTGCTCGGCGGCGGGCTCGTCGGCGGCCGACTTCTTCGCGGTGGTCTTCTTCGCGGCAGACTTCTTCGCCGCGGTCTTCTTCACGGCGACGGGCTCCTCGGCGGTGGCAGGCGCCGCCGATGCCTCGGAGGGCGTGGGCGGCGGGCCGGCCGGCCGCGACGCAGCGCGACGGCGAGGGCGGGGGGCCGCGGGATCGCGCGTCTCGCCCGAACTTTCAGAGGTGCCAGAGTTGGCGTTGGTTAGCTCGTTATCGAGCATGGGTGGTGCTCCTGTCAGCCCGGGCCGCGACATCGCGGGCCCGGAGCGGGTCTGGTCGACCGAGGCACCCCTCGATCACAATCACGTCGTGACGGATCGTTCCGACACGGAAATCCGCGGTGCGCCTCATCCGAGGATCAGGAGCCAACGGTGGACTCGCCCCGATCGGGCAGAAGTGGATCCTGCACCGTGCGGGCGTCCTCATCGAGCGGCCCCTGCGCCAGCCGGGTGATCCGTGGAGGGATCGGCGGCGCGAGGTCAGCGACTGCAGCGAGGGCGGCAAGTACGTCGTCGGGTCGAACGGACGGGGTGCCGTGCCGAATGACCAATCTGAGTATCGCACACGACTCGCCGACGACCGACTCCGAGCGCCCCGACACCCCCGAGCACTCCACCAGGTCGACCACCGCGCCACGGGCGTCGAAGCGCCGCAAGCCGCCCTTGGTCATCCGCTCCACCTCCACGGCCTCGGCCGCCAGCAGCGCCGACGCGGCGCCCGCGGCGTCGGCAGGCTCGACGCCCGGCAACTCGATGAGCCACTCCCCCGCCTCGAGCCGGGTCATCAGATCGCTCGTGCGGGCCACCACCACCTCGACGATGCGCAGGCCGTCGGGCAGCGACGAGTTGAGCGCGGCACAGAGCGCGTCGGGGTCGAGGTGCTCGAGCACGCCGATTTCGAGGTACTCGGCCTCGCTGCTCGTGCCGGTGGGAACCGCGTTGGCGTAGGAAATCTTGGGATGAGGGTGGAATCCAGAACTGAAGGCCATCGGCACCCCGGCGCGCCGGAGGGCACGTTCGAACGCACGAGCGCAGTCGCGGTGTGAGGCGAAGCGCAGGCGTCCGGTCTTGGCGTAGCGCATCCGCAGCCGCTGGACGGGAGGAACAACCTCGCGCCCCGGTGATCGGGCCACCGGTTAGGCCTGCGGGGCTAGCAGCGCCGATCGGTCGACCGGCGAGAGCGGCAATAGCACCCGGTCGGTGGGGCCGATCTCGATACTGGTGCCCATCTGGTCGCACACGCCACAGTCGTAGCAGGGCGTCCAGCGACAGTCCTCGACCTCGACCTCGTCGACGGCGTCCTGCCAGTCCTGCCAGAGCCACTCCTTGTCGAGCCCCGAGTCGATGTGGTCCCACGGGAGCACCTCGTCGTGCTGGCGCTCGCGCGTGGTGTACCAGTTCACGTCGACCCCGGTACCCTCGAGCCCACGCTCGGCTGCGGCCATCCATCGGTCGTAGGAGAAGTGCTCGCTCCAGCCGTCGAAGCGGGCTCCATCGCGCCACACCTCCTCGATCACGCGGCCCACGCGCCGGTCGCCCCGCGACAGGAGTCCCTCGACGATGCCGGGCTTGCCGTCGTGGTACCGCAAACCGATTGACTTCCCGTACTGGCGGTCAGCCCGAATCTCGTCGCGCAGCAGCATCAGGCGGGCGTCGGTCGACTCGTGGTCGAGCTGCGCCGCCCACTGGAAGGGGGTGTGCGGCTTGGGAACGAAGCCCCCAATCGACACGGTGCACCGGATGTCACGGCTTCCGGTGACCTCGCGGCCGACCTTGATCACCTCGCGCGCCAGCCGAGCGATCTGCAGCACGTCGTCGTCAGTTTCAGTGGGCAGACCGCACATGAAGTACAGCTTCACCTGCCGCCACCCGGCGGCATAGGCGGCCGTGACCGTGCGGACGAGGTCCTCCTCGGTCACCATCTTGTTGATGACCTTGCTGATCCGCTCGCTGCCCCCCTCGGGCGCGAAGGTAAGCCCGCTGCGCCGACCGTTGCGCGAGAGCTCGTTGGCGAGGTCGATATTAAATGCGTCAACCCGGGTACTCGGGAGCGACAGCGAGGTGTTCGTGCCCTCGTAACGGTCGGCGAGCCCCTTGGCAACGGCGGCGATCTCGGAGTGGTCGGCGCTCGAGAGCGACAGCAGCCCCACCTCTTCGAAGCCGGTCGAGTCGACCGAGGCCTTCACCATCTCGCCGATTCCGGTGATCGAGCGCTCTCGCACCGGACGGGTGATCATGCCCGCCTGGCAGAAGCGGCAGCCCCGGGTGCAGCCCCGGAAGATCTCGACAGACGCCCGCTCGTGCACGGTCTCGGCGAGGGGCACAAGGGGGGTCTTGGGGTAGGGCCAGGCATCGAGGTCCATGAGCGTGGCCTTAGCCACGCGCCAGGCGACGTCGGGCCGGTTGGGCACCACGCGCCGGATGCGGCCGTCGGGCAGGTACTCAACATCGTAAAAGCGGGGCACGTACACGTGGTCGAGACCGGCGAGGCGCAGCAGCAGCTCGTCGCGGCCGTCGGGACTGCCAGCAGCCTTCCACTCGCGCACGACCTCGCTGATGGCGAGCACCACTGTTTCGCCGTCACCGGCCACGGCGACGTCGATGAAGTCGGCGATGGTCTCGGGGTTGAAGGCGGCGTGTCCGCCCGCCACCACCACCGGATGCGACTCATCACGGTCGACACTGTGCAGGGGGATTCCCGCCAGGTCGAGGGCCGTGAGCATGTTCGTGTAGCCGAGCTCGGTCGAGAAGCTCAGGCCCAGCACGTCGAACGCCCCCACCGGCCGATGTGACTCGAGGGTGAACTGCGGCACCCCGTGCTCGCGCATCAGCGCCTCGAGGTCGGGCCACACCGAGTAGGTGCGCTCGGCCAGGGTGCCGGTCTGCTCGTTGAGCACCTCGTACAAAATCTGGACGCCCTGGTTGGGCAGACCAACCTCATACGCGTCGGGATACATCAGCGCCCAGCGGACGTTGCACGCGTCCCAGTCGGAGATCTGGGCGTTGACCTCGCCCCCCACGTACTGAACAGGCTTCTGCACGAAGGGCAGCAGCCGCTCGAGGCGGTCGAACACCGGCGCGTCGTGGGGACGCAGGGCGGTGGGGGCACTCGAGGACGACGAAGCACCGAGGAAGGAAGTCACCTTGGCAGACTACTGCGTCATTCCTGAGACCGCAGATACACGTTCTGCAGGAGCCCGATGGCAATCCAGCTGGCGAACATGGAGGTTCCTCCGTAGGAGACGAACGGCAGGGGCACCCCGGTAACCGGCATGATGCCCACGTTCATGCCCAGGTTCTCAAATGCCTGGAAGGCGATCCACGCCACGACCCCGGTGGCCACCAGCCGGCCGAAGAGGTCACTGGCCCGGAGGGCGATCATCACACCGCGCCACAGCACGATGGCCAGCAGCAGGATGAGGACCATCATGCCCACGAAACCGAGTTCCTCACCGACCACGGAGACCACGAAGTCGCTCTCGTTGACCGGCACGAAGTTGCCCTGGGTCTGCTCACCTCGGAACAACCCCTGCCCGGCGAGGCCCCCGTTACCGATGGCGATGCGGGCCTGCGCCACGTTGAAGCCCCCACCCTGGGCGCTGGTCTCAGGGTTCAGAAATGAGGTGAGCCGCAGGATCTGGTAGTCCTTCAGCAGGAAGCGGAAGGCGATGAAACCACCGATCACGGCAGCGGCGAAAAGCCCCACCACCCAGCGGGAAGGAGCGCCTGACACCGCCACCATCGCGATAATGATCGTGCCCATCACCAGCACGGTTCCGGTGTCGTTCTGCAGCAGCACGAGCACCACCGGGATGGCCGCCACGAACAACCCCAGTACCACGTCACCGCCCCGCGGCTCGTCCTGCTCGTTTCGCTTCTCTCCCAGAATGAATGCCAGCGCGAGGATGATCGCCACCTTGGCGAACTCACTGGGCTGGATCGTGAAGCCGCCCGGCAGCTTGATCCACGCCTTCGCGCCGGCGATGGAGGTTCCGACCAGGAGGACCGCCACCAGCCCCAACACCGAGATCCCGTAGAGAACAGGGGTATAGGCGCGCAACTGGGGATACGCGATGCGAGAGGCCACCAGACCGAGGGCCACTCCGATGACGAGGTTCAGCAGGTGACGCTTCAGGTAGTAGAGCGGGTCCCCCGCCGATACCGCCATATCCGCCAGGCTCGCCGACCAGACCACCACTGCGCCGCCCAACGACAGCGCCCCCGCCGCCAGCAGCAGAAGCCAGTCGTAGGAGCGCCACCACGCCGAGTAGAGCCGGGTCGACGTGGGGCTCATTCGGGTCGATTCACCCGCCGGGAGGTCGAGGCTCATCCTTGACCTTCCATCTCGGGGAACACGATGGTGCCGTCACGACGGATCTCGGGCAGGATCGTACGCGGGCTTCCGCCGACGAGCACACTCTGCGCCGGGTCGACGGTCATGCCGTTAATTCCAAAGAGGGCCTCATAGATAGCACGGACGCTGGGCCCCACCGTGGTGGACCCCGTCTCGCCCTGGTTCACCATCATCACCACCGCGTACCGCGGCTTGTTGGCCGGCGCGTAGGAGGCCACCCAGGTCGCGGGGTCCTTGCCCACCTGCTGGCCCGAGCCGGTCTTCGCGGCGATGGGCACGGCAGCCAGGGGAAAGCCCTCGAAGTCCTTGGCGGCCGTGCCGTTGGTCGACACGCCGATGAGCGCATTCTTGACGTAGGCCAGCACCTTCGGGGGAGCGTTGAGGGTTCCGGCGATCTGCGGCTTGGTGGTCTCGATCAACTCGCCGCTGCTGCTGATGATTGCCTTGGACACCCGCGGCTGCCATACCGTGCCCCCGTTGGCGATAGCCGAGTACATCACCGCCATCTGCAGCGGAGTAACCACGGTGTCGCCCTGCCCGATGGCGAGGTTGACCGCGTCACCGCCTCGGAACTTGTTGCCACCGAAGCAGTTGTCCTCGTCGATGGCCCGCAGCATCACCGAGCGGCTCGGATCGGTGCGCCGGGCGCACCAGATGTCCTTGTAGCGCTCCCAGTAGCCCTGCTTGAACTCGCGCCCGCCGACCCGGCCCGAGGCCTCGTTGGGCAGGTCAACGCCGGTGGCCGCGCCGAGGCCGATGCGCTGGGCGACGCTCTCGATGGCGTCTCGTGCCGCAGGCTTCGGGTCGCTGCCGCCGTCGCTCAGCCACATCCTGTAGGCGAGCTGGTAGAAGACGGTGTTGCACGACACCTCGATGGCACGCTTCACCGAGATGGGGCCGAACGCCACCGACTCGTTGTTCTTGAACCTTTGCTTGGCCACCTCGTAGTAGCTGCCGCAGTCGTACTTGCCATTGAGCTTGAACCCCGACTCGCCAACGGCGATCGCAGAGATGGGCTTGAACGCCGACGCCGGCGGGTAAAGCCCCTGGGTGGCGCGGGGCACGAGCGGGTAGCCGCTGGTGGGCGAGGTCAGCTGCGCGTAGTCGGTGTTGTTGATGCCTCCAGACCACACCTCAGGGTCATAGCTGGGGAAGGAGGCCATGGCCAGAATCTGCCCGGTGGTCACATCCATCACGACGGCGGCCCCCGAGTCGCCCTTCTTACCCTGAGTCCGGGCCCGGAAGACCGCGGCACGCAGCTGGTCCTCGACCACCTTCTGCAGCTTGGCGTCGATGCTAGTTACCACGTAGTTGCCCGGCTTGGGGTCTGTCTCCTCGATGACGCCCGTGACCGCACCCGAGCGATCGATGGCCAGCCTCGTGACCCCGGGGCTCCCACGCAGTTGCGCGTCGTACTGGTCTTCG
>Ga0114970_10002823_pt1 | contig 12946 bp, 14 predicted proteins | sample M_140205_XF_Meta_FD_87030 | JGI IMG/M metagenome (GOLD analysis project Ga0114970, IMG submission 87030) | Freshwater microbial communities from Lake Montjoie, Canada to study carbon cycling - M_140205_XF_MetaG | ecosystem: Environmental > Aquatic > Freshwater > Lake | place: Lake Montjoie... | reverse complement strand
GATGCGGTCGAAGGCATCACCAAAAAGATCACGCGTCATGTGCACAAGACGCCGTGGGTCGCGGAACACTGGCGCTGACGCAAGCCGGTTGGTCGCGCGTCAATCCATGCCAGGCAGCGGGAACTCTGAGTTCTGAGCGTGCTGCTTGTACGCGTACTTCGAAAGTCGCGCGACGACATCGGGGTGACCCGCGGCGACATCAATGGTTTCCTTCGGATCCTTGGCGAGGTCGTAGAGTTGCCATCCATCGAGTTGTTGGATCTGGCTCTTCTTGGCGAGTTTGTCGAGGTCGCAGCGCACCAATTTCCAATCGCCTTCGCGCACGGCCTGTTGTCCGCCGTAGCCAGGAAATGGCCAGTAGAACGAGCGCGGTCCGAGTGTTTCGCCGCGCAGAATCGCTGGCGAAAGGTCGATGCCGTCGCTGCCAATCGGACCGAAACCAGCGAGCGCAACAAAGGTCGCCCGCAGATCCACGGTCCACGCGGGCGAGTCGATGGTGAGGCCAGCGCCGATGCGCTTCGGGTTCCACGCGATGCAGGGAACGCGGATGCCACCTTCCCACACCGATCCCTTGCGGCCGCGAAGTCCGGCGGTCGAGTCGAAGAAATTCGTGTCGACGCCACCAACATCGTGCGTCGGTCCGTTGTCGCTGGTCACGATGATGATGGTGTCGTCGGCGACACCCGCTTGTTGAAGAGAAGCGCGCAGCGCGCCGACCTCGGCATCAAGCCGCGTGATCATCGCCGCGTATCCCGCGCGCGGCTTGGCGTGGCTGAGGTAGCCGCGACCGCCCGTGTACGGAATCTCCCTGAATCGGCTTTCGTACAGGCGTAATTCCTCGGCGGGCGGCTGCAAGGCCATATGAGGAAGCGTGGTGGTGTACGACAGAAAGAACGGGCGCCCGGCGTTGCGGGCGATGAACGCTTGCGCCTCCTTGAGCATGAGGTCAGGCGCGTACACCGCCTCTTTGCGCGTCTTCGGATCGTTGCCTTCGAGCTTGACGATTCCTACATCGCTCCAAAGGTGAGTCGGGTAGTAGTTGTGCGCTTGGCGTTGGCAGTTGAAGCCAAAGAAGTGGTCGAATCCGAGTGCGTTCGGATCGCCGCTCGATCCGACGACTCCGAGTCCCCACTTGCCGATGCAGGCAGTTTTATAGCCGGCGAACTTGAGATCCTGCGCGACGGTGGAAAATCCCTGCGGCATCGGCGTCTGACCTTCGGGCTCGACTTCGCCGTTGTCGCGGATCGGCGCGTGACCGAGATGCAGCCCAGTGATGAACGCGCAGCGCGATGGCGCGCACACGGGCGCCGCTGAGTAGAACTGGGTGAAGCGCACGCCTTCCCTGGCAAGCAGGTCGATGTTCGGCGTCGCGATCTTCCGCTGTCCGTAGCAACCGAGCTCGCCGTAGCCGAGGTCGTCGGCAAGAACGACCACGATGTTCGGCTGGCGCTGCGGCAGGCGCTGCGGTTGAGGCTCGGCGATGGGTGCAGGATTTGCGGCGCTTTCGGTCGCAAGTCCGTTCGCAAGTCCGTTCGCAAGTCCGTTCGCAAGTTTGGGCGCGAGTTCCGCCGCAGGAGCGTGACTCGTCGGCTTCGTGCTGCAGGAAGTGCAGGCGAAGGATGCGAGCAGGACGGTGAGAATCAAACCAAGGAAGCGCATCGGCGCAGTATCGCGCGCAATGCAGCAGAATCAAGCCGCTTTTTCGGTGCGGTCAAACATCGCAGATGTCGATCGCCTCGCGCAAGCTCGTCATCGGATCGCGGCGGGGCATGAACTCTTGCGCGAGGAAACCCTTGAACTCGATCGCCTTGAGCGTCTCGCAGATCGCCAGGTAGTTGAGCTCCTGCGTCGCATCGATTTCGTTGCGGCCAGGATTGCCAGCGGTGTGATAGTGGCCGATGTACTGCTGGTTGTCGCGGATGGTGCGGATGACATCGCCCTCCATGATCTGCATGTGGTAGATGTCGTAGAGCATGCGGAAGTTGTCGCTGCCGACCTGCTTCACCAACTCAACGCCCCACGGAGTTCGATCGCACATGTAGTCGTGGTGATCGACGCGCGAATTGAGGAGTTCCATCAGGATGGTCACGCCGTGCTTCTGCGCAATGGGCATGACGCGCTTGAGGCCGATCGCGCAGTTCTTGAGGCCTTCGCTGTCGGTCATTCCCTTGCGATTGCCCGAGAAGAGCATGAGGTTGGGCACGCCCGCCTTGGCCGCGAGCGCAAGCATGCGCTCGCACTCCTTGACCACGCGGTCGTGGTTCTCGACGCGGTTCATGCCATCAGAGATCGTGGTCGGACCGTTGGCGAGCGCGCAGATCATCCCGTATTTCTTAGGCGTTTCCCAATCTTTCTCGCTGAGCAGGTCGACGCCGGTGATGCCCATTGCTGACGCGTTCTTGCACAGGTCGTCGACGGACATGTTGAAGCACCACGCCGAGACGGAGTGCTTGATGTTGCCCTTGCGCTTGATCGAGGGCGTGCCGGCGAGTGTGTCTTGCGGAAGTGTGCTCGCTGCGCCCGCAAGCTTTGCTGCGAGTGGAATCGAGGCGGCGGCGGTTACGGACGAGGCGAGAAATGCGCGGCGTTGCATCGACGCACTTTAACGCAGGACCGCCTCAACGCGCCACGAATACGACCCGATGTCCGCACCGCCACGCTTGGCGGTGATTTCGATGGTGCGGTCGTTGCGGTCGTACTTTCCGCTCAGCGAGATTGAGCCGGGTGTTGATGAGATTGTCGCCGAGCTGGTTTGGTGGGTGCCGAGCGGGTCGATCGAAATGGTCGCGGTCGAACTGCCCGACTTGAACTTGAAGTCGAAGCCCTTGCCAAACGGCGCGTCCTTGGCCTCGACGGAGAGGCCGGCGGGGGGCGTGCGCGCGATCGGCGTGAGTGCGGATGCGCGCGGCGCGGTGGCGCACCAGAGCAGGCTTGCCAAGAGTGCGACGGTGGCGGGGAGGAGCAGGATGCGCGAGAGAGCGTTCATTTGTGGATGGCCTTTCGGTGGAATGAAGCCAAAGGATACCCTCGACAGAAGCGATCGCGTTGCCGTCAACCTTCTGTTCGCAGGTGTTCCGTCCGCCGAAGCGGATTGGTTGGCGCACGCGTCACGCGTCACGCCGCTCACGCAATGCGCAGCGACCCCCGATTGCTCGGGGGTCGCTGTGGTTACTTTCGAAGGAGAGCGTTCAGGCTCAGCGTCGGCGGCGGCCAGTGAGGCCAGCGAGTCCCAACAGCGCAATGGCGCCTGGCGCTGGAACTGCGCTCACACCGATGAGGGTGATGGAGCCGGTGAAAGTACCTGAGGTACCCGCGGCGCCATAGCCGTTACCGATCCAAATGCTCATCGTTGGGTTGGCACCCATGTTGATACCGGTGGTGAAGTTCACGGTCCCGGTGACGGGGGTGTTCGCAGCGTTCGAAGCGCCGTTTGCCCAGCCGTAGCGCTGGGTAGCGTTGAGGTTCGAGTAGCCTCCGCACTGCAGCATGCCACCGAGCGCCAGAGGAGAACCAGCGACATAGATGCAGAGGTCATCGGCGTAGGTGTAGGCCGTCGAAGCGTTGAGCACGGCATTGACCGTCGCGCCCGTGAGGGTGCCCGAGAGTGAACCAGCGGCGTAGGCTTGATTGAAGTTGAAACCCGTCCATACTTGGTTCGTGAACGTGTAGGTGACGTCGGCCGAAGCAGCCGAGACGAGCGCGGCAGCAGCCACGCCAGCAGCGAGGACATTCTTCATAGAAATACTCCGAGATGAAGGGGGGACAGGAACAGGGATCAGACCTATGCGTTGGCGGGATGGCCGTTACATAGGCAGGGACAGGACAAGCACAGATAAAGCACATGGCGATCACAGTGCAGGTAAAGAACCATGCAACTGAGCCGCGGTCTCGGTCCCTGGGTGGTGGATGCCACACAGGCCCTATTCCAAGACCTCACTAGTTGATGATGCCGTCAGACTGAGCCAAAGCAAAACTAGAGTCAATTTTTTATTGAGATGAAGGTGGTGCGCAATGCGGTGCGATTTGTGAAAGCTTGCGCGGCCCCGCGGGTGACAGTGATTTAAATAACTGTCAGGAATATGGTTACGCGTATTGCAACGGGCGGTGCGGCGACCATCGTGACGGCAGGGCGACTTTGAGATTCTGACCATTGCGCTGTTCGCGGCGTCGGTCGATTTCAGACATCCCAAGCAAGCCCGTCCAAGCGAGGCCAGCGTGGCTGAGGGTTCTCGCGGCTTTCGCTCGCTCGCTCGCCACCGCAAAGATATTCAGTGCACGTGACTCCGTGCACGTGATTCAGTGCGCGTGGTTCAGCGGAATGAGGTTCCCGTGCACCCATTCTCCCACCTGTCGGGCGGTGTGGCGCCGCGGTTTGCGCTGGATGACGAGCAGGGGTCACTCGATGAATCGCGCGCCGATGTCGGCGCTCGGAACCATGCAGGCGCCGCGACGTCCGAACCAGCGGTAGCGATTTCGGGCAACGACGCGGTAGGCCCCGTCGCGCACTGTGCGCGGCAGCACGGAGAAGACTCCGAGCAGCGGCCACGGGAAGGGAAGCCGTGCGGCGACCGCCAGTACGGCGTCGGAGCGCTCGAGAGCGCGGCCGTTGATGAGGACGACGATGGTGTCGGGGTCGGGCTTTGCGGAGAGCCTGTAGCCGGCATCGGCGCAGAGTCGGCGGGCTGCGTCGCTCTGCAGGGATGCAAAGCGAAAGCGCGCGTGACGGTCGCGCTTGATCACGACGCGGACCACGCCGTTGCAGAGATTGCAGAGGCCGTCGAAGAGGATGATGGCGGGTTGCGCGTCCATCTGAAGCTGTCCTCGGCACCGTCAGCGTTGGAAGTCGTAGACCACGCCCAGCGCGAGGATCCGCGCTAGCTCATCCAGCGCATCGCGCGACTCCCGCAGCAGCGCCGGGTCCGCCAGATCCTCCGCACGCAGCGACTCGCGGTAGTGGCGCGTGACCCACGCGCGCAGTTGCGTGAGTTTGGCCGCGTCGACGAGCGTTGCGCGATTCATCGCGGCGAGGTCCGCGGCCGTCATCGGCACGCGCAATCGCAGGCACGCCGGCCCGCCGCCGTTGCGCATGCTTTCGCGCACATCGAGGTAGATCGCGCGTGTCAGCGGATTCGCTGGGTCGCCGATCAGGCGGTCGATCGCCGACTTCACGCGCGTGTTCTCCTGGCACTCGATCGGGCAGATCATCGTCATTGATCCGTCGGCGAGCGTGAGCAACTGGCTGTTGAAGAGGTAGCTTCGCACTAGTTCATCGAGCGTGATTTCGTCGCGCGAAATTTCCGCAATCACCAGCGACTCGCCTACCGCACGCCGCAACGCCGCCAGCGTGCCCGCGCGGTCTTCGAACGCGAGTTCGTGACAGAGCAGCATGTTGCCGTTACCGACGGCGATCACATCGTTGTGGAACACGCCCGCGTCGATCGCGTCGGCGTTTTGCTGGGCAAACACGCATCGCGCGCGATCGAGTTGCGCGAGATCCGCCACACGCTCGCTGGCGGCGCGGTTCTGACGCGCAGGAAATTTCGTCGGTGTGCGTTTGGAATTTTCCGCGGCGCCGTAGACAAAGAAGTGCACTCCGCGTTGCTCGCCACCGTTGGCCGCGCTGGTGGTCAGGCGGGTGTGATTGGCCGCGCCCTCGTCGCCGTAGTCCGACTGCGCATCGTTCGGAAGGGCCTCGTGCACATCGAAGCGCGTGGGATCGGCGAAGATCGCGCGCAAAACGCGCGCCGTCACCGGCGGCTCGATCGCGCGGTGGCTCATCTCGCGCAGATTTGCCGTGACAAAGTGAGTGCGCCCGTCGCGGGTGTCCGCCGCAGGCATCACCGTCGCCGCATTGGCCGTCCACATCGCGCTTGCGCTCGACACGCGCGCGAGCAGCACTGGATCTTCGCGTGCAACTTTTTCGATCACATCCGCGTCGCTCACACCGCCGAAACCCATCGCGCGCAGCGTCGGCACATGCGGGCGTTCATGCGGCGGAAGGACGCCTTGCACGAGTCCGAGTGCCGCGACCGTCTCCAACTTTGCGATGCCTTGAAGTGCAGCGGCGCGCGGATTGCTTGGCGCGCCGTGATTGCGCTCGCTCGCGACATTGCCGTACGACAGCCCCGCGTAACTGTGGGTGAGACCGACGAGTCCATCGAAATTCGCTTCAGGCATCAGTGTTTCCTGCAAACATCACCAGCGCTCGTCGTCACTCTGCGGTGAAAGCGGCCATGGCTGCGTCTCTCGTCCGTTGATGCAGGTGCCGCCCTGGATAGTGCTGGGAATGAGTTTTTGCAGGAATTCGTGCGGGAAACAGTGCGCGGGCTCGGTGAGAAGATCAAGGCGCTTGGTTTCCTCGGCCTTCAGACTCAGGGAGCAGGCCGCGAGGTTGTCGTCGAGTTGCTGCATGGTGCGTGCGCCGATGATGGTGCTGCGAACACCAGCGCGATCGACCACCCAGCGGAGCGCGACCTGCGCAGGCGAAACTCGGACTCCTGAAACACTGTGGGCGCCTGCGATTTCGGTGAGTGCGTCGATGAGCACATAGGTCGACTCGGTGAGGTACTTCGAGTCGGTGCGCACGCGCGTGGAGCCGTCGTCCTTGGGATGATTGGCGCGGGTGAACTTTCCGCTCAGCACGCCGCCGCGCAACGGGCTCCAAGGCGTTACGCCGAGTCCGAGATTTTGCGCCATGGGAATCAGCTCATGCTCGACGGTTCGCTGCAGCAGCGAATACTCGATTTGCAGCGCGATCAACGGCGTCCATCCGCGGAACTTCGCCTCGCACTGCGCCTGCGCGCACACCCAAGCGGGGTGGTCGCTGAAGCCGATGTAGCGCACTTTGCCTTGTTTCACCAGGATGTCGAGCGATTGCATCGTCTCTTCGATCGGCGTGTGCACATCTTGGAAATGCGCCCAAAGGAGATCGATGTAGTCGGTCTTGAGGCGGCGCAGCGAATGCTCGACTGCGCCGAACATCGACTTGCTGCTTGAGCCGCCGCCGTTGGGATCGCCCGGCCACATGTTGCCGCCGAACTTGGTGGCGATCACAACGCGGTCGCGCTTACCGCGACCATGGCCGGTGGTGAAGTACTCGCCGAGGATCGATTCGTTGTGGCCCTTGGTGTAGATGTTCGCCGCGTCGATGAAATTGCCGCCACTCTCGAGGTAGCGCGTGATCATCGAGGCCGAAACATCTTCGGGGCAACCGAAGCCCCATTCGAGTCCAAAGGTCATCGTGCCCAGGCAGAGGGGCGAAACGCGCAGGCCGGAGCGGCCGAGCGTGATGTAGTGGTCGAGTGCGAGGCTGTTGGCGGACATTCGCGCAGGGTAGCGGCAACGGCGGTTAGGCTGCGCGGATGACAACCGCAAGCGCGATTGCGAACACAGACGACCCGGCCACTTGGACCGACGCGCACCTGCACATGTGGGATGCGTCCGTGCTCCGCGCGCCTTGGTTTTCACAGGCCCCGCAATTCAACGGCTGTTTTGACCTCGCGCGCTACGCGATCGATGGCGCGGGGCTCGCATCGCGCGGCGGCGTGGTGCTTGTCGAGGCCGACATGGCGCCGACGGATCGGCTGCGCGAGGCGGAGCTGTTTGCCGAGTGTGCGCGTGCACGCGGGATCGCGTTTGCGACGGTGGCGGGGATCGAGCCGGGCGCAACGGGTTTCGCACGCGAGCTCGCGACGGTCGGTCGCGCGGATGGGGTGTCGGGCGCGCGGCGCGTGCTCCACGGTGGAGATGTGGCGTTTGCGACGGAGCGTTTCGCGGCGGATTTGCGCGCGCTCGCTGCGCAGCGGTTGTCGTTTGATTTCTGCGTGCGATGGACGGATCTCGCGATCGTTGAGCAACTCGCGCGGGCTGCGCCCGACACGACGCTCGTGCTCGACCACCTCGGAAATCCGCCGATCAAGCAGGGGTGGTCGAATCCCGAGCGCGCCGAGTGGCAGCGGCTCGTCGCGCGCGTCGCCGCGTGCGAGAACGTCGCGGTCAAGTGGTCGGCGATGTTCGAGAACGCCGGTCGCGCGATCAGTGTCGACCAAGCGCGACCGTGGATCGAGTGGTGCCTCGCGTGTTTCGGCGCGACGCGCGTGATGTGGGGCTCGAACTGGCCGGTGTGCTTCGCGCCATCATCAGGCGCGCGGTTGTCGCAGTGGATCGAGGTGAGCGCGGAGCTCGCTGCGGAACTCGCCGTGGACGAACAGGCCGCGATCCTCGGCCTCAACGCCCAGCGCCTCTACCGGTGCCAGGTTGGTGCCTAGTTGGTGCCATGCGCCATCCATGCGCCATCCATGCGCCATCCATGCGCCGCGGCGGGGCGTCACATCGTCCATCCGCCATCGATCACATGGATCGCGCCCGTCGTGTAGCTCGCCTCATCGCTCGCGAGGTACACCGCGAGACTCGCGATCTCCTCCGCGGTCCCGAGCCTTCCCATCGGCTGCCGCGCGATGAACCCCGCGCGCGCCGCCGCGGGATCCGCGTTCTGATTGATGCGTCCTTGCAGGCTCGGCGTCTCAACCGTGCCCGGACAGATCGCATTCACGCGCACACCGTGCGCGACCGTGTCCGCCGCAACCGCCTTCGTCATTCCGATCAGCGCAGCCTTCGTCGCGCTGTACGCCGCGCGGTTGGGCACGCCGCGGATGCTCGACGCGACGCTGGCGATCGAGATCACGCTGCCGGTCTTTCGCTCGATCATCCTCGGCAAAAATGCGTGGAGCATGCGGTACACGCTCTTCACATTGAGGTCGAACGAAAAGTCCCACGACTTCTCATCGCACTCAAGCAGCGTGCCTTGATGCACGAATCCCGCGGCATTCAGCAGGATGTCGATGTCGCCAGCCTCGAACGCCGCTCCGCGAATCGCCTCGAAGTCGCGGGCGTCGAGCACGCGGGTCTTGATGCGTCCGTCTTCCTGAGCGAGCATGACCAGCCCCGCGGCATCGATGTCGGTCGCGAACACGATCGCGCCCTCGCGCGCAAACGCCAGAGCGCATGCTCGTCCAATGCCTGCGGCCGCAGCCGTTACGAATGCACGCTTGCCACGAAGTCGTCCGCTCATCGATTGGTTCCGATCTGATTTGTTTGCTTGGCGCCAGCGCGCCGCGTCCACTCTGGCCCGTGGGGAAATGCGAATGCGTGCAGCGACGCGCGCTTGACCTCACCCGAATATCCCGGCATTTTCGGCGCAAGATAGCGCCCGTGCTTCACGATGCACGGATCGACGAAGTGTTCATGCAGATGGTCGACAAACTCGCACACGCGGCCGTCCATCGTGGGATTGAAGCGGATGTAGTCGACCATGATGAGATGGGCGACGAGTTCGCACAGCCCGACGCCGCCCGCATGCGGACACACGGGCACACCGAATCTGCGGGCCATCGCCATGATCGCGAGGTTGTCGTTCACGCCGCCGACTCTGCACGCATCAAGTTGGCAGATCTGCATGGCGCCCAACGCAAGGAATTGCTTGAACATCACGCGGTTCTGGCACTGTTCGCCCGTCGCCACCCGAATCGGCTGAATCGCGCGGGCGATCTCGGCGTGACCGAGCACATCGTCCGGCGACACTGGCTCCTCGAACCACCAGATGTTGAAGGGCGCGAGCGGCTTGATCCACTCGATCGCCTGCTGCACATCGAAGCGTTGGTTGGCGTCGACCATGAGCGTGCTCTTTGGCCCGATTTCCTCGCGAATAATGCGCGCGCGGCGCACATCGTCGTCGATCGATTGGCCGATCTTCATCTTGAAGTGCGTGAAGCCATCGGCGAGCGCTTCGCGGCAGCGCGCGCGGATGATTTCATCGGAATAGCCGATCCATCCGCAACTGGTGGTGTAGGCGGGGAAGCCCTCGCGCTCGACGCGGGCGATGCGCTCGGCGCGGGTCGGGTCGTTGGCGCGCAACATCTCAAGGCAGCCGGCTTCGTCGATGGCGTCGCGGATTCCGTGGAAGTCCATCGCGGCGACGAGTTCTTCGGCGGGCATTTCCGCGAGCATCTTCCACAGCGGCTTGCCAACAATGCGCGCCTCGAGGTCCCACACCGCGTTGACGATCGCCGCAAGCGCAAGCGCCATCACGCCCTTCTCGGGACCGAGCCAACGGAACTGCGAATCCTGCGCGAGCGAGCGCCAGAAACCGCGACGGTCGTGCGCGATCTCAGCGATGCTCTTACCCAGCACCATCGGCATGAGCGATTCGATCGCCTGGCAGACGATCTCGTTGCCGCGGCCGATGGTGAAGGTGAGGCCGTGACCTTCGTTCGCGCCCGCGTGTGCGCCATCCGTCTTGAGGATCACATACGCCGCCGAGTAGTCGGGATCGACGTGCACGGCGTCGGAGCCATGCGCCTCCTCGCTGGTGGGAAAGCGGAGGTCGACGATCTCAAAGCCGGTAATGGTGGGGGAGCGCATCGTTGTTTCGTGGTCTTTCAGCGCGGCAGCTCAGGCACGCATTCGCCCGCGGCCGCGCTCTTGTAGCAAGTCTCGACGAGCGCCATCGTGCGCCACGCGTCGTCGAACTCGGAGTGGAGCGTCTGCACGTCGCCCGCCGCGAGCAGCTGCAGCGAGCGCATCGGGCCTTCGAACGCGTGCGGGAACCAATTGCTGCGCAACGCGATCGATTCCCACGCGCCGCCGTCGCGTGAGAGTTCGAGCGTGTCGGGCCGGCCACGGGGATAGTCGAGGTTCACGCCGAGCCGCGCGACCAGCGTGCCGCGCGTGCCTTCGATCCGCATGTGCGACGCGTCGTGGCCCGTGTCATTGCCTGCCTCGTCGCCGCCCGGCGCGTGATGGTGGTGGAATGTCGACACGACCGCGCGTTGCGTTGCGCCGAAGGTCATCACGCTCGTCGAGCGCGTCTCGGCGATGTCGGTTGCGCCTGGATGACTCGCGATCGCGCTCCACACGCGCTCGGGCTCGCCCATGAGGCTCCGCGCGAGATCGAGGTAGTGGATCGAGTGCATGAGGATCTCCATCCTCGGCATCGCCTTTAGGAACGGCCATGTTTCCCACGGCATCTTGCACACCACGCGGAACTCGAAGTCGAGGATCTCGCCGATCGCGCCGGACGCGATCAGCGCACGCGCGGCCTCGACCGCGGGCGCGTATCGGAGCTGGAAGTTCACCGCGCCGCGCAGTCGTCGCGCGCGCACGATTTCGAGCAGCCGCGTCGCTTCGGCGAGGTCGCGGCCGAAAGGCTTCTGCATGATCAGGTGTGAGCCGACGGGCAGCGCCGACAGCGTCTGGGCAGCGGCCGCTGGCGGAAGCGCCACGTCGAACACTCCTCCTGATGCGACGCACGCGTCGATGAGTTCTGCACGCGACGCGAATGGCGTTGCGCCGGCGATGTGCGCGAGCTTGGTCGCACGCGCCAAATCGAGGTCAAAGATGCCTGCGACGTGGAATCCCGCGTTGGCATACGCAGGCAGGTGCGCGTCATGCACGATCGAGCCCGCGCCGATCACATAGATCGGCCGCAGCGCGGAAGGAAACGGCAGTGGCGTGCTCGGGCTCACGAGCGCACGAGAATAGAGCAAGCCGCTACTTCATGCGCACGGTCGGGTCGCCGAGCAGGACGAACTTCGTCGGCTGAAAGTAGATGCTCGCCGGGTACCAATCGGCGGTCGGCTTGCGCTCGCGCACGTGCTCGGCCTCGACGTACCGCGCGACGGCATGCGACCAGGCCGCGCCGACCGCGGCGTCTGGGTGCTCCGCGATGAACGCCGCGAACCCGTCGAGCAGCGTGCGAGCGCACGGCTGGCTTCCAGTCGCGCAGCCGAGATCGAAATAGGACAGGCATGACACGGCGAAGTTCTCGCGCGAGTCGAATTGAGGACAGGCATGATTCGCGACGTCGGCCAATTGGGGACAGGCATGATCCGTGTCGCCGGCCAATCGGGGACAGGCATGATTCGCGACGTCGGCCAATTGGGGACAGGCATGATTCGTGTCGCCGACCAATTGGGGACAGGCATGATTCGCGACGTCGGCCAATCGGGGACAGGCATGATCCGCGACGTCGGCCAGTTTGGGACAGGCATGATCCGTGTCGCCGGCCAATTGGGGACAGGCATGATTCGCGACGTCGGCCAGTTTGGGACAGGCATGATTCGCGACATCGGCCAGTTTGGGACAGGCATGATTCGTGTCGCCGACCGCGACCAATCGGGGACAGGCATGATTCACACCCCACGCCTCCAGCACCGCCCGCTCACGCCATCCGTGCGGTGGTTCCAATCTGCAAACTTGCGTTCTCCGTCCGCGCCGGCGTCGTCCGTCAGATCCGCGTAGTAGAGATCGCTTGGGTAGAACGCGACATCGCACGCAGCCTTCGTCGCGCGATCGAGCATCATGTCGCGCAAAGGCATCGACTGCGCGTCTCCGACGAGCAGCACGCTGTCGAAGCTCCCGCTGTCAGTTCCGCACCGTTCGCAGCGCTGTTCACCGCATGCGCGCGCCATCGCGCGAACAGCCGCGCTTCAGTTGCTCCACTGCATCGCCGGGCTGACCCGCGCATAGCGTCTCGAGCGTGACGACCTCGCACGCAGCCATCCACGGACGCCCGCGCTTTCCCTCCGCAAACTCTTCAAGCGTCGCGCACCACGCCTGCGGGGCGACCACGATCAATCGCGATGGCGGTAGGTCAGCGGCGAAGAGAAGCGAGGCAAGCATCGGCGCACTTCACGACCGCGCGTCATGCAGCCGCGAGCTCCCCAAGCGAGTCCCGCCGATCTTTGCATGGTCCATCGGCCGTACCCAGCCCTCGGTGTTACCGCGCGCGGTCGAGGATCTCGTGGAGCAGCGCTGTCACGCAAACTACCCGTGTTGCGGCAAGCCGTTCGCAGATTGAGACGTCCTGTGCTGCTGGCTTTGCATCGATCCAGCCTGATGACGGAGCTTCCTGACCGAGGATGCGCCGTGAGTCGAGCGCGTTTAATTT
>Ga0114970_10002820_pt1 | contig 12948 bp, 13 predicted proteins | sample M_140205_XF_Meta_FD_87030 | JGI IMG/M metagenome (GOLD analysis project Ga0114970, IMG submission 87030) | Freshwater microbial communities from Lake Montjoie, Canada to study carbon cycling - M_140205_XF_MetaG | ecosystem: Environmental > Aquatic > Freshwater > Lake | place: Lake Montjoie... | reverse complement strand
TATTCGATTCGTTTTAGTGGCTGTGGTTTAATTACTTCTTCTTCTTCTTCTTCAGCATCTTCTGGGTCGTTTTCAGGCTTTTTGTAGCCCGGATAAAATGATTGTTTTGATTTTAAAGGATTTTCTTTGATATTAAACGTTTCAGCATCACCTTTAAAGACACCATTCATCATTTCATGACTCATTTTTAAACTGGATTTAGATAAACTTTGTTGCATGAAATCCTTGTGAGATTTGGAGACCATGTCCGAGTATCCAGAAAATTTATTTGTTAAGCGATTTTTTGAGCCAGTGTACTTCATCATGGCATACGGTGAATCTTTCATTGACTCAATAATTGATACTTCCCGAGCAATAACCAAGTCAACGTATTTCTGAATCGCCACATCTGCATTTTCAAGTTTCAAGCTGTCTTTGTAATCCTTCACGCCTTTTGCAACTTCAACCCGTTTAGCAATTTTTCTATTTATCGTTTCTTGTGCACTTGCGGCTTTATTTATTTGATGTTCGGCTGGAGTTAATTTGATTTTTTTAGTTTTTTCAATATTTTCTTTCACAACATCAGCTTGCTCATCGACTTGTTTTTGGATTGGTTGCCGAAGAAGAATTTCATTGATTTGTCGGGCGGCATCTAGTTGAATCTGAAGGCACTCAACTTTATGAGTCAAAACTGATGCTTCAAGGTCAGCAATTTTCTTCGTTTTGATAGCAAGTTCAACTGAAAACATGCTTTTAAGTTCAGCCATTTCGTTGCGCTGAATGCACACCAATTCAGTCAGATTTTTAACAGACGCTTGAATGTCGACTATCACGGTCTCAATTTTCTTGAAAAAATCAGTTATTTTGGGTTGGCTGCGGGCCTTTGGCTTGGAAGCTTCCGGTTGAGTAGCTTGAGTATAAACTGGCTGAGTTACTGGCTGAGTTGCCGGTAGCTCAATCAAAATAGCTTTACAATGTTTTTTTGTTGCGCAGTGACGCGCATAATTGTTTGAAAGGGTTGTATTAAAGTTGCACGCTTCGCATTTAAACATTTTTTTATTCTTTTTATTCTTTCTTATTCTTTCTTTTATATTCTTTTTTAAACGAATATTCCTTTTTTATTCTTTATTCTTCTTTTTTTTAAAGTTTCCTAAACTATCCTTCAAACTAAAAAGAAGTATTAAATATTATTCTCCAAGTCATGAAATTAAAATTGAACAACATTAATCACATCTATTTATAGTTGAAATATGAATTAATTTAAACTCTGCAGGGTTTCTATGTGATTGAAACTTAAAATTAAAAATAAAAATATCTAGAACAAAGTAAAACGTTTTGAACAAAAAAAGGCTATTTTCAAAAGCCATTTGCCAAAGTTGCTGAGATTGGCTTTTATGCACTCTTTTTTTTACTTTTATTTATTCAAAAAAAAAGGTATCAAATATGACGATCTCAGCAACTTTGGCATATGGCTTTTGAAAATAGGAAAAAAGTGATTTGCTACATGAGACCATAGCTTTTTCTTTTTTTAAAAAGTTGATTGATTGAGTTCCTGTACAATTCTATTTTATTTCATTTTTACTTCATATTCATGTTACTAATTTATTTTTATTTTTATTTTTCTAACTAGAGAGTTCTATGCGTTTTGTCTATTAGTTGAGTCTACTAGTTTATTCCGCGGCCTATCCTGCGCATGATTAATTTTATATATTTAACACTTGAATCAAGTTATGATTTTTCATTTTATATTTTCATTTTTTAAACTTGAATAATTTCAGCAAAACCTTTTCTGTAGCGCGTCTCTATCGGAGCACCCAGATCAATGATTAAAGGCATTCCTTTCGTGCTGGTCGCATAGTGAAATATTTTCATTAATGTATCTCTTGACAATCCAGCACCAATTTCACTAAGCACTGCTTTACAATCACGTTGACCACTCATTTTTAACAACGCAACATAATTTGCATTCCCACGCACAATTGTACTTATTTTATACCAATTTTGAGCTATAAAAATAATTGACACATTTAATTTTCTACATCTCACATAATAGTCCTCGACAACGGTCTGGTCTTTTGAACCTTGAAGATCATCTAGTATTACTAAACTTTGAGAATCTTTTGGAAAATTCTCTAATGTTAATTTTGGTAAAGTACTCATTCCCTCCGACACGATGATGCTGTTACTTTTAGTCTTTAACCAATGATAAATCGGTTCGTCAGCACATTTCGTTATAATTTGACAAAATTGAAAAGTACCTTTTCCTTCGCAAAAAGTCATCAAAAGATTGGCCACGAATGCTGTTTTAGAACTACCGCTCGCACCGGCTACAACGAGACGAAACGGCAAATCAAACCCGTGTAAATGTTTGTTCGGATTATCAGGTTTTGAAAGCAATTTGGGCTGCTCTTTTTTTATTAAAGCGTATATGTCTTTCATCTCAGCCATTATACTTTTTTTTTATTACATTTACTTTTTAAAATATTTTACAATAATAAAACCAAATATGGCTACGAATCCCATTTTCAACCCTGCCGATTTTGTTACATCATCTTCAGGCCTCACAGAGTTGCAGGCGAATGCTCTTTATCCGCGAATGAATACGGAATCGACGAGCTCCGCTCTGCAAACATTTACCTCAGGTATTTTGACACCAAGCATCTCTAGTACCTTAAGCCTCCTTGAGCTCGGGTCGGCAACCAGCGGGATTAACATCGTGGGTGAATTGCAATTAAACGGTGTTTCAGGAAGTGCAACGGACGTGCTCACGTCAAACGGCGAAGGCTTACCTCCGACGTTCCAGCCTGCTCAAGTTGTTAGTACGTTTCCCGACGGACTGACGACGGCGAGCGTGAATCCGATTGATGGGAATTTGATGGTCGGGAGCACGCTGGCGGCACCTTACTACTTGAGCCTCGGATCTTCTTTTGCTCCGACGCAGGTCGTGGGGACGTTGACTGCGCCGACCATTAACTCTCCAGCTGCGGGCACGTCTTTAATCATCGGCGGTGAGATCGTCGGTCCAGCCAAACTTTATCTAGGGAGCGTCGGACAAACCGTAAACGCTCGTGGAGGTCTTCTCGTCGCGGGGTCGGCTACCGTTTCAGGATCAACGGGTTTGCAGGCATTGACGGCAACGAGTGTTTCCACTCCGGCACTCACCTCGACTGGATCGACGAGCGTGGGTGCTGTGACTGCTTCGGGATCGATTGGCGCGGTCGGGCTCACTTCTTCGGCAGGGTTGACCGTTTCCTCGGGTGCGACGAGCGTGCTTGCGTTGACGGCTTCGGGGGCGCTTTCGGCGGCGAGTGTTTCGACTCCTTCACTGACCGTTTCGGCGGGAACAGCGAACGTGGTTGCGTTGACGGCTTCGGGGGCGCTTTCGGCAGCGAGTGTTTCGACTCCTTCACTGACCGTTTCGGCAACGGCGAACGTGGTTGCGTTGACGGCTTCGGGGGCGCTTTCGGCAGCGAGTATTTCAACTCCATCGCTGACCGTTTCAGCGGGAACCGCGAACGTTGTTAATTTAGTCGCCTCGGGCTCGGTAAACGCAGTGGGGCTTAATTCATCGTTGGGGATCAACGTGTCGAGCGGAACGACGAGCTTGAAGGGGGTCAACGCAACGAGCATAACAACTCCGTCTCTCACGTCGACTGGTAATTTAGTCGTTAGTGGGGCTATATTGTCAACGATCGGAAATGCCCTCACCGTGTCGGGGGCACTCTTAGCGAACACAACGCTTGGAGTCTCGGGCACGTCGACACTTGCGGCGGTAACAGCTTCGGGGGTCGTTGCGGCAAACGCTGGTCTCACATCGACCTCGATCTCAGCGAGTACAACGCTCGGAGTGACGGGCACGTCGACACTTGGGGCGGTAACAGCTTCGGGGGTCGTTGCGGCAAACGCTGGTCTCACAGCGACTTCGCTCTCCGCGAGCACGACCCTCGGAGTGACGGGCGTGTCGACTCTTACGGGCGGTCTTAAAACGGACACGATCGATACGAAATCGGCATCGGGGACGCTCACGCTCGGATCTACTGACTGTATCGCGATAACCATTGCTAAACCGGTCACGACCGTAGCCCATTTCAGCGGAGGCATTCAAGGGGGGGGAACACAACTATCGATCGGAACCGACTCGATTACCACTTCGAATCTGGTGCTCGGGCAAACTGGGAAGATTTCATACCTGTACGGAAATTTAAACAGCAACATCGACATTTCGACGGCCCCCATATCCTGTGGGTCCATAAGCGCCCCAGCAAGTAAATTAACGGTCGGCGGTGGTACGTGTACTTCGGTCGACATCTCCGCCGTGGGCAAGACGACGGCGATTCTCGGTGACGCGACGATAGCTCAAGGGCTAAAGACCAATTCAATCGATACCGTTTCTGGAGTGCTCACTATCGGCGGGGCGAACTGTACGGGGGTCACATTTTCTGACACCATCAGCGGGCTCTCGATGGGCGGGTCGAATAATATTACATTGGGTAGTGGGGCAGCTATTTCAACAGTTGGGCAATTGGGATATAAAATGACCGGATCGGCTTTTCCAGCTGGAGCATTTGCAACTAGTGGTTCAATATCTTCAATAACGATGACACCTGGAACATGGTTATTCGTATGGTCTGTAACCGGACAATCAACTACGTTTCCCACGTCGGCATATTTATATTTGTCTTCCGCGGGTGTACCATCAGGTATAACTAATCCTACACTCAGTAGCGGAATGGCACCGTTTACGTCAAATAAACACATATCAACTGGGTCTGAAATTGTTTATTGCACTGCAGCAGCATATGTGTTGAATTTGGTTCTGACTGGATCTTATACAGCTGGTATTAATGGTTTTTTTCAAGCGGTAAGAATAGCATAAATCTTCTTTCTTTAATATCAAATGGAAACCAGTTGGAACCCATCATTGATTGCTATTCTAGAAAAAATAAGACTCAACAGTGTTTCAATGAGTGAGAAACATCGCGCTAGATCAGTCGAGCTAAATTCAATGAGTAAATACTTTGATTTACCGGTTATTGTTTGTTCTGTTTTTTCTTCGTCGTTTCAATCACTCGGCACTGTCCCTGCGCAGCAAAGTCAATTGATCCAAGTCAGTATTTCAATGTTCATCGCCGTTTTAACATCTATTAAACTTTGGCTGGGATTAACAAGGCAAATCACGGAAGAAATCTCGCTGAGTAAGGAATTTTATCTTTTAAGTATTGAAATTTTCAAAATTTTAAATTTACAAGAGCAAGATCGAAACTGTGATGCAGTGCAGTTCATGAATGTTTGTTATTCTAACTACAAGGCCCTTGTCGAGTCATCTACTTTACTCAAATTGCGTAAAGATGAATTGATTCGAATCGACATTGATTGTTCAGATTCGAGGAGTGTTTCTTCGAAATCATCATTTAATTCAGTTGAATCTAAAAACATATTGGTTTCAGAAACGAACGAGATCTAGATGTACTCGCACTTTTCCAATTTTCCTTCAACAAGGCGCATCGGCCCTCCACAGCCCCAAATTTCTAATTTTTCAATTTCTTCTTTACTTGCATGCGGCGGTATCTGTTCACCGGTTGATTTGACGATACCGCAGCGGAATATAGCACAATTTATTTCAATTATTTCAATCAACACTTCGCAATGCGGACATGGTAGGAAATCCATTTTTTTCTTTTTCTTTATTAAACATTAAAAAGAAAAACAATGCCACGACGAATTAAAGGCGGCGCACTATCAGTTAGCGATACTAAATCTTTCGTTGAACAATCTTACTTAAAGACCTCGCAGCGAAATGCCGCAGTTGGCTCGTATCAGCTGGACCGCGCATTGAGCAACGATAGGGCCGCCGTTTACTACGACCAAGGAACAAATTGCGTTGTTGTGGCGAACCGCGGTACCGCTGGAACTCTTTCAGACTGGGCGAATAATTTGGCCCTGGTTAGAGGTCAGTATACTGATACGGATCGTTGGAAAAATGCACTCGACACTCAAATGAAAGTGAGAGCAAAATACCCGGGTTGGAAGATAACCAATGTTGCGCATTCACAATCACAAGCGATTGTAACTGAATTGAACCGCCTTCATTTAACAGATGAAGTGATTACTCTCAATGGAGCTACAATGCCATGGGACAAGCAAGCCGCCAATGAAACGCGTATTAGAAGCGGCCATGATTTAGTTTCGGCTATTCAAACTCTAGGGACTACGAAGAAACGCAATACTACTATTAAACCAGGTGGGTTCAATTTTTTGAAGGAACATAGCGCTTCGATTCTCGATTCATTGGACCCGATGCATCTTTTCGGTAAAGGAGTAAATTCATTGAAAAAAAAATCTTTTGATGAACATAAAACAACAATGCCACGTTTCGAACCTTGGGAAATTGAGCGAGCTTATAAAGGCGGCAAAATTGGAATGAACGTGTTGCACGCGCTCGGGAAAGCTGCTGTGACTGGAATCGAGTCGGGGTCCACTAGGTTGACATCAGCGATCGATGGGTCAGATCCGCACAGTGACGCGACGTATGGAAGTGGGTTCGGCTCTATTCATAAAATTAAGCAGGCGATCGAATTGATGAAAGGGGCTGGGGTTGGCCATAACATCGCAAAAGCGCTCGGTACTGCAGCGGTTCATGCGATTGAAGACGGGTCCACTCGACTTTCCAGTGTGCTTGATGGCTCGGATCCTCATTCAGATGCTCATTACGGTGAGGGTTTTCCAAAAGGGTCAGCACAGGCTAAGAAGGCGATGGCAAAAGCACGCAGAGCCCAACCTAGCATGTATCACCCAACGACTAATAAAACAAACCGCCGTCGGTTTATTAAGGGTTCAAAAGAGGCCCACGAGTACATGTCGCAGCTGCGCGCTGCAAAGGGTGACCACACGGCTGCTAAAGATAAAGATAAGTATGATTTTTGGGATGAAGGATTGCCCGACACCAGACGTAAAAAACCTGTTCGAGGCGGCGAACTTCGTGGGCCAAATCCTTGGCTTGAATTTGTTAAGGCATTCCGCTCCCAGCATCCAGAGAAGACTTACAAAGAGTGTCTGTCGGCCGCAGCTGCTGAATGGCGTCGTTAAGGTTAAAAGCTAAAAATTAAATATTTCCAATAAAGTAAAAATGATATTTACACGACAATTACGATTGCGCGAATGTGGGGCACTGCATGTCCCCGTATCAATTGAAGCGGAAATTTATACTTTTGATCTACTAGATTGTGTTTGTGAAATTAAATATGAAAAGGAATTATTTAACACATTTGATCAAGTGCGAATTCTACATGAAGGCGTGTCATCAAATTCTTACTGCATTCCAATCACAAAAGTAAAACAAAATGAATACCGGCCTTATGTTATGGTGTGGTAATCTAGTTTTTATGCTTTTTAATTATCTCGTATTAAAGTGAATAACATCTTCATTCAAACTAATTAAGATTATTTAATTATTCAATTATAAAACATTGTTGCCTAGGGATAATAAAATTAATTTTATTATATTTCGTTATGGATATCCAAGTAACTATTATAATTGATTTATTATTTATTGTTTTTTTAGTTTAATAATCCATTAATAATCTAAAATTAGTTGTTTGTTTTAGTTTATTTTCAGGTTTATTCGCTTAATTTTAGAAAATATTTTCTTTATTTTGAATTATAAATGGCAACTAATATTCTTTCAGATGCAATTCTTAAGGCGCGCCCAGCTTTATCTAAATCCTCAGTGCATACTTACACATCTGTGCTGTCAAGTTTACATAAAAAGGTCTTTGGTATTTCCGACCATATTGAACTAAAGGACTTCGCAGAAGATGAAAGAATTATTCATTTTTTAAAACAAAAGCCGGCGAGTGCTAGAAAAAGTGTGTTAGCGGCGCTCGTCGTGTTAACTGGACTGGATTCCTATCGCAAGGCGATGATGCAAGATGTGCAATCCTTTAAACTAGAAATTGAAAAACAAGAAAATACACCAAAGCAAAAGGAAAACGAAATTACAGTGAATGAAATAAAAGATATTTTTGATAAATTGGCGGCTAATGCATCACAACTTTATTTGAAGAAACATCGGACGGTGAGCGACTTGATGGAGATAAGCGATTTTGTTATTCTTTCTTTGCTTTCAGGAATCTACATTCCACCTCGGCGCGCTCTGGATTTCACTGCTTTTAAAATCAAAAACATAGATCATGATGAAGATAACTTTCTAGATAAAAATGAATTAGTTTTTAACACCTATAAAACATCAAAGACTTACGGACGCCAAACCGTTTCAATACCTGCGCCTTTGAAAGCAATTCTTTTAAAATATATCAAGGTAAACCCCACCGATTTCTTACTTTTCAGTTCAAAATTCACACCTCTAACCAGCGTTACTTTAAATCAAAGACTTAATAAAATATTTGGCGGCAGACGCGTAGCGATTAATTCGCTGAGACATTGCTACTTAACATCAAAGTATACTAATCTTTCAATTGAACAAAAGAAGATGAATTCGGACATGGCTGAAATGGGATCCTCGCCAGGGATGTTGAACACCTACGTAAAGCTGTCATAATTTTTATTCTTTTTTTATTTATTCTATTTTCAATGTAGAATACATAAAAAGCAGGGAACCTGCAGAATTGAACTGCATACGGCCTTAAAGCCGATCAACACCGAAGTGGACCACATCTTCTTACCAAGTCCCCGTGTTTTTTTTTTATTTTTTATTTTTAAGTTAAGTAATTCTATCGGTCAGAGTCACCGGTAAGCGCTCAGCGGGATCATCCGAGCGAAAGAAATGTTTTAAAATGAATTCATTTCTTTTAAAATCGTGATCTAGATTCAAGTCATGAAACATATCGAGGAAGCCTTCCGTGTCTGTATAGATGTGTCCGCGACGGTATTGCGAACTATTGATAAAATGTAGCCATGCGAGAGCAAAGTAGCCGCAGCAATCTGCCATTAAACTTTGAATATTTTTACTTGAATATGGCAGCTTCTTCCCGCAGAATTTGAATACAGCATCGCTCAGTTCTGTCGGAGGACCTATGCCGAAGCTATCTACATACATCGGGCGAATATCATTTCCACTTTTTTCAATTTGAAAAGCAACCCAATGTGATCCGGGGTTTTCAGTTCCTTCCTCACTTAATTCATCTTGCATATTCACGATATATGAGCGATTGTACTTCAATGCAGGCAAATCGTCTTTAAAACACACCGTCTCCAAGGGGATTCTCATCTTTTCAGCCATTGATTTCAATTGAACATCTGTTAACATGCTTTTCTAAATGCAGAATATTTTTTTCTTTTTCTTTTTACTTTATTTTTATTTTTTAAAGATACAAGCTGCCGCCGGATGCCAGACGCGCAGCATCTTTGTAGACTTGAGGAATCTGCTGCATGAAATTAACGTGCTGAGCGTTTGAAATTCTAGCCGCATGCATTGGATGAAACGCCACGCCTCGACCTCCGAAAGTGCCCGGCCTATGATGAAGAAAGTGTGCCCCGTATCCATGGATTCCTGCGCCGCGGCGAAACGATGGGCCTTCATGAACAGGTGTATACGTCCCGACGGGTTCTTCAGCCGGGAGAGCTGGCGAGAAGGCGTTGGCTAAAGCCGCGACGGCTGCCATTTGAACCATACTTTTTTGCGGGGATGGTTTTTCCGTTACAGGTCCTTGCCAAACATCGCGCTGAGGGTGATTCAATTCATTAAAGATGTCAATGCCTCTTTCAGCTGCGTTCAAATACCGCGCACTCGGGTCCCTCATGTTGTCAATTTTGGAGACCCCTAAATTGGTTAATGCGCTGAAGATGGGTTTTGCGACTGGCTTTACGAAAGTCGCAATCGGCTGAATGATATCATTTCCAATAAAGTTTAGCACTTTCCCCGCTCGTTTGAGCTTGTTCGTCAGGCTCCCGCCGAGCATGCTTGCCTGAATTTCGCTCGGATGCAAGTTCAAGTCAATTCCTTTATTCATTTTAAGTCTGCGATGAATTCGCTCGAATGTTTCCGGATGAATATTGTACTGGACACCAGAGCCTTGAAAGTGTGATGCGTTCAAACGAACTTTTCTTCCCTTTCTTAATGCAGCATGTTGTTTCGGGCTTAGCGCTAGATTAACCGATTCCATTTTTATTTTAAAGGAAAGAAAAAAAAGATGACGGAGATTGCTTAATTAAATCTTTAAACCTGTTTTCCGGTGAGTACATCGACCCGGAACCCGGTCTGCTCGTACTCCACGCAACAAATGTAGGACACCGTTCGCGGGGAACTGTTGATGCCGCTAATGCTGATGGACTTGGGGAGGACCTTCTCGGCTGCCGACATGCGACTCAGGTCGATACTGTACACAGGAGCCATTTCCCACGCCAGCTGGGAGCCGAGGCCGCTGCAAACACCGTCCGTAAGGCTACCATTCACGCCGAATGTTGACATCTCTTGCATCCAGTGCTCGTAGCCGTAGCGGTGTTGATTTGCGAGGACGTTGGCGCCCGCCACAATCACCTGGAGCTGCCCAATGGAAAGGAGCGGGCTTCCGAAGGCCGAGGTCAAAGCGGGATCAAAAGGACTGGAGTAGACGGCGAGGCCAGCGGGCAGCGAAGTCGAAGTGGCATCCGACGTGGCAAGGGTCGGAAAAATGGTCACACGTTTCATGTTCGCGATGCCGTTTGACAACAGGGTGTTGAAAGTGGAATCGTGCGCCACATTTGGAATCGTAAAAAAGTAGTGGTCCAAATAAATACACGACCGGATGGGGTCAGCAAGATAACTTTGCTCGATGAGTGGTGACATTTTGTAGCTGGGGACATTGAGGGTAATGCTAGTCCCAACTCCCCCCGTAGTCACTCCGGCAATGCTCGACTGGGTCGTCTCGATGCATCTGTTCCCAACGCAAATCGATGCCGTGATGTCCAGCGTCCGAGTGCGGGTAATGTTAAAGCATGCGCCGCCGTTGCCAAGGGCTGTGGAGGCGCACATCATCGGGTTGATTCCTCCGACCGCGTTGTTGACGGACAAGACAGTGAGCACGCGATCTTCAACGGCCGCGGCTTCGAGAGCAGCGTCGGCACCGACCGCCACTCCCAACTTTCTCACGACCATCGTGGTATTGTTGAGCTGCATGGTGAGCTGAATAAAGGCCCCCCGAACCATGGGCAGAGACGCAAAGAATGGACTCAAGTGCTTCAACATCACCGTCGCGCTAACGGAAACTTGAAACACGCCTCGTAGAAGGGCGGTAGCGTCCACTTTCGCAATAACGTGCGATTTGTAAAGCTGATTGCAGACCTCGGCCGTCTGGAAATCCGAGTAAGCTCCGTTACCTCCCGCTGCTGGGTCGAAATTGATGTAACTCATTCGTTTCCGCAGAGCGTCAGACCCGGTGAAAGCCGTGTAGCTTCCCCAGTTCGTCGACGAGCCAAAAACGGCAGGCGTCGCGTGAGCAAGATTTAAGTTATTGCACACGCCCTGCCCTTGAGTTGTGCCGGCGACCGGGTTGTAGGTGAATGCACAAGGGTCATCAAAAGCAAGGCCGTAGGTCGCTCCCATTTTCTCCACGCAGCCGTATGACATAGTTGTTGCCAGCCTGAAAGCGTTGAGGACAGACTGCATGGGTTGACTTTGCACGACGACGGTTCCGTTGTAGGAAATTGAGATCGAGTGAATCATGGTTCCGAACCAGTTCTTCAAGCCAATGCCGTAGCCAGCACCGGTGTTTTCTTGATTTGGCTCGAAGCCAACACCAACATCCGAGGTCACTGTTAAAAGCATTGGAATCTGAAGAAACCCTTCGGAGTAATTTAGAAAAGATGATGAATTCGCGAACTGACCGGTACTGATAGTGACTTGAGAACTCGCGTATGACGAAGCGTTATCATCAACGACGCTAAGCCAAGACTTATTTACGAACGGCGAAATTTGAGCCGAATCAATATCGCTAGAGGCAAGATCAAAAGCAAGACGGTCCATTTTTTGTATTTTAGTTCTTGAAGAGAAAAAAAAGATTTTAGAATTTAATATTTTGACGTTTTGGTATTTTGCTTAATTCGAGCGCACGAGGTTTTAACGCCTCAAGTCGTCTAAGCGCAACTTCCGTTAAACCATTTCCTGTTACGGCACGTTCGACTTCCTTAATCCCGACCGGAACAAACGGATCAATTACACGTTTTGCGTCGAGCAAGATCGAACCGCCTTTGGGATGCACACATTTTCCGTTAATATAAAGTTTTTTATTATGCCAAGACATTTGCTTAATGCATAAGAAAAAAAAGTAAAAAAAATTAAAATTAATCCTTCTTTTCTAGAATCATTTTTCTATAGTTGCGTAATTTCAAAATTTGAACAAGCAAACTTGAAATCATACCAATTTGTTTTTCATTTGTTTTTGAGTCGCCGCTAGATGATTTCATATTTTGCAACAGTTTCACATGTTCGCGGCTAAACTCTTCGTAGACGCCGTCTAGATAACGTTCATTCAAACTTTCCATTTTTTTTAATGATTATATATTTTCTTGAATGACTAAAAGAATAGTGATATTCGGGTCGATCATGCTGAGAGGCATCAAATTCGTGCCTAAAAGAGTAACTCTGAGCTCGGAATACATGCCAGACATCAACGGGCTAAAACTCAGCTGCGATGGACCTGATAAAATGAGTTCGCCAAATGGTGTTCCTGCGCTTGAAAAAGCATATATAATTGGGCTCTGGCTGTATTTGTTTTGAATTGAATTACAACTGACTAAAACACTAGAATTTGGTTGAACTTGCGGTGCTACACTGCTTAAATATGCTAGAGTCGTTCCGACCCCTGAATTTGCGGACGTTGCGAATCCGGCGGCGTATCCTACAATTAAATTGAATCCAGAATGGAAAGTGAGCACAGGATTCCAAGCAGCTACCGGGCCTCCAGCGGCTGGAAAAGTTGGCGCTAAGCTCCACCCGACAGGTAAGAGTGAAGAATACGTAAGAACTTCAACAGC
>Ga0114970_10002819_pt1 | contig 12949 bp, 13 predicted proteins | sample M_140205_XF_Meta_FD_87030 | JGI IMG/M metagenome (GOLD analysis project Ga0114970, IMG submission 87030) | Freshwater microbial communities from Lake Montjoie, Canada to study carbon cycling - M_140205_XF_MetaG | ecosystem: Environmental > Aquatic > Freshwater > Lake | place: Lake Montjoie... | reverse complement strand
GATATATATAATATTGTATCAAAGCAAATGATGAGTCTATCTATAGAAGGCGGGAATGTTCAAAAATCAATTCTGTCCCCCGATGGTAAAATTATTGTAATGTCATTCTTAACCGAATTGAATAAAAAAAATGAACGAAAAACCTATCATAAAATTTTCGATGCTGAAACAGGTCGGGAAATAAGACGTTTAAATCGAAACCATATATTTCTATCATTTTCTAATGATAGTAAAAATATTGCAACATTTCATTCAGGATATGTGTATATTATATCCATTTCGAATGGGAAAAAAATTGTAAAAATCAAAATTGAAAATATTGATAAAGAAGACTGGTATGAAGAAAAAATACGTATGATGATTGTTTTGTCTCCCGATTTTACAAGGATTGGAACGATAAATGATGATGGGAATGTGTCTATTATTATAATATCTTCTGGAAATGAAACTATAATCAAACAACTACACCCAACATATTTTTTTTGTTTTTCACCTGATGGTGCGAATATTGCAACAATAATACAGACAGAAAACCATTGGGAAACAGATAATATCATACGTATATTTGAAATTGCTACTGGAAATGAGGTCAAACAAATTAAACTCAACTATGAAATGTTAGAATTTGAAGGTTCTGTTGATACATATAAATTAACAAATATATGTTTTTCACCTGATGGTAAAAATATTGCGTCATATAGCACGGATGGATTTGCGCGAATTTTTGATGTTAGCGACACATATACAAAAGAAATATTCAAATCGGCGTACATTGATAGTGACCGTGATACTTATTATAAAGTTTGCTTTTCACCGAATAGTCAGCTACTTGTTGTTTATAGCCAGTATAGTTATGATACATATATTTTTGACCTACAAAAACAGAGAGATCATATGTCAAGCAAATTCCGTATTAAATTATATTTTTCATTTGAGCCTAAATTGAATAACGATGAAGATTATGAAGATTATGATATATCGGCATTAAGCAATGAAGCAAAAGAATTAATCAAAGAAACCGCACTTCTAAATCTGGATAACATCCATCCACCTGATATCAATATTAAAAATTGTAAATTTATGTTTGATAATTCAGGACTAACCGTCATTGCATCCACAAATTATAACCCAAGTTCAAGACGAATGAGAGAATGGATGCGATGGGACCTATATTGGTTTAATGATAGGGGTTCGCGTATTTATCCTAATCATAAATATAATATCGAACTCGATGGAAAACCGTTTTATTTAGGACAAATATCACTAACACCGTTTGTTTTAGAGTAGATATGTATAACATATTATAAATTAAGTAGAATAAAACGAAAATCTACTGAATTTATAAATGAATTTTAATTTTTTTGTGTCAATTCTTTCAAGAATCCGTAAATACTATCGGGATAAAAATTATTGGGACAAATGACATCCAAGTATGAATTCGTCATAGCAGGACAATTGTGAATACATTCCGCAACAGCGGCAGTATATGCGTCAATATCATCAATAATGCTACGAAACAAATTCATAGACGTTATAATTTCATTATGATAAACTCGCATATAATATTCTTTATCAAATACAATTTCCTCCAACATAACTTCATTGTCCGGGTTTAAATCACCAAATCCACAATTTACCCCAAATTGACGCATACATACATCCACATCAAGTAATTTTTCCAATAGTTGTTGCGCGTGTTGATTCGAATATATCTTCGTTCGTTCAATATATTCCATTAATTTACCATAATAAATGGATAATACAGAATACAATAATGCGTGTAAATCTCCTTCTTCAAATGCGCCTAATTTATAATATTTATATCGAACATCATTGTAAATATTGTATGCGTCAAAAATCGTTATTGTTCGATTATATACCGATTCAAACGATATAAGCTGAATACGACGATTATACCATCGTGTCATTGAACGAGTTACGATAACCATGCCTGCCAAAGTATATCTAACATATCATTGTTATTTCTATATAATTTATGCTTTGGTTGATGCAAATAATTCCATCTTACAATATACTTCTGGATAAATATTTTTATTTTCCAGCAATATAAATTCGTGGTCTTTTCCGTGTGAAAACTCTTCCATACATTCCATAGGAAGTTCTGTATAATCCAATAAACATACATTATAAAACGCCTTTTTTTCTTGACGTTGAAGGCACCCAAGAGCAATACATAGGTCTTCTACCGACAATGATGGTTTCGTTTCGTATAATTTATTGGCAACATCAACATCTATAACAAATCGCCAGCAATCTTTCAAATGTGTGAAAATCATATCAGTTTTAATGTTATCCATTTCTTGTAAATATTCACTAATCCGGATCTGTTCGATACGACCAATTTCTACATTGCGTGACTCAATTTTTTGAAACACAATATTGTCGCGAATTGTAAATACAATATGAATAACTCGCGCATTTTTACCGGAACAAAATATATCTCGTGCATCAATAGTTAGTTCCATTTTTTTCGGTTTAAATATTTTTAATGGTTTAGACATGTTGAGTTGGTTAGATATATATTGTGTCAATTTTATATATAATTTTACATATATAATTACAATTGAACCACTTCATCCAAGATTGGAATGAGTTCCTTATCGTGTGTTATTACAAGAATACCCTGTTTGAATTTTTTGAAATGATGAAGCATTTTTATGAAATCTTTCTTTAATAATGGGTCCAACGCATTTGTTGGTTCATCTAATATAATTATCTTTGACTCACTAATTAACCCAGATAAAATATTAATAATTTGACGCTGCCCACCTGATAAATTTTCACCAAATAATCCAACCGGTTTATCTTTCATTTCCGTTGAATTGATTTTATCTAATAATTCTTTAATTTTTGGGAAATGATTTACTTCTTGTAATAATGATTCACATTGATTTGTATTATTTGTTGTAGAGCACGCGTAGAATAAATTCGCATAAACGGTTCTATCAAACAATCGCGAACTTTGATTGATATATTTGATATTTTGACGTATATAAATATTATCGACGTCTTTTATGTCGACCCCGTCAATAAGTATTTTACCCGAAATAGGATTATATAATTTAATAAACATTTTCGCAAGAGTTGATTTACCCATTCCAGATGGGCCGAATATACCTATAATATTATTATTGAATTTAAATGTATGATTATAATTATGAATAACCATTGATTTATTTGAATTATATTTATAAAATACATTTTGAAATTCAATCCTTTGAAATGCTAAATCATACTTCTCAAATTTCAAATTTTGTAATGTGTTATATTTTGATGGAATATCATTAAATACATCTAATAAATAATAAGAACGACCAATATATTGTAATAAATCAGGAATACTATTAATAGTCCATAAAAACCGTTCTTTATAAATAATCAATATTGTGAAAAAGGTTATAAAAACAGTTATACTGATATGTTTATTCATAAATAAATAGATTAAATATCCGGAACAAATAAAAATGTTAGTGTGTAAAATAATATTACTTGTTAGACCCTTTTTATTTGTATCTGCGTAATAATCATAACCATAAAGTTTGGTTTTATTATAAAGATCGAATATATTATTCATTTCTGATTTATTTTGACCCGTATGAACAACTTTATCAAAATTATTAATAACTTCAACGATATAATTATCATATGTATTTTGTAATTTTTCATATTCATTATTATATTTCATCAGTTTATTCCATATTTGTGAAATATATAGTATTAATATGATATTAAAACAAATAAATATTAATCCAAATGAGCGACTTTTATAGAAGAAAAAACAAATAATAACAAATAATAAAGCTATATTTGGTAATAAAAATGATAGTAAATTATTAACAATAACATAACTAGCAGAAGCAATTTTTTGTAAAGGTGAAACTAATTTGGAAAAATTGGTTTGCATATAATCATATCCGTTGATTTCCAACATGACATTCATAACATCGTGTTTAACCCATTGTCCTAAATTGGAAATCATTTTATTTTGAATTGTTTTGTACGTATATGTCAAAATAATATACACAATTGAAATACCTATAAATATTTTAAAAAAATATATAGAATTTGTAAATAGACCACTCTGTAATGATTGTATAATTTTTGCTGTTATGAGTGATAATACATTGACTTGAATAAGACTAATAATTAAACTAATTATAAAAACAGAAAATATTTGTAATTTATGTTGTGTACAAAAACGCTTTAATAAGAAAATTATAATATTATTCATATATTCTTAGAATCGATTATTATTATACCAGTTATTTATAAAATGATATAAATATTTTTCATTCTATATAGTATTGTAATCGAAATGAATACGGAACTTATTTTACAATTAACGTATCTTATGAATATCGCGAAAGCGGGAAATGAACCGGCTGACCGTTTTCGTGCGAGGTCATATGCGTATGCAATTCGAAAAATAGAAGATTTATCATTTAAACTAACAAAAGATACCGCACAACATATTCCGCTCTCACCTGATAGTCGAATATACGAAAAAGTATTGGAATTTATAACTACAGGCCAAATTGAAGGTGTGCCCCATATTACACCAACTAAACCAATTTTACAAGAACTCCAATACATATACGGTGTTGGACCCGTCAAAGCACGCGAATTGGTAAATAAACACGGGATAACAACAATGAATCATATGTCAATGAATCAACATCTACTAAATGAAAAACAGCGCATTGGGTTTAAATATTGGCAAACGGATTTGCTGCGTATTACACGGGATGAAATTGTTCAGCACGAAATACTGTATCGTCAAATATATACACATTTTACGATAACAGGAAGCTATCGACGAGGAGCATCTACAAGTGGTGATATTGACATTTTGCTAACACATCCGCAAAATAATTCAAAATGTTTTCAACAATTTATCGATACATTGATTGACCGAGGATATTTTATAGATACATTAGCATACGGATCTAAAAAATATATGGGTTATGCGTCCATACTACAGGGCATTCCGCGCCGTATTGATGTTATTTATTGCTCACCAGTGGAATACCCATTCGCTCTATTATATTTCACCGGATGTGGTGAATTCAATATAAAAATGCGCGAATATGCAAAGACGAAAGGGTATCGTCTAAATGAGAAGGGACTATTTGTTATCACAACGGATAAAAAAGTAGCACAACCATTTGTGGATGAGAAAAGCATTTTCGATTTTCTGGGGATTGCGTATGTGGAACCGGAATTACGAAATTAGCAGTTTGATAACACACACGCAACCGATAATATATTTTCATTATTTAACTAAAATACATTGTAAAAACTTGAATAGAACCATATGACTTTCAGTATAATAAAAATAAAAATTCATAATGAATGAATTAGATTACTTCTTCCAACTGGAATTACAATATTCGCAAATATATACAAAATTCAATTGCTCGGGATTGTATTTAATGAATATAATACGAGGTTCAATGATTTTTCGGTATTCGACTTTATATCCACTTGACAACAATTGCTCACGCATCGTTGTATATTGTTCAGACTTGACAACAAGTGTTGACGCATCATCATTTTCTACTAGAAAATCAGTTATTTGTGCCAAAGCGTCAATTTCACCAATTTTTGCACGACATTCGTCCATATTTTCAGGTGCAAGTTCGGATACAATAATCGCATTCTCCATTGATTCTACCGATAATTTATTGCTTAAACAAGCACCATTGATACATTTAATCGTATTGACACGTGGTAAAGTAGGGTCATATCTGGTATATTTATTATGGGTTATGTCGTACACGCTATTACTTTGACTATAGACATTTTCATAGATACACCGTTTTGGGTTATCATCTGTTTTTTTAAAATCGCAATTTTTACAACAGTAGGTTAGACCCTGACTCTCGGGAATAGAATGAATATACAACATATTATCACATTTGTCGCAGAACTGCATATTGGTGTTGATGTGCTATTGATATAATATTATTATACCTTTTATTATTATATCAATTTTTTCGATATCCGATTTATTTGTATTATCAATATATTATTAATACATAACATTTCGACTTTCACCTTCGAGAAATCGTGGATTATTTAAATTACATTGATATCCACTACCACCTGCATTAGTAAATACATCTTTGCACGCAGTTGGTTTTCCATATAACCATTTCGCGAACGTATCCTGGTCATTAGGAATCGTTGTAACCGGTGTAGTGTAAAATTGTCTTTGCCCATTGTTTTTTCCATATATATCATTAACATCTTGGTATAAATTATAAGAAAATTTATCTTCAATATCATTTTTAATTTCTTCATTTTTAACAAAACTACGTTTGCTTGCTGCTTCACGGTTGGGGTTTGTAGTGTAATCAGTTAAACACGGATTCATAAAGGGGTTATCGTATGTAGGTTCGACATATTTTTTCGATAAAGCGCGATGAGACATGTCTTCATACATTTCACGTTTTTCATCATTTTTCATATGATTTGGATCAAAATGATATATGACAGCAGTTATTGCTAATCCTGCTACAAATATCAATAAATAATTCACATCCATTTTAAATAATGTTAATAGAATCGAAGCATAGATACAAAATCGCACACTGGCATTCAATTGTTCTATTTTCGTCATACTCTTGTAGGGAACAAATTCAGCAATACGTCGCGGGTCTATAAGAATCTCTGGATGATTCATCCAAAACGGGTCACTTTTAGTGTTCGACATTTCAGTGATATATAACTTTATCAGATTTATTTTATAAATCAAAAATACGATAAAGTTCTATTTATTTTGAAACACAATCGCCCTGCTGATTGCGACGCGTTCCATTTTTACAACGAGGTCGGCGAGCCTTTTTGAGTGAAATATTAGCCACTACGCGCCTTTCACAATGTCCATTCGCGTTTAAAATACATTTTTCGGTATCGTGTGGAGAACCATATCTGCAACGGGTTGTTCCTTCATTATATACACAAGAGGAACGATTTTTCTCAAGTTTCTCGGGTTTCGCAGGTTTTATAGATTTTACTTTTTTGGGAGATTTTTTAGATTTAAATAAAAAGGGCTTTATTTTTGGCAAATTTTTTCTTGTGTAGTGTAATGCAGGTTGAAGATTCATATGTGTTGGACCAAGATCAATTTTACCATTCATGTTTATATCATTTAAAAAGAAAATAATTATTTAATGACTAATAAAACTATCGCGTAGAATATTCAATTGGTCAAATACATAATTATATCTCAGTTTTCGGTCATCATACGCATAGTGTAAAATTGAATCCTGTAGAGCGTTCTTCGAATATAATTTCGATACATCCAACTCACGAAGTTCTACCGTACAACGACTATAAGAATCGATGCATGATGTAATCCATAATGCTAACGCTTTTCGTGTTAAAAATCGCATACAAACCATATCGCCATTTGATTTACTTCCAATAACACGGTATACATCATTTCCATCATAATATACATACATACTCCAATGTAAGCTATTATGGTAATATTCGCCGATATATAGAACGAGTGATTCCATTATGATAATAGATAATATATTGTATCTAATAAACTTTATATCATTTTTGAGGTAATTTGTCGATAATATATGTATATAATTCGGCATAATCAATTGTAGCATTACTTGTTCGATAACTCGTCGAAACAACAATTTTCGAAGTATTGATTGTTTTTAATTTAAGTAATTTCGTGATAATACGCTGACGTGTATCATTATTTTCATAAAACACACATAACGATTCTTTAAAAAAGGATAAATAGGATAAACTCTCGATATAAGGAGTGGATTGCTCTACCATATCAATCGTTTTACCTATAAAATCCTTATTATTGTAATATTCTACTATTTTTTGGTATTTGATGTGCTCCATTGAGCCGGGATTTTTTTCATATCCGGGTTCATGAACAAGTGGATTTTCATCCATAATTGCCTGTATTGATAAAATGATCATACTTAGTGTCATTGCGCTCGTCCATGATGGACCACTCCACGTTCCCAGAATACTAAGACATAGTAGTCCATTCGCATACATATTTGGATGCATTCGATGAACGGAATTTTGCCAATTTAAAAACCGACATTTTGGGGGTTCATTTGGGTAATTGTTTGTAAATTCGAAAACAAAGAAATAAATTCCGTCTTCATATACACTTCCAATAGGTCCTGCAATAGCAACGTATATTTTGTTTATTGCGTCTTCGCATTGATAAATCCAAGTGCGGTCAATGGGTGTTTTATTATATTCAATGATATCATTATGTATGCGTTTAATCGCACGTGGATTATTCATATTATATATGATTCATTTCAATCCTAATTTATTTTTATATATTTACGCATAAAAAATTGAATCGATATACATCATAATGTATTGATATAAAATAAAATACGAAATGAGTAAAAAACCAACGCGCACACTGGTTATTGTAGAAAGTCCAGCGAAATGTAGTAAAATTGAAGAAATGCTTGGACCAGCATATGTTGTTCGCGCAAGTTATGGTCATATTCGCGATATAGTCGATGGTTTAAAGGCAATCGATTTCAAAAATCAATACGCGATAACATATGGTATGATAGACAATGAATTGAAACGTAAAAAAATAGCGGAATTGAAAACATTGAAACAACAATGTGGTCAGGTTCTTATTGCGAGTGATCCGGATAGAGAAGGTGAAGCTATAGCATATCACGTTGCGGTTGTATTAGGTTTACCGATTCCTAGTGCGAAACGTATCAAATTTCAGGAAATTACAAAACGGGCTATTCTCGCGGCAGTTGCTTCACCGGGTATTATTAATATGGAATTGGTTAGAAGTCAAGAAGCTCGACGTGTATTAGATTTATTGGTTGGTTTCGAAATTAGCCCAATTCTAAGCCGAACGTTAGGTGGTAATCTATCTGCCGGAAGATGTCAAAGTCCCGCCGTTCGGTTAGTATATGACCGTGAAAAGGAAATTGAACGTCAGGAAACAACTACATCGTTTACCATCGATGTAGTTTTAACTGCTGAAGCTACGTCGGCACAAAAGGTGCCTTTGGCACATATTAACGCAACATTTAAAAAACGTTATTTAGTGCGATCTGATGTCGAACAACGATTTGAATTGATTCAACTACCTGGAACAATATTCACAATTGATAGTTTTACTAAAAAACCAGTGGAACATTCTCCTCCAAAACCATATACTACTTCCACGATTCAACAAGATTGTAGCTCATTATTAAGTATGAATCCAAAAGAAACAATGAGTATTCTACAAAAATTATATGAAGCCGGTAAAACTACATATATGCGCACAGATAGTGTTATTCTTTCACACGATGCTATGAATGAAATTGGTCTAGAAATACGTAATAAATACGATGTGTTATTTCATACGCCTCGTGAATATAAAAATAAAGGCGCCGCGTCGCAAGAAGCACACGAAGCTATTCGTCCAACACATATGACTGAGTATCCTCTTCAGTCAAATGTAACCCATAAAGAAGAATGGAGCGTACGTGAATCGCGTGTATATGAATTGGTATGGCGACGTACCATGTCATCCCAGATGACAAACCAGCGAATTCAACGCAATAGTGCTGAAATTTCGATGATTATTAATTCCCCGAAGAAGACGATTCACGATGATAAATTAGAAAGCATAATTGATATTGAAGAATTTCCAGGATGGAAAATTCTATATGGTTCTGGTTCTGAATCTAAATCTATAACTGAACCCGATGGTGTCATCGTCAATACAAACATGGTGGAAGCAATTCAATCGTTATTGAAGAGTGCGTTGATTTGTATTCAAGCGGAAGGAACACAATCGTATTCGAGAAGTTTATGTCGCTACACGGAAGCCAGTTTAATCAAAGACCTTGAAAGTCAAGGGATTGGACGACCTTCTACATACGCAAATATTATGGAAACAATCATTAAAGAACGCAAATATGTCGATGTACGTGATTTTCCAGGAATTGAAAAACCAACTGAAACGTTGATATTGAAACGCAAATCAGCCATATTAACATTTGAAGTCAAGTCGGGTAAAACTATTTTAGGCAAAGAAAAAAATAAATTGGTTATATCTCCACTCGGGTATAAAATTGTGGAATTTTTGATGAAAGAGTTTAACGCGATTATGGATTATGATTTTACAAAATTGGTAGAAGAGGAATTGGACCTTATTATTGAAAAGAAAGCGAATTATTCATCGGTTGTAGATAAAGTATATACTACATTTCATCCACGCGTGTTGGAATTGCGTGGTGCGAGTACAAGCAATCATAATCAACAAAGTGATGCTGTTGTATTGGGAACATATGACGAACACGAAGTCATTTTGAAAAATGGAAAATTTGGGTATTATCTTGTATACAACGGTGAAAATTTTGGTATTGGATATTCAACACCAGAAAGGAAACAAAAAATTGTAGATGAACACGATATTGACGAAGCCGTTGTTTTGATTGATTCTACAATAGAGTCGCGTAAAAAACGTGAAACAAATCCGGTTATTAAAGTTCCCCCTAAAGGTGCATTTGAAATACGTCTTGGTCCATACGGTTATTACTTCACCCATAATAAAAAATTCTATAGTATTGGGAAACGCGAACCGGGTTCATTGACAGAAAAAGATTGTCGTGATATTATAAAAGATAAATACAAGATGGTGGATAAATAATCAGCCTTTGAAATGTAAAAAATGTAGAGAACTATTATTTTATTTGTATTATAATTTCTAATACAAATAAATATAATAAATTATAAACGAAATTTATTGACGTTTGCCTCCCCTCAGTAGTAACTTCTCTACTTCAGTCATGCGTTTCTTTTTAGGTTTAGGTGATTTTTTAGGAGACAATGCTTTGAATGATTTTTCTTTAACAGCTTCAACCTTTTCAGCTGCTACAACAACTTCACTTGAAGCCGCTGCTGCTTCAACTGCGGCTTTTTTAGCAACTTTGGCTGCTTTAGGAGATGCTTTAGGAGATGCAGCTTTAACGGCGGCAGATAAAGCAACTTTGGCCTTTTTAACAGCCACACGACTTTTACGATGTTTATCGGCAAGAACACAACGAGTGCTTTTAGCACTGGGAAGACAATCATCAGCCATATTGACACCATCTCCACTTTTGTTCACACGGCAAGATTGACGTTTCTTATTTTCGGCTGCAGACCGATACATACAGTGTCTATCAGACATTATTTTTGGTTTTATATAATAGAATGAGATTTTATTATTGGATGAATATATAAATATAATGAAATAATATTCAGTTATTATATATTCCATACAATGGCTGCATCGATTGAATTAAGTATCCCTGTTTTATCTATTTTTGCAATATTATTATCTGTAACTGTTTTTTTAAACGTATTATTTACAATTTATAGTTATTTTTTATTAAAAAATAAACAATACTCACCTTGTAGCAAACGAACAAACAAATAAATATATATAAATGCGATACTGTTCGATTATATCTCGTAAATAAATATAACAACATAATATATTGATTGATATGGGTGAAAATAATATAAGCGACGCACAAAAAATAGGATTGAAAGTTGCTGGAATATGTGGTATAATTGTTATATTTGCAATTGCTGGAAGTTTCGGGAATGCGCGTAATAATAAAAGCGATTCAAAAAAATACACTATGAGTTGGGTGATTTATATTATAGGTGCGTTTTTATTTGGCATAACAATGGTTATTATATTATGGTTGTCAAAAGATAGTATAAAATCTAATTTAAATACAGGATTTAATATACCTACCTTATCAATATGGTATATTTTTCTGTTTGTCATTATTATGTTTAATTTATTGTTTTCACTGTATAGTTATTTTCATTTGCGAAATCGTGTATTTGAACAATGCCCTACAGGTGAATATCGTAATATTGTTGAATAATATATCCAAATAAACTATATAAAAAATTTATCTATAATGTATTATAATATGCATAATGGATAAATATACAATTGTCGGTGATTTAAAATCGTGTGATAGTAAATCCCTTAATGATAATTTTAAACGCACAATTATAACAAAAAAAGGGCTCCCTAATTTAGGAACACATATGAAACCTATATTTATGCCTATACCCGTTATGGTACCTTTAACATCATCCGCACCATCCAATACAATCGAAAGTTTAATACATAGTATCGATGATATGAACGATAAATTTGAAACGATGAGTCAAGCCGATGATGATATTAATGAAGACGAATATAATGAATTTTGCGAATGTGTTAAGTTGTGGATAGAATCTGATAATAAACTATTAGAATACGAAAAAAAACGGAAAGAACTCATGAAAGAACGCAATCAATACAATGAACGCATTATGGGATTTATGCGACGCCATAAAGTAGATGATATCAATATTAATGAAAATGGCGAAAAGTTGAAATTCAAAGTTAGTATTAGCAAAGGAACTTTCACTAAAAAAATATTACAGGATAGTATTCACAATTATTATATTCAAAGCACGGAAGATGCACATAAATTATTAGAATATTTGGAAACGCAACGTAGCGCAAAAGCAAAAGAACGTGAAAGTCTTCGACGAATGATAAATAAAAAACATACCTTATTTACCTGATCCATTTGCCTCATAATGTTGTTCCGGATCTTTAGCTGGCTTCTTCTTCGTGGTCGTAATCGCCACGCTTGGGTGAATCGCCGTATGGGTTGTCCCAGTAATCATCATCGTATTCGTGGACATCATCTCCTCCACCACGGCTGCTGTCATCATCGTCGGTGTGTGAAGAAGGAAACATTCCACTGCGAGATGAGATTGCTGCTGAAATCCCCTTCTTCCTGATGTAGGATTTTTCTCGCGAAATCTGGTAAAATTCCCAGGCGGCGTCATTGAATGAAATTGACGCTGCACGCATGTCTGTATGGGTATCCTTCTCCAG
>Ga0114970_10002816_pt1 | contig 12964 bp, 9 predicted proteins | sample M_140205_XF_Meta_FD_87030 | JGI IMG/M metagenome (GOLD analysis project Ga0114970, IMG submission 87030) | Freshwater microbial communities from Lake Montjoie, Canada to study carbon cycling - M_140205_XF_MetaG | ecosystem: Environmental > Aquatic > Freshwater > Lake | place: Lake Montjoie... | reverse complement strand
TTGAGGCATTATTGGCAGCTATTTTTAAAGATATAGGTTATGAAGCAGTAGATTCATTTGTAACATCTTTAATTGATTCCTTAGATTTTACTGAAGTATTATTTGAAGATAATTTTAAAGATATTCTTTTAAAATATTCTCAAAAAGTTTATGGAACTACACCAGAATATCAACTTGTTAGTACAGATGGTCCACCTCATAATAGGATGTTTCAGGTTATTGTTACTATAAATGAAATTATGTATTCAACTGGTTGGGGAAAAAGTAAGAAACAAGCTGAACAAATTGCCGCGGAACAAACCCTCAAGGGTTTTGCTAAATAAAATTAAATTTAAAAATCTTTTAAAAAAATATCGGTTCTTTTTAAGAACTTTTTAATGGAATTTTTATTCGGTGTAAAACCAAAACGTCGTAAACCAGTTCGGCGTTACAATGTTAAGGGTTCACCATGCAACAAACTAAAACGTAGTACCTGTAAAACTACAAAAGGATGTAATTATGTTAAGCGTCGTGGTTGTCGCCGAGCTCGTGGTTATGCTAACATGGTTGCTGAAGGATTAGTTCCCATGGTTAATGCTCAAGTAATGGATGCAGCAAAAGCAGGTGTTAAAGCTGCTGAAAAAACAAGTGCACCACCAGAAGCTATTTTAGCCGCTGGTGTTGCCGCTGCAGCTGATGCAGCTTCTACTAATGTATTAGCTGTTGGTGGAACACCCGAAGAAGCACATGAAGCAGCAGTTCAAGCAGCTGAAGATATAGCCCCCAAAATCGCAGAACAAATAAATGTTGAACCCAAACAAGCAGAAGAAATTATTAAAACTATTTCAAAGGCACCGTTTACAGATGGTGTAAATGGTTTAGGTGATTTGGCTGCTGAGATAGCGGCTGGTAAAGCACTTAAACCAATAAATTGTGGTGAAGGAATGGTTTTTAGAAATGGAAAATGTCGCTCAATAAAAAGACAAACAAGTGGACCACGTCCAGAATCTGAATTAGATTGTAAATATCGTGGATTTAAACATTATGACTCTCTAAAAAGGGAATGTTATTCATTTGGAAGTGGTTGTTCAACACTTTTACCCAAGGATATTAATACATGTTTGAATTATAACGTTGATGGTATGTATCCATGTAATTGGTCTGGTGGAAAAAACAATAGATGTCAGGCGCGTGTAGGAGGATCTGTTCCATATAGTATAGCAAGTACTAGTGGAATGTACATGAAGTACGTTATTGCTCTTACCCCAGATTTAGAAACAATCAAACCACCTCCACCAGTAATACCAGTTTCTCCAATTGCAGAATCATTATCTGAAAAATGTAAAATGATGAATGAAGCTGATTGCCGTAATCAACTCAATTGTTCTTGGGTTGGTGGTAATGTTAATCGGTGCCAAGCACGTAAAGGAACTATTGGAGAAAACCTAAGATGGAGTGGCCCAATCCGCCAAAATACCGATCTTAAAAAACAAGCTATGGAGGAAGCATCTGAATTAATGTTTGGACGCCGTTATAAGTTTGGAAAGGAAGATTGGTTTGGTCCTAAACACAACTGTGTTAATAAAAATGAAAAAGAATATGTTAAATGTGTTGCTGATTTTTTTAAAAAAAATAAATCAGAAATTTTAAAACCCGCTCCAATTGTTAAAGCTGAAAAAATTGAAAAAAATGAAGATATACAACCTGATTGTGGTGAAGGGATGGTTTTTAGAAATGGAAATTGTAGACCAATAAAAAGAGAAAAAAATGAACCACGACCAGAATCTGAATTAGATTGTAAATACCGTGGATTTAGACATTATAATTCTCTAAAAAAGGAATGTTATTCATTTGGACGCCGTCGTCGCCATTATAAACGACGTAAAACTCGTAAAACAAGTAAGATTCCAGCTAAAATTCGCAAACTTTGTAAACGACTTAAGATTAAAACAACTAAAAAAGTTGGTGGACGTAGAGTTCGCAAAAGTCTTAAAGTTCTTATGAAACAAATTAAACAAAAAATGCGTAAACTAAAACGTAAAACATCAAAGCGTTAAAAGTGTTGAAAAAAGGTAATAAGTTTATTCAGAAGGGTATATCCCATTTGAATGAATGTATTAAAAGCACGTAATATATTAGAATTACCCGAAGAATTTGATGAAAATTTATTAAAGAAACAATACAGGTTATTAGCGATGAAATATCACCCTGATAAAAATAAAGACAACACCAATGCTAAATTTTCTGAAATAAACAATGCTTATGAATACTTATCAAAAGAATACATTAAACAAAATTTTCAAAATGAAAAGAGTGAATATTCCTTTAAAAAAGTAGATGATCTCTTTTCAACAATTTTAAAAAATTTTACAGTAAATTTCCCACCTCCACAAAAGATAAAATCTGAAATATTTATTAGTTTAACGGCACAAGAATATCTTTTAGGAACTACTAAAACTATACCCTTTAAAGAACGATGTTTTTGTGAACAAAAGATGTGTACTAATTGTGCTGGAACTGGTTTTTCATTAACATACAACGGACCTTTATTTGATACATGTTTAGAATGTACTGGAGATGGTTACAACCAAGGGTGTCATTTATGTGAAAATGGAGTTATTAAAAAGATGATAAATGTAAATATAGCACCTAAACAAACAAAAATTAGCATCCCTTATATAAATGTTAATTTAACAATAGAAAAACCATATTTTATTAAGGATAAAAAATTATATTGTAATTTTGATATTTCTTTAAAAGAATCTTTAATTGGGTTTTCTAAAAACTTTAAAGATCCTTTTGGAGTAGACCATGTTATTACCATCAATGATATTATAAAACATAATGATGGATACCAACTTAAAAATGTTATTTTAGTATTTAATATTATTTATCCTAAAAAAATTACACCCAGTGTTATTGAACAACTTAAATTAATTGATTTTTAATATTTTATATTTGATGTTCAACTAGTAGCTAAGCTAATTTTCATGCACTATTTTAAAAACCACCAAACCCTGCTCAGCGACGACTTCCAAAATCTAAATCACTAGCTGGTACCATTCGGGGTAATGGGTAAGATGATTCAACTTTAGCTTTAACAACTCGGCGAACCTTCTTACCACACCCTTTAGGGCAACGACGTTTCTTACCAAAAGCAAGTGAGGGTCCTTCATAAACTAGCCCCTTTTTGGTTCCAGAACGACGACGGCATCCCCTACGGGTGTAGGTACAACTGGGACTGGACCGACAAACATTCTTTTTAAGTTTATTACAAACGGATCCTGGAACATTGTAACGACGGCGTCCAAAGAAACTAATACCTGCTTCATTGGCGTAAGCACCAAGGTCATCATCGGCACTCATAGAATAACTAGGTGCTTTCTTAGCTGATTTCCGGCGACATCCCCGACCCTTAGTATAATGACAAAGAGGTGATGCAGAGCAAGATTTCTTTTTAAGACGGCTGCATGCACTTCGGTTTGATTTACGGTAACGGCGTTTCTTACCAAAGGCAATAGGTGTTTTGTAGCTTTGGAATGGAGCTCCAACTGGGAATAAAGATCCATCTGGTTGGCCCATAAAATCCCAGTTTGGTGGAAGTTGGGTGGGGACCTCCTGACCAAAGAAATTTCGGTAAACTCCATAAACAGGGAGATCACTGCTACCGAGTCCCATTCCATCTGGGCGAGAAATATTTAATCGTTCATTAGAAACCATACTGGATTGGGAAAGTGCTTGGGGATATTGTTTAACTTCCTGATTGTATCCATAATTGGTTGGGTTATCAAAAGAGTATCCCATAACGGAACTGGAACCAAAACCCATTGCACGACGACGGCGGGTGTGTACCTTACGCTTTACTTTATGGGCCTTTTTAACTTTCTTGGCCTTCTTGGTCTTTTTAGCTTTCTTGTGTTTACGAATCTTACGTGCCAAGAGTTTCTTAAGTAAACGAACAGAACGATAAACTCGTTTACCACCCTTCTTCATTATTGTTTTAATACGGTATTTACGGCACCGTTTCAGGAGAGCTGCGGGTGGTTTACGTGTACTTTTGACCCTCCGAGATCGTCTTTTCTTACCAAATGAAAGAAACATTGTATAAATATTCCTTTTATTTTAAATTTAAAATTAAAATTAAATTAAATTAAATTAATTTATGGAATTTACCAATGGAACGCCACAATAATTATCAGCCGTATTTAATTTATTTAATTGAATATAAAGTGGCATTTGTTGTTTAAGTATAGGATCATAGTAATTCAGTGTTTTAGAATAATTTAATAAAAATTCAAAATTTTTTATAAATTCCTCTCCATGTCCTATTTCACTTGACATAATGTGTGAAAGTTCATGAATTCCTACATAGGTCATTAAATTTAAATTATCTAAAGTGCTTGATGTACCTTCTGGTAAACAAAATGACATATACTGCTTATTAATAACATAAGCAGCATCTGATTCCATTTTTCCTATTTCTTTGATAGTAACTCCCTTATTCCAATTTCTAATAAGTCTTTGAACATTTTGTTGTGAAACATAATTTGAATTTTTAAGACTATCAACTATTACATTTAGTTTTGTATTCATAATAGCTAAAAGATTTGCTTTTTCATCTTTATCATTACCAGATCTAACTTTATAATATTGGCCATCAACAATACTTTGGACATGTTCAGTTCCATCATAAATAAATTTATAAAATAAATAAATAGTAACCACACTGCATAATATAATAATTGGTGTTTTCATTAAAACGTTCTTGGTAAGAACTTTTATTTTTTTTTAATTAGGAAAACCCATTTAAAAATTGGTGCGTTAAAGCTTTAAGAAAGAAATGAGCTGGGAAGCACGTAACAAAGAATTATCAATTAACAAAAATTTAATATTTCAAACTTTGGATTGGTATTGTGATGATATTGAAGAAGATACTGGATTTTCAGTTTACAAAATTTTTGCCTTTGGAGTTGATGAAAGTGGGAGTTCAATTACACTTTGTATTAATGGATTTAATCCATTCTTTTTTATAGAAGTCCCAAATACATGGAATTCAGCATGTGTTTACACTGTTAAAGAAATTTTAAACATTCGTTCTATAAAATCAGTAGAGTTCCTAGAACGGAAACGTTTTTATGGATTTGAAAATAATAAAATTCGAAAGTTTCTCAAATTATCATTCTATAGTTCTCGTGGTATGCGTAGTGCCAAATATCAAATTGAAAAAAACAGTTACCAAGTTGGTGGAAAAGAATACCGTTTCGATCTTTATGAATCAAATATTGATCCCATACTTCGTTTTACACATCTTAGGGATATTCTTACTGCTGGGTGGATTAGAGTTACTGATTACAGTTTAGATGAATCAGAATCTTATTTTGAATGCAAATGGACAAATGTATTTCAATATACCGAAAATGAAACTAAAATAAGTGATATTCGAATACTTTATTTTGATATAGAAGCGTGTAGTGAAGATGGATCTTTTCCTAATGCTTTAAAAAAGAATGACCGAGTTACACAAATTTGTTGTATTATTAAAGACACCGTTAGTAAGAAAACAACAAATTATCTTTTTAATTTGGGAACATGTGATGCCGTTGAAAATACTATAGTCATACAATACCCTTCTGAAAAGAAATTATTGATTGGATATGCTACATTTATAAGAGACACTGATCCAGACATCATAGTAGGGTACAACATCTTCGGATTTGACAATGGATTTTTATTTGAGCGTGCCCAAGTATTACAAATTGAACATCTTTTCAATTATCAGTCCAAATTAACTTTCAAAAAAACAGAAATAGAAAAGAAAGTTTTAAATAATCAACAATCTGGATTTAATGATTGGAAAATGACTAAAATTTATGGACGTACCCATATAGATCTCCTCCAAGTTATTAAAAAAGATTTTAAATTGGAATCTTACAAACTCAATTATGTTGGTGAACACTTTGTAGGTGAAGGTAAAGATGATGTTAGTCCCAAAGAAATCTTTGAAGCTTGGGATCCTCGATTGGGGACAAGAGAAAAGAGGACTATAGTTGGAAAATACTGTGTTCAAGATACAAATTTATGTTTGTTGTTATTTGAAAAGTTTGCTGTTTTACCAAATCATATAGAAATGGCTAAAGTAACCAGAGTTCCAATTGAGTACCTAATAACCCGTGGTCAATCTATAAAGGTATTTAGCCAAATAGCATATGAAACACGTAAAGCTGGTTATCTCATACCAGTATTACCTAAATTAGAAACCGATGGTAAATTTCAGGGTGCTACTGTTTTGGAAGCAAATATTGGGTATTACACCAGACCAGTTTGTGGTTTGGATTTTGCTAGTCTGTATCCAAGTATAATGATAAGTTTTCGTTTATGTTATTCAACCATAGTTTTTGAAGAAAAATACCTTAACTTACCAGGAGTTGAATATTCAACTATAAACTGTGGAGAAGGTTTGGTTTTTACATTTGTTCAAAATAAAGAAGCAATTTTAGTTGATATTTTACAAAATTTATGGAAAAACCGGAAGATAGCTAAAAAAGAAATGAACGCGAGCACTGACCCATTTGTAAAGATGGTTTTAAATGCTAAGCAATTAGCCATAAAAGTTTCCATGAATTCAATTTATGGATTTACTGGAGCAACCATAGGAGCTTTACCGTGTTTGGGAATATCACAATCAGTAACAGCAAAAGGAAGACTTATGATTGAACAAACACAAAAACACGCCAAAGAAATGTTCCAGTGTGAGATTGTGTACGGTGACAGTGTTAGTGCCGATACACCTGTTTTAATTCGTGAAAATGGAAACATTCGAACAATTGAAATCCAAGAACTTTTCAATTTATCTGAATCTGAACCTTATCCCCAATTTAAATCAGATGAAGATGGGCTTTTTAACAAAGAACAAAGTATTCCGCCACGAGAAGCTCTTTTAGAAGTATGGACAGCGCATGGATGGAGTCCTTTAAAAAGAACAATTCGCCATCGTTGTAATAAAAATATGTACCGTGTATTAACACATACAGGTGTAGTTGATGTAACTGAAGATCATTCATTGCTTACTGAAAAATTAGAACAAATAAAACCAGAACAACTTAGTAAAGATACTTTACTTTTTCATAGTTTCCCAGAAGATATAAAAGCAATTGAATTTCCAATTGCGTCTTTTAGTTATGATGGTGTAACAATTATTGATTCTGGGTTTTCTCATCCATTTGATAAAGTGTTAGTTCAACAAAAGTATATCCAAGCAAGAAGTTTAGGCTACAGTGTTGAGGTAAATTACAGCAATAATGGGGATTGTTATTCTTTAAAATACCACAAATTTGCTGATTTTATTAATAATCAAAAACAAGTAAAACGGATAATAAATTTAGGGCCAACTCAAAATTATGTTTATGATCTTGAAACAGAAGATGGGACCTTCCAAGCTGGTATTGGTCAAATGATAGTAAAAAATACGGATAGTTGTTACGTGATATTCCCCCAACCAGTTGATCCCGATGGAACATTAACAACTTTGTTCAAAGTAGCTGAAGATGCTGCCAAACGGATATCAGCAACATTTAAAAAACCTATAGAGCTTGAGTTCGAAAAATTTATGTACCCATTAATTTTAGTAGCAAAAAAACGGTATATGTATCTTGAATGGACAGATCCTAAAAAACATAGTGGAGAAATTGAAGCCAAGGGTGTTGCTTTAGTTCGTCGTGATAATTGTCCATATGTAAAAGAGGCACTTACAGGTATACTTAACCCAGTAATGTTTGAAAATAATTTGGAAAAGGGTATAGAAGCAACAAAAAAATATATAGATCGTTTATTTAAAGGTGAAGTCCCAATAAAAAAATTAATACTTTCTAAAACTCTTCGAAATGATTATAAAGGGTATGAAAAAGTATATTCCCAACGTTTACCTGATAATAAACCAGATACCAATGGTCCTTATCTATGGGTACATACCAAAGAAATAAAAATAAATAAAGAAAAAACAGGTAATTTTGAAAAAATCGAAGAAGTGCCAAATATGGGAAATGTCGCTTTAGTTGAGAGAATGAGAGCTCGTGATCCCAATGGAGCACCTAAACCAGGTGATCGTATACCTTTTGTATATATAAATACAGGGAATCCACTGGATACATCAGCACAAAAAACAGAAGATCCTGTTTATGTTGAACAAAATAAAATTCCAATTGATACTCTTTATTATTTTGATCATCAATTAGTAAGTCCCGTAGAAAATATTTTAAATGTAATTATAGGCGAAGAACGTTGTAAAAAGTTACTTTATGGAAATGATAATTACTTAAATGCTAAGAAACAGGAAAAGAAGTGTATGGCAGAACATAAAAGAATAAAAGAAGGCAATAGAGACATTCGTTCATTTTTTAATGTTAAAGTTTAAAGTTTTATTATTTTATAAAGACGACAACTAAACGATAAAGGTACCTTTTTATAATTTTAAAATGAATTAATTAAATTTTAAATTTAAATTTTAATTAACCAATTTGTCATTTTTCTTACATTGTTTCAAACCTAAATAAGGTGAAATGTAAATTTACGTTTTTATTCCTGTTTACTAGACAAGAATAAGGAATTTTATTGATTCCCCAAGATCCTTGATGTTTACAAAAAGGTTACAGATATTTTTTAGAACTTTCTTAATTTTAAGAAACATTTTATTTAATTTTTTAATTTTAATTACTGTATGCGAGACCTCCCATACCAGACATAATCCTGAGCACGTTGTAATTGACGGCGAAGATGGTAATGGGGTTGACGGTTTCGCTGTTATTACCTTGGAACCAGAGCTGGGCAGTGTCAATTCGAGAGAAGTTACATGTTCCACTGGGCTGGTGTTCCTCAGGGCGAAGAGCGAAGCTGTAAAGAGCAATGGAATCAGCAACACCTGTAGCACCGAAACCAGTGTGGCAATCCCAAACTTGGTTACGTGTGAAATACTTAAGGTTACGAGCGGTGAAACGATCGGTACCGTTAAGAATAATCTTGGTAAGCATGGTAGAAGCAGCACCATCAGATGCACTGGTAATAGCAGAAGGAGTGGCTCCACCAACAACATTGGCATCTGTAACAGAGCTGACTTGTTGAGTAAGTGAAAGAGGAGTTCCAACCCAGACGAGTTCCTTAACGGGGTGATTGAAGTTGAGACGGATGGTGGTTCCAGTGCTGGTACCAGAACCAGATTCAGACTGGTACTGGAGCTGGTCAATGAGGTACTCATGGGCATTCTGGGCGAACTGGCGACGCTCAGTGGTATCAAGGTAAACATAGTCGGCATACACGTTGAAATTGGCGGCACTGAGATTGCTGGTACCAACTCCACCGTAAAGGTAAGAGCTTGCGAGAGCGAACTGGATGTTGAATTTAACCTCGTGGTACTGAAGAGCAATGAGAGGAATGGCAAGACCAGGGTTGCGGCAGAACCAGAAGCGCATAGGAATATACACCTCAGTGGGGGCACTGTCGAGAGAAACATTGCCATCACTTATACCCTGATGAGTATATGCCATACGCTGGTAACGAGTAGATGCAACATCACCGGGCATATTAATACCAGGTTCAGCACCAGCAAGTCCAAGAGCACCTTGGGAACCAGTGGGGTTAACCTCAGTGAGATCACGCCAGATGGTGAGCCAGAGTCCGTACTGGCGATCAATGAGCTGGCCTCCAATCTCGAGCTCGAGCTGTTGGAAGAGAGCGTGACTGAGATCGCTGGCAACTTGTTGAACATCATCGGTAAGAAGTAGGTTGGGGCTGTACTGGCACCAGATGCACTTGAGAAGATCTCCGTTGCGGCTGACAGTGACACTTACGCGAGCACCAGAAGCAACGGATCCATTGATGGTCTGTTGGATAGACTCAACGGCGAAGTTGGTGTGGCGGCGGTAAACAGACTTGAAAAAGGTAATTTGGGGCTGACCAGTAAGGTAGATATCTTGGGAACCGTAGGCTACAAGTTGCATAAGTCCTCCTCCCATTTTTGCTGATTAAGTGGTTTGTGTACTTTTTAAAAACATTTTATTTTTAGAAATAAATACGAAAAATTAAAATTTAATTAATTTTAACTTTTAATTGCTGTATGCAAGTCCAGCCATTCCCGACATTATACGGAGCACATTGTATGATGGAGCATAAACTGTATAACTTGGTAATTCATTATAATCTTGTTGTGGTTGTCCATCTAAATTACCAGGTGAATTTGAGGTGTTCCTTAGGAAAAAGTTTAATTGGGCAGAATCTATCCGTGAAAAATTACAAGTACCTGAAGGCTGGTGTTCTTCTGGTCTTATAGCAAAGCTATAAACATAAATATAATTACTTGGAATACCTGTATGGTGATCATAATTTTGAACAAGTCTGAAATATTCTCCAGGACGTTCCTTAAAGCGATCGGTTCCATTAATAATTAATTTAAAAGAATAAAGTGGTGCAAATTGTGCAGGTGTACCATTAGATATAATTTCATTTCCTATACTAAAATCATTATTAGGAGCAGATGTTCCATTTCTATTAAAAACCCAAACGAGTTCCTTACTAGGATGATTTAAATTAAGGCGTATATTATTTTCACCCGTTAGACTTTGAACATTTCCAGATTGTGATTGTATTTGTTCTATAAGATATTCGTGTGCATTTTGTGCAAATTTGCGCCTTTCTACAGTATCTAAGTAATAATAAGTATTAAACATTTGAAAATTTGTAAATTGTGGATTTATTCCATTAAGAGTTACTTTTTTATATTCTCCATCCTTAACTGCTACAACTATATCTTCAAATTTTTCAAAAGTTAATTTGAGTCTTATTTCATGATATTGTAAGGCAATAATAGGTATAGCTAAACCTGGATTACGACAAAACCAAAACTGAAGAGGTACAAAGAGTCTTGAGCCAGGCTCTACACTAACATCATAAGGTTCCCATACATTATTGTTTTTACCAACCATTTGAGAATATCCATTGTACTGAGAAGCATTTAAATTAAGTTCAGACCAAATATCCATCCATTGTCCATATTGCTCGTCAATTTGTTGAGCACCTATCTCTATAGATACATATTTAATAAGATAGTTTCCTATACCAGAAATCCACCCAAAATAATCGTAACTTTCAGGATCAACAATATATTGTTTAGGATCGGGGAGTGCCACTTGTAGAACAATATTACCTAAAAGATCTCCATTCCTAGCAACAACAACTGTAATATTTCCACCAAAATTAATAGTTCCATCTATAAGTTGAATAATAGATTCCATAGCAAAATTTGTAGATCGTTGGTAGACTGCTTTGAAAAATGTAATTTGTGGGTTTGTAGTGAGGTAAACATCTTGAGATCCATAAGCCGCCAACTGAACCAAAGCACCACCCATCTTTTTAAATTACTTTTATTTTAATTCTTTATAAGAAATTAAAATTTTCTTTTTTAACATTTTTAAATACTTCAAATGTGTTTTTTGAATGTTTGCATTTACGGACTGACCATCCTTTATCAATTAAATTAAATATAAAAAGAGCTCTAAGTAAAACAATACAACTTATTTTATCCATCCATTGATAACCGTTAATGTATTAATTTTAAAGTGATAACGAAAAAAATAAATCTAAAAAAAAAATAAAAGTAATTTTAAATTATGGAGCTTTCGATAAAAATAGGTATAGTTTTAAATTATAAAAAGGCAGAAATGAAAAAAGATGAACTTTATTGCGTTAATTCTAAAGAACATCCATGGCTTCATATATTAAATGAAGAAAAGTATGACCCCTTTACTATTATTAAAAAAAATAAACGGTGCGTTCCAGCAGATGTTGCAATAGGTGTATACCTTGAACATATTTCTGCAAGTGGAAATCAAAGTGTTAAAATAATTGTTGATTATATCACACCTGATGAAATAAGTATAAAAAGATTTCAGCAAAATGATTTAAATTATATTATTATATATGATCTTCTAGAATCGTTCCATTTGAGTGATAAATCTAAATTTGAAAAATTTAAAAATGTGTTAAAAAATAGCAATAATGTATATCCTCCATATGATTATCAAAAATTTATTAATAATAAATGTAGTTATTATAAATATTTAGCTAAAAAAAATATACCTGTTGCTCCTACTTATTGTATTACTAAAAATAAATGGTTAAAAAGAGATTCAGAAAGTTATGTAAATAAACTAATTAAAAAGATAAATAGAAATAAATGGGAATCTGTTATTGCTAAACCAGTATATGGTCAGGAATCAAAAGATTTTGCTAAGTTTGTAACAAATAAAAATTGTGAAAGTTGTGATTCTGATGGTATAGATAGTCAAAAAGGTCGTATTAAAAAGTATCTTGCTAAGAATATTCCAAAATATAAATCTATAGTAATTCAAGAATATATACCTGGATTTGATAAAAGTAATCCTGAATACAGAACCTATTTCATAGATGGTATATATGCATATACTGTTGTCACAACAAATCAGTTAGTAGAAACCCCAGTTCAAGAAGGTGGTAATTATAAGGTTCCTACAGATCAGTGGAATTATATAATGAAATTTTCTAAACATGTTATGAATTCGTTACCAAAATTAAAATTACCAAGTCTTTATCAATTTCCAATTTTAACTCGAATAGATATTGGGTCTGGTCTAAAAGATGTACCATTTACATTTTTTGTTAATGAAGTAGAATTTGTCCCAAGTTTATATATTGAAGATCAATCATTTCCTGTTGTAGAAGAAATTGCCAAATCATTATTAGCAGTAGCATTTGAATATCAAATTGCACCTAAACTTCCCATAAAAGTTAAATTTTAAAAAGTTTTTAAAGATAAAGTTTACAACATTTTGTTTTAGTAGTTCTACAATAATGACAATTTATAGTATTTTCAGTTTTATCTTTACAATTTGTACAAAGTGTATGACCACATGGATCAATAAACCAATTTACTTGATTTTCCATACAAATAGTACAAATAGTT
>Ga0114970_10002814_pt1 | contig 12969 bp, 14 predicted proteins | sample M_140205_XF_Meta_FD_87030 | JGI IMG/M metagenome (GOLD analysis project Ga0114970, IMG submission 87030) | Freshwater microbial communities from Lake Montjoie, Canada to study carbon cycling - M_140205_XF_MetaG | ecosystem: Environmental > Aquatic > Freshwater > Lake | place: Lake Montjoie... | reverse complement strand
CTTGGTTCGCTTTTTCTGATACCCTCTTTCTTGCCCAGGCCCAAAAAGCCCAGTAATCAGTATCGTTTGTTGTTGTTCGTTGAAAACAGGCTCCAGTTCGCTGGAGCCTGTTTTTTTGCGAAAATCGCCCGCTATATTTCTCTAGCCACCCTCCTGACCCAAATATTTAACCTCCACCCGCGACTCCACTCTCCCATCCCTGAACTGCGTCGTTAGCGTCATTCCCTCCTTCACATCCCCCACCGATCCCACCATCTTCCCACCCTCACCCATCGTCATCGTGTATCCCCTCGCCAAGATCGCCTGCGGAGCAAGTAAACCCAGCATCTCCTCCAACCGCCTCAATTGATCCGCCCTCGCTTTCCTCGCATCCTTACTTTTCCGCAGAAACCGCTCTTCCAGCGCATCAAAAGCCTGCCGCCGCAATGCCAAAAGCTGGTCCGGCCGATACTCCCGTAACCGAGATTGTAACCCCATCACCTGGTGGCGCCCTCGTTCCATCCCCCGCCCTAGCGCTCTCTCCAACGATTCCTGCGCCAAATCCGTTCTCTGCGACGCCTCAGCCAATCGCTTTTCCGGCTCCCGAAATAATCCACTCCTCGCCAGCACCTCCACCCCTCGGCGCTTTTCCGCCAGGCCACTCACCAAGCTTCGCCCCAATCGCATCGCCAGTTCCCCAATCCGACGGATCAGCTCCCCACCATCCGGTGCGATCAACTCCGCCGCCGCACTCGGGGTCGGCGCCCGCAAGTCCGCCACAAAATCGGCAATCGTAAAATCAATCTCATGACCCACCGCTGAAACCACCGGAAGAGCAGAGCCCGCAATCGCCCGTGCCAGCACATCTTCATTAAAAGCCCAAAGATCCTCCACGCTCCCCCCTCCCCTCGTCACCACAATTAAATCCAATTCCCGCTCCCCAGACTTTGCTAAACGATTCAAAGCCTCAATCCCAGAAGCCACCTCTTCCGCTGCGCCTCCACCTTGCACCCGGGCCGGAAACAAAACCACCCGCAACCACGGCGCACGACGCCCCAACACACTCAACATATCTCGCAAAGCCGCCCCAGTCGCCGAGGTCACAATCCCCATCGCTTTCGGGAATCTTGGAAGGGCTCGCTTTCTCGAAGCCTCAAATAATCCCTCCGCCTGCAACTGCCTTTTCAACGCCTCAAACTTTGCCTGCAAAAGCCCTGCTCCACCCGCCTGCACGATCTGCACATTCATCTGATACTGCCCACGCGCCTCATAGACCGTCAAAACTCCCCGCACCTGAATCTGCATGCCCTCCGCCAATGCCACCGACTTCAACCTCGTTCCCCCACGAGCAAACCGCACGCAAGAGAGTTGCGCCGAGGCATCCTTCAAAACAAAATACTCATGCCCGCTCGCCTGTTTCCGATAATTACTAACCTCACCCTCCACCCAAATAGTTCCAATTTCATCCTCCAAAACACCTCGCACCGTCTTGGTAATTTCACTGACAGAAAAGACCCTCGGTTCCTCTCTTTTCCCCTTAACCTCCCCAAAAAAATCATCATTCATCTCATTCTCCTCCAATATTTTAGCATATATTAATGTCAATACTTTTCATAAAAACGTAAGGCCTCGATCTGACTCCCAAGCTCGCGCAACGGATACATTCCCCGATCCGCCCCAACCCCAGGATCACGGGTCAAATAATCAAACCCATCCTTCCCTGCCACCACCACAAAGTGCGTCACGCCCGATTTCATCCGCAAGCGCACAATCACGGGGTTTCCCCGAGCTAAATTACCATCAATCAACTCATAAGAAGGCAAATCCTCGTAGACATGCCGAACTCGATCTCCCCCCAACTCCGCCGCTTTCTCCCAGTAAATCCACCCTTCGGGCGTGTATCCTTGGTTCTTTTGTAAATAGGCGTTCAAGCGATGGGGATCCGTGTCCACCCCATAACTAGCCAAAACCATCGCCGCAGATGTCACCGCGCATCCTTCTGCACCTAAAGTATTTACAGTATCTCCAAGCAAATCATGAGCCCATCGATCATCCGCCTGCCGAAACAAGGGCACCGCTAGCTCCACCCGCCAAAAAAAATATCGCCCCCCGCTGGCCTCGATCTTCTCCTTTCGAGACCATCCCTTCGCCCATTCAGCGTAACCGATCCACCCCACCACCACCCCCACGACTAACCCCAGCAGCATCCACTGCCTAAAACGCCCCAAAATATTCCCGCTCCCCTTCTCCCTTCCACTCATCACCCCTTCCCTCCGCCAAACAAAATCTTCCCCGAACGCTCCCCGCACGCCGCTCGCTCCAAAGCCAATTTGACGTCCGCCAATGCATACACTCCCTCCACTGGTACCGCGATCACCCCACCGATCGACAGCCTAAAAATCTCCGCCAGCATTTCCCCAATCTCCCCTCGGCTGGCCTCTCCATACCACTTGGAAATCCAAAATCCCCGCCACCGAATATCCTTAAAAATCAGCAACCCATTGGGAATCCTCAACGGCTTCCTCCCCATCGCCCCATAGGTCACCACCGTCCCACTAGTCGCCAAAGCCGAAGCCATTCGCAACGCACTCTCCCCACCCACCGCGTTCAACGCCAGCCGCGCCGGCGCATCCCCCGTCGCCGCCACAATCTCCGCCGGGAGATTCTCCCCCTCCACTAAAACCACATCCGCCCCCAGCGCCTTTAACTCATCAATCAACTCCGCCCTTCGCACCACATTGACCGTTCGTAAACCCGCCACCCGAGCCATCCCGATCACCGCCCGCCCCACCCCTGAATTTGCGGCATTCTGAATCACCCAATCGCCCGCCTTCAAATCCACAAAGTCACGGAGCATCCTCAACGCCGTCGGCGGATTAATCCCCAACATCGACGCCTGCTCGGCCCCAATCCCCGCAGGTACCAACCAAAGCAAGTCAGCCTTCACCACCCCAACCTCTCGCCACGTTCCATAGCCGAGTGGCAATAACACCATATCCCCAACCGCTATTCCCTCCACGTCCTCGGAAATCGCCTCCACCCGCCCAACCCCTTCCACCCCAACCACCGCTGGCAATTTTGGCAATTTTCCATACTTGCCCTCGAGCACATTCAAATCCGCTGGGTTAATCGGCGCCGCCAACAATCGTACCAACACCTCGCCTTTTCCCATCTCCCGTTCTTCAATCTCTTCGCAGAAAGCCACTTCTGCAGGATTCCCATATTCACGAAAAATAATCGCCCTGCCTTTCATTTTCATCACATCATCGTCTCTCACCGTGACCGATCTCTCCAAGCCAATTATCCAACTCGACTCTCTCTCCACCCGACGCTCCCAAGCCTTTGGAATCGGATCCCGCCTCGCGCTCATTGGCGTCTCCGTCAACTTGCTCCTCGCCATCATCAAAATTGCCACCGGCATCCTCGGCCACTGCTACGCCCTCATCGCCGATGGCATCGAATCCACCCTAGATATTTTTAGCTCCCTCGCTATTTGGTTCGGACTAAAAGTCGCCGCCGAACCACCCGACGAAAGCCACCCCTACGGCCACGGAAAAGCCGAACCCCTCGCCTCAGTCGCCGTGGCCCTCGCCATCATCGGTGCCTCCATCGCCCTCGCCTTCAAAAGTATCCAAGAAATCAATACCCCCAGTCACCCACCAGCACTCTTCACCCTCGGCGTCCTCATCGTTGTCATCCTCGTCAAAGAAACCCTCTTCCACAAAGTCGCCCGCGCCGCCCAACAACTCGGCAGCGGCGCCGTCAAAACCGAGGCCTGGCATCACCGCTCCGACGCCATCACTTCCGCAGGCGCTTTCATCGGCATTTCCATCGCCATCTTTGCAGGTCCCGGCTGGGAAGCCGCAGACAAATGGTCCGCCCTTTTTACCTGCGCGATCATCGCCTTCAACGGATGGGGAGTCCTCGTTCCTGCCATCCAAGAAATCATGGATACCGCCCCACCCAAGGAAGTCATGGAAAGTGTTCGCCTCGTCGCCCTCCGCGTCCATGGCGTCATCAATGTCGAAAAATGCCGGCTACGCAAAATGGGTGCCGATTTCTATGCGGATATTCACATCGGCGTCGACGCCGAACTCACTGTCCGCGAAGGACATCGCATCAGCCACGATGTCAAAGACGCCATCCGCCATGCCAATCCCGCAATGGCAGACGTCCTCGTTCACATCGAACCCATCGAGCCTTTCACCGAACCGAGTCATCCCCAGCCGCCCGAAGCCGATTGATCAAAACCTTCGAGGCACTCTTCATCCGCGTCAGAATGTAATAGACCGTTTGAGAACGAATCCGCACCAACTGCCCCCCGACAATCTTCGGCACAAAATCCGCAGGCAAATCCATGACTTCGGCAAGTCGGATCCCCTCTAATCCCTTGCACAAAATCGAGGTCATCGCCTTCGTCAAAGTCTGAACCTGTGGCCCAAGGGTGACCCGAAAATGCACCCGACTCTCCTCATCCAGTCGCAAAAATACCCCAACGGTATCCGTGCACTCCTCGTCCTTCCGAACATCCTCAACCGTAAAAGTTTCCCCCTCCTTTGGCTCGTGCTTCTTCGATTGCTCAGAATAAGCAACCAAATTTTCCCGCTTCTCTTCCTCAGAAAGCGACTCAAAAAGGGCAATGATCGCCGCAAGTTTTGGTGGATACTCAGACATAGGGACCCTCAAAAAACTTCGCCCCTGACTAACTCCGCTCAATCGGCGCCCTCACCTTGTTGCCCCATTCCGTCCACGATCCATCATAATTCCGCACTTTTTCATAGCCGAGCAGATAGGTGAGCACAAACCACGTATGACTGGATCGCTCTCCAATCCGACAGTAAGCGATGATCTCCTCGTCAGGTCGGAGCGCGCAACCCACCACGTAAATTTCCCGCAATTCCCCCGCCGTTTTAAAAGTTCCGTCTTCTTTTACCGCAGTTTTCCACGGGACACTCTTCGCCCGAGGAATGTGGCCCCCACGCAAAACACCCTCCTGCGGATACTCCGGCATGTGCGTGATCTCCCCGCTAAATTCACCAGGCGACCGGACGTCAATCAATGGGCGACTTTCCGCACTCTGCTTTAACGCATCCTCATAAAATGCCCGAATGTCATCGTCATAACGCTTCGCTGGCACCGGATAGTTCACCGCAGAAAAGGCGGGTTTTTCCTTCGTCAATCCTCGGCCTTCTTTGACCCACTTATCTCGCCCTCCATCAAGAATCTTCACCTTCCCATGCCCAAAAAGACGAAACGCCCAAAGTGCGTAACACGCCCACCAGTTCGACTTATCCCCGTAAAAAATCACCGTGGTCTCAGGGCCAATACCGTGCCGAGCACAAAGCGCCGCAAATCCTTCTGGCGCAATGTAATCCCGCACCAATTCATCCTGCAAATCTTCCCGCCAATCAATCTGCACAGCGCCAGAAATATGTCCACTGTCGTAGAGCAAAATATCTTCATTGCTCTCCACAATTCGCATATTCGGTTCATCCAAATGTTCCGCAAGCCACTCCGTACTCACTAAGGCGTCGGGGTGGGCGTAGGCAGCAGTTTGTTCGGTCATAAAGGTGATCTTAGGGCAGCACGCATCGAGTCTCAAGTGGCGATTCTAACCTCACCCCTTCAGCGGCTTGATGGTTTTTTGCCCCGCCCAAATCGAAGAAAAAAGAAAACAGCCCGTCGCCATAAAAATCGCACTATCCGCCACATTAAACGCTGGCCACGGATCCGCAAAACGCACGTGCAAATCCACCAAGAGGAAGTCCACCACATGGTGAAATCGCAACCGATCCGTTAGATTGCCCATAATCCCCGCCACTAAAAGTCCCACCCCAATTCGCGAAAGTAGATCGCTGAAATAGCCACAAAAATACCCCACAAGCAGCCCAACCAGCGTGACCGCAGAAAGCCCCACAAAAAACCAATTATTCCCCGATCCAATACTAAAAGCCGCACCCGTATTCTCCCAATGACACAGGGAAAAAAAACCGTCAATGATTGACCATGGTTCACCGTATGGAGGGAGGTGATTCACCACCCACTGCTTGCTCCATTGATCGAGTACGAAAAGCGGAACGGCGATCGCCAAAAGAAGTTTCATCGCGCTTTTAAAATCCCAGTCCCCACTCAATTACCAATCACCGCGTCCACCACCTCAGCACACCGACCACACAGATCGGCGTGCGACACACTCACCCCCACATTCGCCCGATGCCGCCAACAACGCGCACACTTGCGATGTGCAGAAGGCACAATCTCCGCCTTCACTTCCGGCCCTGCCACCAAACGGAGCTCGCTAAGAATAAAGAACTCTTCCAACTCCGCCTCTTGCCCACGCAAGCTACTCAACAACTCCTCGTCCGATAACCCCAGAGTAACCGCCCCCTCCAGAGCGTTGCCAATCTGCTTCGCCTGTCGCCCCGCCTCCACCGCCTGCGCAATCACCGCACGCAAACTAAGTAACTTCTCCACTCGCGCTTCCAAATCCTCATCCAATAATCCCGGATCAGCCTCCGGAAAAATTTCCAGATGCACAGAACCCTGACCCCGGAAAAACTCCCAAGCCTCATCCGCAGTGTAAACCAAGATCGGTGCCAGTAAGCGCGTCAATCCATCCAAAACTCGCGCCATTACCGCCTGCGTCGCCCTCCGCCGAGGCGATGCCGCCCCATCGCAATACATCCGGTCCTTCGTCATATCCACATAAAGAGCACTAATCTCCACCGCCACAAACTGGTTCAATGTCTGGAAAACTCGGCGGAAATCGTACCCCGCATAAGCCTCCCGACAAGTCGTCGTCACCGTTTGCAACCGCGAAAGCACCCACCGATCAACCATCGTCGCCCCCTCAAAGGAACTTTTCGCCAAATCGAAATCGGCCAAATTCGCCAAAAGAATCCTCAAAATATTCCGAAAACTTCGGTACGACTCCGCGAGGCCTTTAAAGCTCTCCTCAGAAAACGGCACCTCATTCTGGTAATCCACGCTCGCCGCCCACAAACGCACAATGTCCGCACCGTAAGTCCCCACAAAATGCTCGGCGTTCATCGGCTTCGCATAGGTCCCCTGCTCCGATTTCGATACTTTTTTCCGCGTATCCTTATCCACAACAAATCCATGGGTGATCACCGACCGATAGGGTGCCCGCCCCCACATCGCGATGCTGGTCATCATCGACGACTGAAACCAACCACGATGCTGATCCGTCGCCTCTAGATAAAGATCCGCCGGACGATCTGCCCCGCCTAACTCTGGCCGCTTCCCGACCACCGCTGTATGCGATACTCCAGAGTCAATCCACACATCCAAGGTGTCGTTTCTCCGTGTCGTCCCCTTCGGCAAGTCGAGCATCTCTGCCCACTCCTCATCGCTCTTTTCAAACCACAAATTGGTCCCGTGTAACTCCACCAAGTCCGCCACCCGACGCGCGATCATCGCGTCAAGCAAGACCTTGCCCTCGGCGTCGTAAAATACCGGCAAGGGCACCCCCCAAGTCCGTTGTCGCGAAATACACCAATCAGGGCGGGACTCCACCGTTCCATAAATCCGATTCCGTCCCCAGTGCGGCAACCACGTCACCCCGTCAATCGCCGCCAACGCCTCCTCGCGGATCGCTTCAATTTTAATAAAAAACTGTTCCACCGAACGAAAAACAATCGGCGTCTTCGACCTCCAACAGTGCGGATAATCGTGCCGATATTCCGCATTCAACCCCAGCAAGACGCCTCGCGTCCGGAGCATCTCCACAATCAGTGGGTTCGCCTTAAATATATACTGCCCAGTTAGTTCTGGAACCCCAGCGTCCTCCGTTAAACACCCACGATCATCAACAGGTGACAAAATCGGCAACCCATTCTGACGCCCAGCGAGGTAATCGTCCGCTCCGTGCCCCGGCGCAATATGCACCTGCCCAGTCCCCGTATCCATGGTGACAAATTCCGCCGTAATCACTTTCGATCGCCGGTCTAAAAATGGATGCTCCGCTTCCATCCCCGCCAACGCATCGCCTTTCAATCCCTGAACCTCCGCAATCATTTCCAACCCCGTCTCCGCAATAAAAGACTCCACCAATGCACGCGCCACAATCACGTCCTCCTCCACCCCATTCCGCCGCACTTTCAAAATCAAATAATCCTCTCGCGGATGAACAGCCACCGCCACATTCGCCGGGAGGGTCCATGGAGTCGTCGTCCAAATCACCAAACTCGCTTGCCCAGCGAGCGATCCAGTCACCAACGGAAATTTGACGTAAATCGCCGAATCAACCCGCTCCGCGTATTCCACCTCCGCTTCAGCCAAAGCCGTCTGCGCACCGGTACTCCAGGAAACTGGCTTCATCGATTGGTAAACTAATCCCTTCTCCACAAAGGTCGCAAATGCCCGCAACACTTCCGCCTCGTAGCTAGGGTCTAAGGTCAAATAAGGATTTTGCCAGTCGCCCAAAACGCCTAACCGCTGGAATTGCTCCCGCTGGATTCCGACAAATTTTCGCGCATACTCCTCACTCTTCCGACGAATCTCCACCGGCGAAAGTCCTCGGGACTCTTTAACCACTTTAAATTCAATCGGTAATCCGTGGCAGTCCCACCCAGGAATAAACGGTGCCCGAAACCCCGCCATGGTTTTCGATTTTACGACTAAATCCTTGAGCACCTTATTCAAAGCCGTCCCCATGTGGACATCTCCATTGGCAAAGGGTGGCCCGTCATGAACGACAAAAAGTTCCGCATCCTTTCTCGCCACTTGGATCTGCTCATAAAGCCCATCGGCCCTCCACTTCGCCAACCGCTCAGGCTCACGCTTGACCAAGTCTGCTTTCATCGGAAATTCCGTCTTCGGCAGGAGGAGTGTATCTTTGTAGTTCATCGAGTTCGTTTATAAAGAACGGCCACGCTAACCACTCAGCAACCGCTGGTCAAACTTCCCAGAAATCCCCCCGATCCTTCCCGCCGAAATCCTTGCCGTCTGCCCATGTTCTCTTTTAGTCTATCCACTTCATTTCATCGCACTCGTAGCTCAATTGGATAGAGCATCGGTCTTCGAAACCGAGGGTTGTGGGTTCAAGCCCCGCCGAGTGCACCCCCCTAAAATCCCCCCTCGGCCCCACGCCGTTCCAACATGTCCAGTTGATCCTTCCTCTGAACGCTCTAATCTCTCCACTCATGAATGTCCTCTCCCGTGACCTCACCCGCATCGTTCTCGCCATCCTTGCGCTCGGCGCAATGCTCTTCTTTTCATCTTGGATTGTTCGCCCATTCGTTCCCGCAACTATCTGGGCCGCAACGATCGCTTCCGCCACTTGGCCCGCCTTGCGCCTCATCCAAAAACGCTCCTGGGGCAAACGATGGATCGCTGTCCTCCTCATGAGTTCTGCCCTCTTCCTGCTTTTTCTCATCCCTCTGTCCGTGATCATCCGCACAATCGTCCACCACGAGCACGATATCTCAGGATGGGCAAAAACCGCCACCAGCTACCGCTTAGCCCCGCCGCCAGATTGGGTGAAAAGCCTTCCCCTCGTTGGAGACACCGCCGCTCGCCAATGGATCCGCTTTGCTCACGAAGACTCCGCTGATCTTCAGGCCATGCTCACTTCCCACTCCAGTACCTTAGTCACTTGGTTCGTCAGCGAAGTCGGCGCTCTCAGCGTCGTCACCTCCCAGCTTTTACTCACTCTCGGCATCACCGTGATCTTTTACGCCACAGGCGAAAGAGCCGCCCTCGGTACCCGCCTCTTTCTCACTCGCCTCGCCGGCGAACGGGGAAACGATGTCATCAGCCTGATGGCGCGCGCCATTCGGGGAGTCATTCTCGGAACCATCGTCGCTGGCCTGATCGTCGCCATCGTCAGCGGCGTCGGCCTTTTCCTCACCGGTGTTCCACAGGCGCTCCTCCTCACCGCTGTCATGTTCCTCCTCTACCTCATTCAAATCGGCACCACTCCAGTCCTCGGTATCGCCACCATCTGGCTCTATGCCAGCGGACACACCACCGCTGGAACGATTCTCCTCATCTGGACGGTCTTCATCGTGGCCTTTGATCAAGTCCTCCGCGCCATCCTCATGAAAATGGGCGCCGATCTCCCCATCGCCCTCATCTTCATCGGTGTCGTCGGCGGAATGGCCGCCTTTGGCCTCGTCGGAATTTTCGTCGGCCCAGTCATTCTCGCCGTAAGTTACACCCTCCTCGAAGCTTGGGTTCGCGAAGGATTACTCGAACCCCCAAAAATCTCCGCCACCATCGATCCCGCCCCTCCCGCGATTGAGGAAAATCCCCACACCCCAATCTAGCCCTCACTCATCCCATCACCCAGCCCACAAAAATCCTCATCCGCTCGTCTTCAATATCGACCCCAGAATCGTCAAGCCCTCCACCAACTCCGCCTCACTGACCTTCGCACAGTTTAAACGAAGAAACGTTTTCCCCGGCGACTTCACAAAAAACACCTCTCCCCCACCAAAAACAACCCGCGCTTGCGCCGCCTTGATTCGCAACCACTCAAGGTCTACCACTCGAGGAAGTTCCACCCAAAGCATGTAACCTCCACGCGGGGGAGTTACCCGAATCCCCGCAGGAAAAGTGGCCGCCATCACCGCCAACGCCAATCCCCGGCGAGCCATATACCCCGCCCGCAATCGTTCCAGATGAGGATCAAATCCCCCCGCCTCCAAAAACTCCCGCAAGATCACCTCCGTGGGCACCGCACTATGCAAATCCTGCTGACACTTCCTCGCCGCATACTCCTCATGCAACGTTCCAGGCACACAAAATCCCACCCGTAAACCAGGCGCAACCGTCTTCGAAAAACTCGTCACATAACTGACCACCGATCCGTCATCCCACGACAGAAAACTCCGTGGCACGACCCCATCCACGAGCTCCCCATAAATATCGTCCTCGATTAATCTCACCCCATGTTCCCGACAAATCCCCACCAATCGCTCTCGATCCCCATTCTCAATCGTCGCTCCCGACGGATTAGAAAGTGCCCCACAAACAATCAAACAGCGCGGCTTCCACTCAGCCAATAACTCCGCCGCCGCAACCAAATCTATCCCCTCCGCCGATCTCACCTCCAATGGCAAAACCCGAACACCAGCCACACTCAGAAGCTCCAACAAACCATAATAAGCGGGCGATTCCACCGCCACGACATCCCCCGGCTGCACCAATATCGAGAGCAAAATCTGCAGCCCTTGCGTGCACCCAGTGACCGTGACAATCCCCGAACCACTCACGCCAGCTCCACGCGCCTGGATTCGCGATGCCAATAAATCCCGAAGCCGCGGATCTCCCTCAGGGTGATGGTAGCCATACATCCGTGCCCCGTCGCGCTCCCACCCACGCTCCATGGCCGCCCGCAGTCCCTCGACTGGCAACCCATCGAGACTCGGCACCCCCGCCGCCAGATTGATTAACCCTCCTTGATCGGCTTGCCGCATAAAGTCGATCAACCGACCCTTTGCCTGAAATAATTGGGGCTCAATCATTAAAAAATTCGCACAAATTCACGAAGAAATTGCACCCAAAGAAAAAACAATCCTCGCCAAGAATAGCGAACCTCTCCCGCGAGATTCTTGCGGAGAATCCCGGTGGTTAAATTGAAATTCACCTGATCACGCAAATCACCCTCAATGGCTTTTTGCATCGCCTCAGAATCAAGAACTTCAAGGCCTGCTGTCGCCACTCGGTTCTGATGAAGAAAGTCTCGGTGACTCTCATAAAGCGCAAAAAAAGTCAGCTCACCGCGAAGCCGATTAATCCGCAAATCAGGGCTCTGTCTTAGACTATCGCCGAACGGATAATTCCAAGTAGTCCAGACCTTTCCGTCCACACTGCGCGAGGTCACGCCGAGAAAGTAAAAAGCAATATTCTGTTGCTCAATGAAACAAATCGTGGCTTGCGCACGATCCGCCGCGTGATAGTTCAGCCGATAAAATTGCTTCGAATCTGGCCCTTCCCAGCCCAGGTCATCCATATACTCAAATCCCTCTCCCTCAATTTCTTCGGTAAACTCTTCGAGCGATGGGAATGCATCGGCATTGGGAGGAGTCTTGTGATAGAGCGTTTTATCAACCGGAAGAACCAACTTCCGCACCCGAGTGAGAATCTCCAACCACGGCAAAAGCAACCAAGTCGACGCACAGAAAAAACCCGCCCCCAAGGAGCCGCTCAACAACCATCCAATCAAAAAAGAGGTCCCAATTACTCCGAAGACTCCCAGTTTCCGAATGATCGCAAACGGAGCCGTCCGCAGTGACATACTCAGCACACCACTTCCAAAAATCAGCAACCACTTCGATACCAATGACCACTCCAGCAGATCGAATTCCGTAGCCACCAGTCCCACGGGAAAAATGGACTCACTCACAGTTTAAATTGGTGTTTGGAGAGAAACGCCTCGATTTCCTCAGGTCCAAAATCCGCAAGCACTGCCCTAGGGGTCGACTCAATCACTAAGGTCGGCGCCCGCGATTGACCGGAAATTTCCACCATCACCGCTAAATTTGTCGAAGGCTTTTCCACGTCGATTAACTGATAAAGATACCCGCGTGCATCCAACCACGCTTGAGCCCGAACACACCACGGGCACCAGACTTTGACATAAAGAGTGAGCGACATAAACCATTACACCTAACCGCCAGCGACCTCAGCGTCAAACTGGCTTCAATAATCAAATCACTACCCTCTAAAAGCGATCTCCCGACGGGGGCACCACAAAAATCGCCAGCGATTGTCTCTCCCCCGCGGTTGGCAAGTGCATCGCTAAATATTGTGCCCCCTTCTTTGCTAATATTCCCATCTCCGTATACCGCCCCAAATCTTCCGCCAATTGATCCAAGATCGGCACCGCCTCCGCCCTCTCAGTCGTGGCGAGCGCTTGAATGGCCGCCCGACGAAAAACTCCATTCGTTCGCACTTCCCGAGCCCACTTCGGAAGCATCTCCAAAGCGATCTCTGGATACGATCTCGCAATCCCAAAAAGGGCGT
>Ga0114970_10002811_pt1 | contig 12972 bp, 6 predicted proteins | sample M_140205_XF_Meta_FD_87030 | JGI IMG/M metagenome (GOLD analysis project Ga0114970, IMG submission 87030) | Freshwater microbial communities from Lake Montjoie, Canada to study carbon cycling - M_140205_XF_MetaG | ecosystem: Environmental > Aquatic > Freshwater > Lake | place: Lake Montjoie... | reverse complement strand
GCCCAAACCATACCGTCGCACAACGCCACCACTGCGCCCAGAACCCAGCCCAGCATCGCCTGCGGGCCGTTCATCTTGGCCAGCAGAATGGGGATAGTGATAAACGGGCCAACGCCGATCATCTCCAGCATGTTGGCGGAAGTGGCTCCCCACAGCCCGACACTGCGGACGAGATGAGGCTGCTGGTTTTTTTGTTGCAAATGCTAGCATACGATTGCTTTGACCCGCTTCGCGATTCTGATGGCTTTGGTCTGCCTCGCGGCGGAGGCACAGTCGCCTCTGGAGCGTGCGGTATCTCTGGCCCGCGAGCGCCGTTACCCGGAGGCGCAGGCGCTCTTGCGGGGCGTTGCTGAACCCGTGCCTGCGCCGCAGCGCATCGCTTTTCACCGGCTGAAAGCTGCGGTCGAGTCCGGGTTGAACAATGCGGCGGGTGCCGCTGCGGAGATGGAGCGGGCCCTCAGGCTGGCACCCTCGGATCCCGGGTTACTCCTGGCCACCGCCGTTGCCGAACACGCCGCCGGCAACCTCGATCTGGCCCTGCTGCATGCCATGGCTGCCCCTGGAAACGCTCCCGCCCAGGCCCTGGGCGCGGGCATCCAGGAACTTCGCAACAAGTTGCCCGAAGCAATTGCCGCCTGGCGAGAAGCTGCCCGGCTTGATCCCACCCGAGAGGCCTATCGCGCTGGGTTTGCCTCCGCCCTCATCCGCGATCAGAACTTCGATGTCGCAATTGACGCGCTGCGGGCCATCCTGCCCCTGTTCCCCGGCTCGGCCCACCTCACAACCCTTCTCGGAATTGCTCAGTTTGCACGCGGCGATTCGGACGAGGCTTCCCGAACCTTATCTGCCGCCATCACGCTTGATCCCGGCTCGGAACCGGCCTTTATCGCGCTCACCCAAATTGCCCTGCAGGCGTCCGCCGCTCCCGATTCCGTCATCGTGAAGCAACTTTGCGGCTGGAATCCCTCGGTCTGTGCCGCGCTCCGCCTTCGGGAGGCGCGGGAGGCCGGGGACGACGCGTTGCAGGCAGCGTCCATCAAAACACTGGAACAGGCTCCCCAAACCGACATCGTGGCACACTGCGAACTCGCCCGGGCCCGGGAATGGACCAATCGCCTCCCCGAGGCCCGTACCGAAATGGAGAAGTGCGTCGCGGCCAGCCCTTCACCGCAGAACCATTACCGCCTGGGGCTCATTTACCGAAGACTCGGCCTGGCGGCTCTCGCACGGCGTGAAATGGAGACCCGTCAGCGCCTTCTGAACGGGCAGTCTGAAGGGGCGGCGGAAGGCCAAATTCTGCTCAAAAGAGTGCGTTAACTTTCATTCTCAAGTAGACTGTAACAAAGCTGTGTAGCTCAGGCACCGTCGTCCACGACACCCTACGACGTCCACACTCCGAATTTCAGGTTGAGGTCTAATGATCAAAGTTTTCAGAAGTTTGTCCTTTTTACTGCTGGCGGCGAGCTCCTTGCTTGCCCAGCTCGATACCGGCTCTATTGTCGGCATCGTCCGTGATGCCAGTGGCGGCGCGATTCCAAAGACCACCCTAAGCCTCACGAACACCGCCACCAGCGTCACCGTTAACACCACCACTGCTGCCTCCGGCCAGTATCAGTTCAGTTCGGTTCGCGTTGGGCTCTACACGATTAAAGCCAGCGCTCCCGGCTTTAGCGCTCGGGTTGTCAACAACGTTCAAATTGACGTCCAGTCCCGCCCCTCCATCGATTTCGACCTGAAGGTCGGCGATGTTTCACAGACTGTCGAAGTCACGGCCTCCACCCCCCTTCTCAGCACCCAGACAGCAGACGTCGGCGGCGTGGTGCAGGAGCAACAGATCCGCGACCTGCCTCTGAACGGTCGCCGCTACTCCGATCTCGCGCTCCTCGAAGCGGGTATCTTTAAGTCGCCCACCGTCTCCAACGCTGCTGCCGACCGTTTCAGTTCCAACGGCAACCTGGAAACGCAGAACTACTTCTCGCTCGACGGCATCGAAAACAACTCGGGTTCCACCAACCTGCAGGAAGGCTCCGTCCAGGTGGTGCAGCCTCCGCCAGACGCCCTCGCTGAGTTCCGTGTCCAGACCCGCACCTACTCTTCCGAATTCGGCACCGCCGCCGGCGCGATCATCAACGCCTCTCTCAAAAGCGGCAGCGATGCCTTCCACGGCAGCGTCTGGGAGTTCCTCCGCAACAACCAGCTCGACGCCAATACTTTCTTCAACAACGCCAACGGCGTCGCCCGCGGCCACTTCGTGCAGAACCAGTACGGCGGCACCTTCGGTGGTCCCATCGTGAAGCACAAGACCTTCTTCTTCGCCGACATCCAGAAGCTGGCCAGCCGCAAAGCCACCACAATTCTCTCCACCGTGCCCACGCCCCTCATGAAGACCGGCAACTTCACCGAACTTCGCCCCGTCCTCGCAAATCCGGCAGTCGCGGGCCAGGGCGGTTGCATCAGCGGCAACATCATCGCCGCCTCCTGCATCGATCCGGTCGGTTCGAAACTGCTGGCGCTGTACCCCGACCCGAACATCCCTTCCGCCGTCGGTCGCCAGGGCACCCCCGGCAGCTGGACCGGCGCGGCCAACTATCAATTCCAATACTCCGTTCCCAACGATACCTACTCCTGGGATACCCGGATCGACCACAACATCAACGACAACAACCGCATCTTTGGCCGCTACAGCGAATACGTGGTCAAGCGTCAGGATGCCCCCTGGACCAGCAACCCCCTCGCAGGCAACGGCAACTTTGCCACCCAATACCAGATCAAGGCGAAGTCTGTGGCTCTTTCGTGGACCGACGTTCTCTCGCCGTCCATGTTGAATGAATTTCGCGCCGGCTTCACCCGCGACAACGCTCACAGCGACGCGCTTGGCCTCGAACTCGGCAAGTCTGCAGCCTCTCAGTTTGGCCTGACCGGGATTCCGTCGAACCCGTACAACGCAGGTCTGCCGCCCATCAATATCACCGGCATGCAGCGTCTCGGCACTGCTCCCTGGCGGCCGCAGGCTCAGATTGCGCAAGTCTGGCAGTTACTCGACACGCTTAGCTGGCTCAAGGGCGACCACAGCCTGAAGTTTGGTTTTGAAAGCCGCCACACCAGCGTGAACTTCCTCGACGCGCAGTCTCCCCAGGGCCAGATCACCTCCAGCGGCATCTATACAGGTAACGTTGGTATCGGTGTGGCCGACTACCTCCTCGGCGATGTTTCCACCGCCGCCTTCACCACGCCCACCGTCGTTCACAACTACAAGCCCGGCTTCAATTTCTTCGCGCAGGACAGCTGGCGCGTTCGCAAGAACCTGACCCTGAACTACGGCATTCGCTACGAACTCTTCGCTCCGGTTCTGAACCACCAGAACGCCCTCGCGAATTTCACTCCCGAAAACGGCGGCGGCTACGTGGTCGCCAAAGCAGGTGACTGGTACTCCCGCAGCCTGATCCACCCCGACAAGAACGACTTTGCTCCCCGCCTTGGCTTTAGCTACCAGCCCGTCAGCAAGCTGGTCTTCCGCGGTGGTTACGGCATCTTCTACCAGCACGATGTTCGCATTGGCTCGGAAAGTGTCCTCGGTGCCAATCCTCCCTTCTTCTATGACCAGTCGATTGCCCAGGTCTTTGGCAGCACCACCCCCACCTTCCTGTTGAAGAACGGTTTCCCGGCCAGCCAGTTCGGCCCTGCCATTCTGGACCTCTCTCGTGTCCAGGTTCGTGCGCAGGATCCCAATCAGCGCACTTCCTACGTGCAGCAAGCCAGCATGGGTCCGCAGTGGGAATTCACGCCGAACACCGTTCTGGATGTTTCCTGGGTCGGCAACTTCGGTCGGCGGATGAATCGCCTCCGCAATGCGAACCAGGGTGTCGCCACCGTTGCAAACGGTGTTGCCACCACGCGCTTCCCGTACGCCAACCTCAACTCCAACGTCAACACCCTGGGAGGCACCCACGCCTATCTGCAGATGGCCACCAACGATGGCAACACCAACTACAACGGTCTCCTGGTGTCCCTGAAGCGCCGCTATTCCAAAGGTCTCGGCTATGGTCTCAGCTACACCTTCAGCAAGAACTTTGCGGATTTTGTGGATAACCTCACAGGCGGTTCCACCCCGGCCAACGCCTACAACTACAGCCTGGAGCGGAGCTTCTCGCCGTTCGACGTTCGCCACCGCCTGGTTGCCAACGCGCTGTACAGCCTCCCCATCGGCAAAGGCGGCATGGTCCTGAACAACGACTCCATGGCTGCAAAGCTGCTCGGCGGCTGGCAGCTCAACAGCATCGTCACCCTGCAGGGTGGCATTCCGTTTACCGCCACCGCTCCCGACAACTCTGCCACCGGCGGCAGCCACGCCAACCGAGCCAACTGCATCGGTGACCCATTCTCGGGTGCCACGCAGGACCCCTCTCGCCTGGCCGGTGCCACCGCTCCGGGCTTCTTCATCAACCCTGCGGCTTTCTCCACCGTTGGTCTGGGCCGCTTCGGCACCTGCGCTCCCCGTATGTTCCACGGCCCCGGCACGAAGAATCTGGATATCAGCATCTTCAAGACCTTCGTCGTAACGGAAACCGTGAAGGTTGAGTTCCGCAGCGAGTTCTTCAACTCGTTCAACCATGCGAACTTCGCGAACCCCTCTGCCAACGCCGCACCCGCTTCCATTGCGTCTTTCGGGAAGATCACCGGCACCATCGGTGATCCTCGCGATATCCAGCTCGCCCTGAAGCTTTATTTCTAACGAGGAGTCGAAATTCTGATGAAGCCCCTGCTGATCCTGATTACGTCTGCTTGCGCGTTTGCGCAACTGCCCTACAGCACCACCATCCAGCCGTCCCCGGTTGATCGCGAAATTGCGGTCAACCGTGGCTCTCCGGCCCTCTGGCAGAGTCTGAAAAAGCTCCACACCAGAGCCAGCCTGATGATGATCACGGCCCACCCCGACGATGAAGACGGGGGCATGCTCGCCTACGAATCCCGTGGCCAGGGGGCGCGTGTTTCGCTGCTCACTCTGAACCGGGGCGAGGGTGGCGCGAATGTGATGTCGCCCGATTATTTTGATGCCCTCGGCCTCGTCCGCACAATGGAACTGCTCTCCGCCGGACGTTACTACGGCGTGGACCAATACTGGACCCGCGTGATTGACTACGGCTTCTCCAAAACCAAGGCCGAGTCGATCGCCCGCTGGACGCATGACCGCGTTCTCTATGACGTGGTGAAGGTCGTCCGCCAGGTTCGGCCTCTCGTCATCACCTCCGTCTTTGTCGGCGGCACCAGTGACGGCCACGGCAACCACCAGACCGCCGGAGCCATGGCCCAGGAAGTCTTCCGCGCCGCCGGCGACCCCAACGTTTTCCCCGACCAGATTAAAGCCGGCCTCAAGCCCTGGAGTCCCGTCAAGGACTATGCCCGCGCCCCCAATTCGCGTCGCGGTGGCACCAGCCCGCTCTCCATCAACGTGGAAGTTCCCGAAGGTGAATACGACCCGATCCTCGGCGCGTCTTACCAGCAGATCTCCCGCGAAGGCCTCGGCTACCAGAAGTCGCAGAATGGCGGCAGCTCGATTCCGAATGCCGGGCAGATGATGGCCGGCTACCACCGCTATGCCTCCGAAGTCTCGGTCTCTGAAAAGGAAAAGACCTTCTTCGATGGCATCGATACTTCGCTCTCCGGCATCTCTTCGCTGGCCGGCCCCAATCCCCCCGCTTTCCTCGCCGATGGCCTCCGCCAGATCAACTCCGCAGTCGAAGACGCCATTATCAAGTTCTCAGCCGTCAAGCCTGACGCCACCGCTCCCGCGCTCGCCACCGGCCTCAAAGCCACCGCGGCGCTGCTCGACGCTGTCGCGAAGAGCAACCTTCCCGAACTCGCGAAGTTCAACGTCACCCACGAACTCCAGGTCAAGCGCGTCCAGTTCAACGACGCCCTCGCCGAAGCTCTCGGCCTCTCCATCGCCGCCAACGTTGCGCCTGCCACCGAGAACACCTCACCCTTCGCCGCCATGATGGGCGATCCGGAAACCTTCCGCCTCGCCATCCCCGGCCAGAAGTTCGCCGTCAAGGTTCACGTCGTCAACCAGGCCGCCACGCCAGTGACGCTGAAGAACGCTTCGGTGGAAGCCTACCAGCAGAAGGAAACGTGGACCATCGCCGCAGCCGCGCCGGTCACCCCCGGCCCCCTCGCCGATGCCAAAGCCGTTGACGTTCGCTTCAACGTGACCGTCCCCGACAACGCCACCTTCACCCGGCCTTACTTCTCGCGCCCCGACCTCGAACAGTCCTTCTACGACATCGCCGACGAGCGCTTCCTCAACCAGCCCCTCTCGCCGTACCCCCTCGCCGCCTGGGCCGACTTCGAATATGAAGGCGCACCCATCCGCATCGGCCAGTACGTCCAGACCATCAAGCGCGTCACCGGCTCCGGCACCGTGAAGGAACCCCTCGCCGTCGCCCCCGCCGTCAGCATCGCCATCGCCCCCCGCGCCGGCATCGTGCCCCTCGGTTCGAAGGCCTTCGAAGTCAACGCGGTCATTCGCAGCAACGTGAAGGGCCCCGCCAAAGGCACTGTTCGTCTCAACCTGCCCGCCGGCTGGACCTCCAAACCCGCCGCCGCCGACTTCTCCACGGCTGACGACGGCCAGGAACAGGCCATGAGTTTCACCGTTACGCCCGCCAACCTGGCTGAAAAGCCCTACCAGATTCAGGCTGTCGCCGAGTACGCCGGACGTAAGTACGCCGAAGGCTACGAGATGACCGGCTACTCCGGCGCCCGTCCTTACTTCCTGTACAAGCCGTCCACCTATAGCCTCGCCGGTGTCGACGTCAAAGTCGCCCCCGGTCTCAAGGTCGCTTACATCATGGGCACCGGCGACGATGTCCCCGCCTCTCTTGAACACCTCGGCGTCAAGGCAACTCTCCTCGGCCCCTCCGAAGTGGCCTCGGGCGACCTCTCCCGCTTCGACATCATCCTCCTCGGCGTCCGCGCATATGCCGCCCGCGAGGACCTGAAGGTTCACAACGCCCGCCTTCTCGACTACGTGAAGAACGGCGGCGTGGTCGTCGTCCAGTACAACACCCCCGAGTTCGACCACAACTTCGGCCCCTACCCCTACGTCATGGGCAGCAACCCCGAAGAAGTCACCGACGAAGTCTCGAAGGTCAACATCCTCATCCCCACCCACCCCGTCTTCAACTGGCCCAACAAAGTCACCGAAAAGGACTTCACCGGCTGGGTGGAAGAGCGCGGTTCCAAGTGGCTCAAGTCCTGGGACCCCCAATACCAGGCGCTCCTCGAAACGCACGATGAGGATCAGCCGGCCCAGTCCGGTGGCCTCCTCTACGCGAAGTACGGCAAAGGCATCTACGTCTACAACGCGTACGCCTTCTACCGCCAGCTGCCCGACGGCGTCCCCGGCGCCTACCGCATCTTCGCCAACATGCTGAGCCTGCCCAAGAACCCGCAGCGGTAATGCTTCGCAACGTAATCCTTCTGGGCGGAGTCAGCGTTTTGCTGATCTCCGCCCAGTCTGTTTCTAACCCCTGCAAAACCTGCCACCCCAGCGAAACCGCCCGCTTCCTTGCCTCCCCCATGGGGCGCTCCCTCGGCCCGGCTGACGCTATTCCTCCCGGCCGCACCACCCACTCCCCGTCCGCCAGCACTCTCACCGCCGACTTCCGCAAAGGCCAGCTCTTCCACACTCTCTCCGAACGCGGCATCACCGCCGAATACCCCGTCGCCTTCCAGATCGGCCGTGGCGTCAAAGCCCGCACCTACGCCGTCCGCGTCGGCGACTACCTCCTCGAATCCCCCCTCACCTGGTACAAATCCGGAGGTTGGGACGTCTCCCCCGGTTACGAAGCCATGCAGCTTCTCGACTTCGACCGCCCCGTCACCGAAAATTGCCTCTTCTGCCACGCCGGACGAGCCAAAGCCGCCGACGCCGACGGTCGCAAAATCCCGATAGCTTCCGTCACCGCTATCACCTGCGACCGCTGCCACGGCTCCACCACCGCTCACCTCGCCCGCCCCTCCGCCACCAACATCGTGAACCCCGCGAAACTCACCGGAGCCGCCCGCGACAGCGTCTGCGAGCAGTGCCACCTCGAAGGCGAAACCCGCGTCAACAACCCCGGCAAAACCCAGTGGGACTACCGCCCCGGCGACACCCTCGAAGCCACCATCGCCACTTACCTCCTCCACGACCCGAGCGAGAAAGGACGCAAAGCTGTCACCCAGGTCGAGGAATTCGCCGAAAGTAAATGCGCGAAAAGCGGCAAACTCTGGTGCGGCTCCTGCCACAGTCCGCACCCCAATTCAAGCAATAGCGCCGCCAATCGTGCCACAAAGGTCGCGCAAGTCTGCACCGGCTGCCACGCCCAGCCGACTCTCTCCAAAACAGTCCATACCGCGAAGGCAACCGACTGCGCCGCATGCCACATGCCCGCCCGATCCACCAGCAACGTCGCCCACCTGGCCGTGACCGATCACCAGCTCCGCCGCCCCGGAGCTCCACCCGCCCCGCCCGTCCCCGGACCACCCGGCATCAAACCCTGGCGTCAGCCGCCCCCCGAATTCCGTCAGCGCAACATGGCTCTCGCTGCCCTCCAACTTGCGGCGGAACGCAACCTCCCGGCCCTCGCCGCGCAGGCCACCCGCCTCGTCGAATCCCTCCCCGCCCAACAGCAAACCAACGACCCCGAAGTCCTCGCCGCTCTCGAAGTCCTCTACCTCGGCACCAGTTCCCCCGAAAAGGCCGTCCAGCTCAGCCAGTGGGCCGTCGATTCCGCCCCCAACTCCGCGACCTTCGCCATGAACCACGGCCTGGCCCTGATGCGAGCCAAAAACCTTCCGGCGGCGGAGCGTGAATTCTTAAGAGCTCTCACCCTGGACCCTTCGCTGATGCAGGCCGCCGCCCAACTCGCCAGCCTCTACGACCGCCAAGGCCGCAAAGCCGATTCCCAGGCAGCTATCGCGCGGTTTCTGAAATGGAACCCACAAAGCATTCAGTTCCGACTCTCCGGAGGCCAGGAGCGGCCAGCCCCAAAAGCCTTTCTTGAGTCGATCCCTCACCGCCTCACTTTAGCGGATATGGGGCGGCGTACGCGCGATTAACCACTGAAAGACCACCAACACGGGAAGGCGAGGCGATCCCATCCGGCAGCGAAAGTTAAATGAGATCAACCGAGCTACTGCCGATTACGCGAGGGAGGTTGATACTTGCCGCAGAGCGGCTACTTACCGTCTGCGAGACCGAGCTCTACCGCCGGTTCCTCTGCCAATGATTCCTTGCGGCACAACGTAAGGAGAGCACCTGTGCGCATCGCCCAAATCGATCAGGGGTTAGTTAGCATCAGCAGTGTTTCGGAAACCTTTGAGGAAGCGATATTCGATAAACTACACGAATCAACAACGCTGCCATAAGCATTCACAAGCCCTCCCACGGTTCAACAGGACAAGGCCCATATTTCCATCCTCAAGAGGCGGGAGGCTGGCACGAACCTGGCAATCAAATTGCCACGCCACGCTGAACTTGATACACGGTGAGCCGTGAAGAAGGGCGCGGCTACCGGGCGCGACCGCTACTCGGCACAAATACGATCATCGATTCGATGAATCAATGGCTCGAAATGACGTGCTCCCCAAAATCGGAGTTGAATCTGGGAATCCGGCATTCCTTGCGCTGTCAGCCAAGTCAATATTTGGTGTCGCAATAGGTACGGCTTGTAGCGGGCTGGTGCGCAAACGTGCAAACATCACAGCCGGACGGCACGGTACCACCTGGACAGAGTCGTGAACACGTATGAATGGATTCAATTACTTAGAATCTGGCGGCACGAGCTGACACGGCATTATCCAGGTTCGATTCCCGTTAGCGCTACCATTTTTAATCCATCACACGTGCGACCTTTACGCGCCCTCCCGGCGGTACTGGACGCGCTCCGCGCACAGATCCGGAAACAACCAACCGAATCCCGCAGCGGCGTCACACCACGCCTCAGATTCCAGAAATGATCACGCCTCTCCTGCCGTAGTCAGAAAACAGGGGCCTGCCACGGGCTGTTGAACCAGCCAGGTCAACTTGCCCGAACTGGCGGTTTCAGCGCGTGGACCCAAAATCCACACTGCCAGAGCTCAGCCGAGGAAGCCGAAGAAATGTCGTTGACGGCGTACCATACTGGGCCGGAAAGGTCTCGCGGCCTCCCTGTTTGGCCGTGTGTGGCAAAATTTGAGAAATGATGGGTGATGAATAACTTTGCTGAACGCGCTCTATGGACCTTGGCCGCAATGGCAGGCCCCCGGATGGCCTCGGGTAAAATCCGTTGACAGTCGACTCCCGATGGCCGCCTGACGTCGCCGGGGAGTTCACTCGGCGCGGATGATCCTCGGAAAACAAAGTAAGTCGGAAGCAGTCCGTCTCCACTATCCAGCCTTACAAGCCGCTGCTACGCTACTTGCCCCACGCTTTCCTGCATCGATAAACCACCGCCGGCGGCAGATTGCGCCAAACGGTCTCAGTTCTCGAAACCGAAGCGAAAGATTCCGTCAACAGACGCCCCAATCGCTGCCCCCCAGGCATGACCAGACCCTGCAGGTAACCAAACGTCACAAACTGGCCTCCAGGCTTCAGCGCCAACAGTCCGGCCGCAAGCACTTCACGCTGCTTTTGATCCGAGAACGTGGCCCACGGGAGGCCCGAGATAATACAATCCAGCGGCCCCGTCTCGGCAACGCGGCAGATTTCACCCAGTTCGCGGACATCGGCCTCGTAAACCTGAACCCGGGAAAAGCGCTTTCTCATGATCGCGGCGAAGCGAGGACTGATTTCAATACCCAGAAACCGCGCATGAGCCGGCAGCCGGGTCAGGATCGCTTCCGTGAAAGCCCCGGTTCCCGGCCCAAACTCTGCAATCGCCGTGGCGGTTTCCAGTTCCAGCCACTCCGTCATGCGAAGGCACAACTCCGCCGAACTGGGCGCGATGGCACCCGTAGCCTCCGGGGTTTCCAGAAACGTCCGCAGGAACTGCATGTAGGTACCCGAACGAGGGCTGTCCGTATTTCGAACCGGCCCTTCAAATACCGTCAAATTGTCTGGCTCCCCATTTGTCTCAACCTAAACTATATCCGTCTTTGCCATTCTCGCGCATCACTTCTTATCTGGTCCAATCTTGTTTGGCCTACCCGATCAGGTAAACTGGTTACGAACTGTCCCCGCGGCGGAATGGCGGAACTGGCAGACGCACCAGACTCAAAACGCTACAAAATAAGCACTAAGTCCATTATTTTCAATAGGTTACGCGTCACACGCTAAAGCGCTCGACGCCACACGATTTTCGTAATAAACTACTGTTAGGAAGCGCTAACCATTTAGTCGTCAGCGTTCTTTTCAACCTTAACGTTTATGAACAACACTGCGGCGCGGTCATGGTAAAGCTATGGGACAAGAAGCTGACACTGTATCAGCGTTCGGACTCACACTACTGGTGGTGCTGTTTTTATCTCAAGCGCAAGCAAATCCGCACCAGCACCAAGTGCACTGAGCTGGAACCAGCAAAAAACTTTGCCAGCACATGGTTCTTTCAACGCCAAGCCGACATTGCCAACGGCATCATGCCAGCACCGCGTGCGCGTCACTTTGGCGCAGCAGCTGACAAAGCAGTGGAATTCTACGAGCAGAGCAACTGCAGCCCAGCCTATGTCAGAAGCATGAGCACGCTGCTGAACAGTCTGAAGCGGATGATTAGCACGGTGCCCACAGCGCACGTAAACCAGCAAACATGGAATACCGTGCTAACCCAGCTCACAGCTAAACAGCTGAAACCAGCCACTGTTCATCAATACCGCAACGCATTGCAGATTGTTCTGAGGGAAGCATACAGACGCGGCGAAATCACAGTGGTACCGAAATTACTGGCTGACAATACAGCAAAACACCACGACACACCGCGTACCTACTTTACTGGAGGACAGTATACGGTGCTCTGGAATTACCTGCGACAAAACATCGCTGAGCATAAACGCGACAAAACCAAGTGGATTGAGGCGGCTGAAGAGCTCAGAGATTATGTGCAGTTTGCTGCTGGCAGCGGAATGCGCATGGGCGAGGCTATGAATGTCAGATTCAAAGATGTCAGTATTGCCACTCAGCCAGATCCCACAACCAAAGAGCCCAAGCAATGCTTAATTATTAACCACATCAAAGGTAAACAAAGCCGCAGCGGTGTTTGCAGGACATATTTCACTGCCTACACCGCGTTTATGCGCTGCGTGCAACGGCAGGGTTTAGGTGAGGACTGGGCAAAGAGCGACGCAAACATCTTCAAGCACTACCACAGGGACATGTTTAGAAAAGTATTGACAGCAGCTAGGTTGCGGTTCACTGACGACAATCCGCCACGCAAACGCGATCTGATGAGCTTGCGTCATACCTACATCTGTTTTGCACTGGAACGTGGAATTCAGCCAGCTGACATCGCAAAGAACCTGCGCACTTCCAGCGCAATGATTGATAAGCATTATGCCAAGTGGAGAGATGTGGCACACAACGAGAACCTGAATCGCAATTTCACGCTGAGGATTGATGCTGACTAGATCAGCGTGTGACACGACGATTTAGCTGGCTTAGAGGGTGGTTGTGCTGCTAAGTTGTTGATAATGGTGGCGGAGGAGGGACTTGAACCCTCACATACAGTGAAGTATGGCAGATTTTGAGTCTGCTGCGTCTGCCAATTTCGCCACTCCGCCACTATGCTAAAACTACATTCTCACTATAGCAAATCCACTGGTGTCTACTACGATTTCACCGTTTTCACGGCGGGTTTGGGCTGGCGAAGTTGGGTTTGACGCTGCTGCGCAGTTGTCACACGCTGCTGTGCCTTCCGCACCTGCTCACCAGCCCTGCGCTGCTGTGCCTGCTTGCGCAACTGCTTGGCCTTGTCTTCGTAATTTTCCGCCTGCGTCATCAGCGGGTCAGGTGGTGCGGTG
>Ga0114970_10002810_pt1 | contig 12973 bp, 8 predicted proteins | sample M_140205_XF_Meta_FD_87030 | JGI IMG/M metagenome (GOLD analysis project Ga0114970, IMG submission 87030) | Freshwater microbial communities from Lake Montjoie, Canada to study carbon cycling - M_140205_XF_MetaG | ecosystem: Environmental > Aquatic > Freshwater > Lake | place: Lake Montjoie... | reverse complement strand
TGCACTCAAAAGTAATGTTCCCTACATAATTGCTATAGTAATTATTGTTGCAGCTTACATTGCCAGCAGGGTGGCATTTGGGTGCGAACACCAGGCCGTAGGTATTGCTTTGAAATGTATTATGTTCTATTGAGGACATATTATTGCTTTGGTTAGATGAATAGTAATAGTACTCCATCCCGTTTGTACATTTCATAAATGTATTGCCATAAATATAAGAACCCTGTGTCCCCTGTAACACTTGGTTCATTTTAAATGCGGTATGCCCAAGGCCATTAAGGCTGTGCGATATGTTGTTGGTAAACATCGTCAGGTCTGCGCCGGCATGGGCTGCAACCCCATCATAAAAATCGCCCGCCACTGTGGAAGTGTTTATTTTTACTACATAAAAACTATTTAAATATATGGCAGTATTAAACTCCCCTGCAAAATGACAATTTTCAACAAACAAACCACTAACAAAGAAACCATTTACTACGCTAGTGCCAATTGCATCAAAAACATCAAGTCCAATCTGGTCAGGTGTTGATGCATAATTGGTGCAGTTCCAATCGCAATGGCGAAAATCAATGTCTTTAACATCATTTAAATACACCATAGGCCTGTATGAATTATTAACAACGGCTGGCACATAATTAGGCAAACTGCTTAGGGGAGTGCTTGCCATTAGGGCATTAAAAGTACAATAGTCAAAATCTACATTTACCCCCAGTGTATTGTTCCAGTTCAAATTGGAAAATCCATTTAATTGCATATGCACATAATTGTCTTCAAAGGTAGAATATTCTACATGTATTCTGGCACAGTTGTCCCCATACACTGCAATATTCGCATTCTTAATGGTTGAATAGCCTTTTATCTCCAATTTTCCGTTGTCAGTAGATTGGGCTACAGATGACCCTCTTACAAAAATTCCCTGCCAATCGCCACAACTACTCACATTGCAAGCATCGATAATTAGTTGCCCACCTTGCACACCGTTAGTGTTTGAATTAAGTACCGTAATGGATGAATTTTGCTGCATAATAACAGTACAACTCGAAATGTTAACCACCCTTCCTTCAGGGATAGTAACATTCCCATCAAATATAACTGTTGTGTTCGATATAGGTGTACTGCCGGGAGGAAATATATAATTTGAACCATAGGTATTGGTACCGCAAGTTAAGGTATAGGTTGATGAAGTAAGATTGCCACAATTATTTGTACTTGCCGTAAAGTAATAAACCCCTGGCAATGTTGCCGCATAGGTAGCACTGTTGGCACCACTAATGGCAACATTGTTTTTGTACCATTGGTAATTACTATAAGTGTTTAGGTTTGAATAAGTAAGCTGGCTCAGTGTCGCATTAGGTGTCGGGTTTGTTGAGCTAATGTTAACCACATAATCATATTTTAAAGTTATTAAAGCAGATGTGCAGGTGCTGCCAGATAAGTTGTCGGTACATTTATAAACATAATATTGTGTTTCATTGACAGTTGTACTATTCGGATATACAGTTGTACTGCTCAAAAGAGATAAGTTCTGTGCATGGGCATTACAACTGTACCAAGCAACAGTATACCCCGCTGCTGGCACAAAGTTTAGGGTATATGAATTGGCACAGGTTTCAATAGTTTGTGGAACTGCGCTGCCTTGGTTATTTGGGCCATTAAAAGTAATAATATTTGAAACGCTTGCATTATTGCATGAGTTGGTTGCATGCAGGGTGTATGAACCATAATTTGCTGTTGTATAACTTATACTGTTAGCCCCATTTATGGCCACAGCTCCTAAATACCATTGATACTGCGTGTAATTTAAACTATTCCCGCTGCCAGTCAAGGTAGCGTTGTTGCCAGTAATGCTACCTACTATATCTAATTCATATTCAAATCTAACTGTAATAATACCCGATTGGCACACCACAGCATTATTTTGCACAGCTTGGTATATATAATAGTGTGTTTCATTAGCCCCTGCAACATTGGGCCATGCGGTATAAGTTGGTGTGCCATTAGCCCTCAGTATTGCATTGTTCCCTGCCGAGTTCGTCTCGCACTATTTGTAGGTATTCCCTGGTGTTGCTGGCGACGAAAGTATATAATTAGCGTTACAAGTAGCGTAAGTGGGTTTACTACCGCTGCATGTGGGTGCAGTATAAGTTAGTATATTTGAGGTAAGTGTATTGCCGCACGAGTTTGTCGCCCTTAAAGTGTATGCCCCTGATATATAAGGTATATAGGTGCTTGATGTTGCACCGGGTATGGCTGCTCCGTTGTTGTACCACTGGTAATTGGTATATACTATGCTGCTAGCTATGCTAATACTGTATATAGGCGGGGTCTGGTTATTGGCCACTATCTTAAGCTCATAGCTGAACTTCACAGTTCTCACACCTGAGGTGGAAGTATTAAAGGGTGCGTATTGGTTTTGTCCCTGTTCTATATAATAGTGTATTTCATCATAGGTGGTCTGGGTGGGTGCTAAGGTTATTGTATTGGTGGGTATGCCATTGTTTAAAAGTACACCGTTACCACCCCCTATATTGGTCTCGAACCAAGTATATGCCCATCCAGGAAAACCGAAAGAATTTAGTGTCTGAGAGGTGTTGCAGGTCTCGGTAGTGGAGGCTGCTGAGCAGTTGGGTTGTGCCTTCACTTTCACAAAAGGCGTCACTGCAAAAAGCATCAACAAAGTAAAAGATAATAATACCCGCCCAAGCCTATAATAGGTTGGTGTTTGGGTTTTTAATAAAAATTTTGAGGGGGGGGGCTAACATGTTGTTTTTCATTGTGTTATGGTTTATTGTTTTTAAAAGGTTAAATTATGCATGATATGTTTCAAGCAAAGCTATATGCATAACAGCACAAATGAAAGCAATAAAAATTAAACCAACAACCACAAAACTGAAACTAGCAAGTTGGGCTTGTACCGCTTCCTCAGCATTAGCGAGGCCAATGTTACCATCAGCATCTCAGCCAATGGCTACTTGCCTGCCATCATTACAAGTATTGGCATACAGGCAGTCAAAGCAGCTATAAAAGATGTAGAATTGGTCCAAATACCACAAACAAGTAGCAGGGCCATTTAATTATTTCACAGCTTCCCCATCGCAGCCTATATTTGCACCTCAAAAAAAATTATACAAACTATTATGGGCAAAGGCGATAAAAGAAGTAAGCGTGGCAAAATTTGGAAACACTCACACGGTGTATGCCGCTTGAAAAAGAGCTACCAAATGACCGCAGTCGAAAAAATTGAAGCTGCTAAAAGCAAGTAACTAAAGCCCCGCAAGGGGCTTTGTTGTTTTTATGCGCTTCCCCACAATCCTTCCTCCTTATTCCTCCCTACTTCATACTTTTTCTGTAAAATTTTAAACCTTGTTGATTATTTTACGTCAATATACCTTGCATTTGAACACTGAAAAGTCAACTGATTACTGATTACTAACCACTGACTACTAATTACTAACTACTAATATGGACAGAAGAGATTTCCTCACCACGCTTGCCCCTCCCCAATCACCCGGGGCTCAAGAAACCCAAAGCACCAAGCAAACCGCACAACGCACCTCCGCGGGTCTTGCTCAATACACGGGTGCATGGGGCTACGACCAAGCAATACATCTGCTTAGGCGTACCATGTTTGGTACCAATATTAATGACATCAATTACTTTTTGAAAAAGTCCATGTCGGCCACAGTTGATGAACTGCTTGCGGTTCCGTCCACGCAGCCCAATCCTCCTATTAACGGCTATAATAATGGAGCGAATGTAGACCCTGATATAACAGCAGGTGCCACATGGGTAAATGGCCCCGATAATCCAAACTTTAATTCCCAGCGTCGCCAATCATTCAAATATTGGTGGGTAGGGCTTATGATAAACCAAGATAAAAACATTCTGGAAAAGATGACCCTGTTTTGGCACAACCATTTCTCCACACAAACTCAAACTACAGGCTCAACAATTTTGGCATATCAAAACAACTTGATGCTAAGGCAAAATGCACTGGGAAATTTCAAAACCATGACGAAAGCAGTAACCATTGACCCGTGCATGCTCAAATATCTAAACGGCAACCTCAATACCAATAAAGCCCCCGATGAAAACTATGGACGTGAGCTGCAAGAACTTTTCACTGTGGGCAAAGGTCCTAATTCGCAATACACCGAGGATGATGTAAAAGCTGCCGCCAAAGTGCTCACAGGCTGGCGAGTGAACAATAGTACCTTATCTTCCTACTTCGATTCGACCAAGCACGAGACAGCAAACAAGCAATTTTCTGCATTTTATAACAATACCCTTATTACAGGCCAAACTGGAGCCAATGGGGCCAATGAAGTGGACGATTTGCTCACTATGATATTTAATCAAAACGAAGTGGCATTGTTTATATGTCGTAAGCTCTATCGCTGGTTTGTTTACTATGATATTGATGGTGCTACCGAAACCAATGTAATAGCCCCAATGGCACAAATTTTCCGCCAGAACAATTATGATATAAAACCTGTGCTCGCTGCCTTGTTCAAGAGTGAGCATTTTTATGATGCAGCCAATATGGGTTGCCTTATTAAAAGCCCCTTAGATTTTTGTGTGGGCATGTGCAGAGAGTTCAATATCGTTTTCCCTGATGCCAGCCAATATGTTACGCAGTATTATATGTGGGGGCAATTGTGGGGGGCAAGCTATATACAACAGCAAGACCCTGGTGATCCGCCAAATGTAGCTGGATGGCCAGCCTATTACCAAGTACCAAGCTACCACGAGCTTTGGATAAACAGCGATACATTGCCCAAACGCAACCAAATAAGCGATTTGATGGTATATAGCGGCATAAAGAAGAGCGGCTATACGTTAATCATTGATTGTATTACAGTAGCCCAAACCATGAGCGACCCTACAAATCCTAATACTTTGATTGATGATTTGTGCAAGTATTTGCATATCCTCACTTTGTCAGCCGCCAACAAGGCTACTATCAAAACCAGCACCCTGCTCTCAGGACAAATAACCGATAGTTATTGGACCAATGCATGGAATGCTTATTTAGGCAACCCCACTGATAAAACCTTGAAAGACACAGTGAACACAAGGCTAATCTTGCTCCTAAAATACTTGATGGACCTATCAGAATATCAACTTTCATAATCAATCTAAAAATAATAATACAGACATTAAAATAAGGAACTTATATGAAACGTAGGGATTTTATAAAAAATACAGCAGCAGTAACAGTATTGCCATCACTTATAAATGGTCAAACACTACAAGCTTTTACCGATACAAGTATACTCAGCAGGCTTGCGGCCACGTTTGCTGATACGGACCATGTACTAGTTATTGTGCAACTTAATGGCGGTAATGATGGATTAAACATGGTAATACCATTAGATCAATATAGCAATTTGGCCAATGCCCGCAGCAATATACTTATCGATAGTAAAAAAGTACTTGCACTCACAGGAACATCAGTAACTGGCTTGCACCCATCAATGACTGGTATGAGGAATTTGTACAATAATGGAAAGCTTACTATTGTGCAAGCAGCAGGTTATCCAAACCAAAACTATTCGCACTTTCGCTCATCCGATATTTGGGTAACAGCTGCCGACTATAACCAATCATTAACTAATGGTTGGGCTGGCCGGTACTTAAGCGAAGAGTTTCCCAACTTCCCCAGTGGATATCCTAATACCAATATGCCTGACCCTTTGGCTATTCAAATAGGTTCAGTGGTATCAACCGGATTACAAGGACTTACCAATAGCATGGCTATGACTATTAGCGACCCGGCAAATTTCTATGGAATGATTAACGGAACCACTGACCCGACACCAGGCACCCACGCCGGAACTGAGCTGGCTTATATAAGAGGCGTGTCCGCAAAAACGCAGCAATATTCCACCGTAATAAAAGCGGCAGCCGCAAAGGCTACAAACAAATCAACCATGTGGCCCGCCGCAGGGCAAAACAAATTGGCTGACCAAATGAAAATCGTTTCACAGCTAATAGCTGGTGGCTTGAAAACCCGCATATACTGGGTAAATTTGGGCGGTTTTGATACACATTCAAATCAAGTTGATGCCACTAATGGTAACGATACAGGGACACACGCTAGTTTGCTAGCCGACCTTAGTGAAGCAATCACTGCATTTATGGATGATTGCAAATTACTCAACACAGCCAACCGTGTGTTAGGAATGACTTTTAGTGAATTTGGCCGACGTATAGTTTCTAATGCTAGCTTAGGCACGGATCATGGAGCAGCAGCACCTTTGTTCCTTTTTGGGAATAAAGTAAAAAGTGGTCTCGTAGGCAGCAACCCAGCTATACCTGCAAATGCAACAGTAAATGACAATGTAGCCATGCAGCATGATTTTAGAACCGTTTACACTTCTATACTTAAAGATTGGTTCTGCCTCAGCGATACTGATACGGACACCGTAATGTTGCAAAAGTTCAATACATTAAATCTAATAAACAGTTCGTGTAACAACAATGCCATTGCGCAGGACATTCAGCGTAACTCAGGTAATATGCTTATAAGCAATTATCCAAACCCTTTTAACTTGGCAACCACTATTGAGTTTATAAGTGCTGGAGGAAATGTACTTATTGAATTGATAAATACCGAAGGCAAATTGGTAAAAACCATTACCGACGAGAACTACGCTGCAGGTCAGCAAAATTTAGAGTTGTCCCGAAATGGGATTGCCGCTGGATTGTATTACATAAAGATGCAATCCAATTTGAGTACCCAAACTAGAAGCTTAATAGTAACTGACTAGCCAGCAAAATAGTCTGTATGCTCAATTTGCCTATATTTATTACAAGTTAATTTTTAGCAAAAAATTAACTTGTAATAAATTGTACGGTAATTTTTTATGCAAGAAATATCTTCTTAAAAAATGCCCAATCCACAAAAGTATCATTTCACATTTTAATTTATGTTTATTGTGCTTTAGGTTATTAAGGAATTTAGTTGCCATTTGCAATATATTATTCATTTGTTGCTTGTTGCCAATAGTGCTTAAAAACCAATGTAGCTTAATTCAGTAAATTTGTTGTTTTGGCACAACTTTGAATAACTTAACTTTGCGAATTAATAAATGAGAGCTTTTTCACTAATACTGGTATTTTTGTTTTGGGGATTAACTGTTTCACCGCAGACTAATCCTCAAAATGCGGTTTTGGAGCAGGAAGATTTTTGTACGGTATTCTTTAGAATAATTAAATCGGGTGTTGAAAACAACTTTGATAATATAAAGGGTAAATCTCTTGGAACTGTTCGTAAGGGCAATAATTTTATTCAAAAATGGGAATCCATCGAAAACTTACCAGGATTATCACACGGACTTATTGCCAAAAGCTTTGGTGCAAGCTTTACCTCAATAATATTAGAAGCCGATCAAATTACCGACAGCATGAAAACTACTTTCGAAAAGTGGGGTTTTGATATTAAAGATTGCCTATCGCCAAGCTGGCTAATTAGAGAAACTGCAGAGGATGGACTGTACAAAAAAATATCCATTGGTAGAAGAGACCCTGCTGAAGTATTAAAGTTCCCCAATATCATTTTAGAGATTGAAAACGTTAATGGCAAATATACCCTGTACTTTAAGGTGCTAAAATGAACTAGGGTAAAAAAATGACGCTCTTTACAAGTAATTGTTTACAATTCATTAACATTGGCTAAAGCAAATTGAAATAGTATTTATGTTTGTACCATAGTTGATATGTCAAAAGAAAAAATAGAATCTAAGGTATTTTCAAATCGTTGCGAGTCATTGAATTCTGAAATTGATTCTTTGCAAAAGGAACTGGTTGAATTAGACAGTCTCCACCCTGGATATCACGAAACATTATTTAAAATCAGAACCATCGTTGAAGATTTTAAAATAGAGCTTGAAAATTTGATTTCCCAAAGTAGAAACATTTCTAAAAAAGACAATCAAACGAGAGTTTTCTTGTGGGGAACAATCAATAACTATAGCAGTGTGCTTAGTAAGTTTGATCAAGCTAGAGACTATCCTCACACTTTTGCTAAAACAATTCAAGACGAGCAAAAGGAAGCTATAGAAATTAAGAAAAATCGCAAATCAAACAAGTCTTGTTAAAACATTCGAAAAACCCCTTTATGTGGGAAATCCATACAGTTTAGCAATTTTCTCTTAGCTTCTCCCCCCTTTCCTACATTTGCTAGTTTAAAAGAATCGAAACTGAACACAAGAGCTAGTTCGTGCGAACCATATGTTCCTCCACCCAGTCCTGTTGCATTTAAATCGTAACTATAACTTATTTGATAGCTATTTGCTTCACCCCAGCCGCCAACCAAACCCAAAGTTACAATAAGAGAATTGGTGTTTTTTCCCTGCTGAAATTTGGGTGAATTATCGTAATTTATACCCACAAATCCCGGATATTTATAAAAGTACATTCCTGCATTAACTGCTTGAAAAGAACCCTGTCGCTCATAACGAAAATGCGGAAATAAAAAAGTAGGGGTTGGACTTCTACCATCTTTTACAGGCAGCATTCCCCCTCCGGTAAATGAGTATTTTATTGGAACTGTTCGTGTAGTGCCTATAAATGCTTCTGTTGGTCTTGTAAGATGCTGCATAGCCCCTCCCCATCCAAAATAATAGTCAGCAGCATTGGTTTTTATACGATGGTTAAAAGTAAAACCTGCAGCAATATCCATATAAGTAATTGAAGCAGATGGAGGCGGCGTAGCAGCTGATTGGAATATTTTACCAAAAACAGGATCAAATTGGTCACTAAATTCGAATTTTATCCAGTCAATATTTTTATTAACGACTGCAGGCTCCACTCCAAAACTAAACTCTGTATTGGATCTATCGTATTTCCCAATCAAATTTCTATACGAATAAACAAATCCAATCTTATTTGTTTTCAAGAAGCCCTCTCCCCTCACATCATTCATTAACGTTAACCCAATCCCTCCTGAAACACCTGGTGCACGCACATCTAACCCAAGACCAAAAGTGTAAAATGGGCCAGGAACTCCAGGCCACAGCTGCCTGTGGTTTACAGCTAGTCGCATTCCATTATTTGCTCCAGCATAGGCTGGGTTTAAGTACAATCGGTTGGCAAATATTTGAGAAAATCCAGGATCCTGAGCCCTAAGGTTCTGAAAAACAAACCCGAGAAAAATAAAAAATATAATTTTGTAGCTCACAGGCTGCAAATGTATATCAGAAAAATTAAAACCTATAACTGAGTGTAAAATTACTTGCTGGGATAAACACTGTGCTTGATTGACCCCAATAACCAAACATTTATGGCCGCAATGATGGTAGTTTCATTTGTATGTTTTTTTATCCTTACAGTTGGTATGTCGTTCTTATCGCATGCTCTACATTTACAAACTTGGGCTTCGAGTATGCGATTTGGATTGCTTACAGGTGTTTGCTTTGGTGTAACAGTAATGAGCGTCGATTTTATTTATGAGAAACGCTCATTGATGTTGTACGTTATCGATGGAGGCTATCACCTTATTGGCAGCATGATTGTAGCCATCATCGTAACCGTTTGGAAATAAAGCCAAAGTATTTAGATTTTTTTTAAATTACAATTTATTGACAATGAGTTTTCCATTGCCCTCCTGCCCATTATCTTTGCACCCGAAAAAAAAAGTTTTACTTGTTAAGTTGTTAATTGCCAATGTTAATAATCATTTGAACATTTCAACAAAGCTTTCAATAAAAGAATTAACCATCAGAATGAAAATATCCTTTAGGTTGCTTTTAGTGCTCTCGGCATTCGCCCTTGCACCAGTTTTCACAACAGCACAAAACGTAGAAGAGGGCAAAAAACTCTTCGAGGCTAATTGTACCTCATGCCACCAAGTTTACTCGGAAGTCGTAGGTCCTGCTCTTAAAGACGTAGATAAGCGTCGCGATGAAGCTTGGATTATCAAGTGGGTGAAGAACTCGCAGGCGGTGATTAAAAGTGGCGATGCATATGCTGTTGCACTTGCCAACAAATATAACAATTCGGTTATGACTAGTTTTGGCTCACTGAAAGATGCTGAAATTAAATCCATTCTTGCTTATGTAAAAACTGCTCCGGCTCCTGGCCCTCCTGCAGATGACCCTAACAAACCACCTGTTAACCCTAACGACCCAAAGCCTAGTGACGGCGCGAACAACAGCACTATGCTGCTAATATTATTAGGCCTTGCATTTGTTTTGGGACTCACCTCTATATTGTTAGGTCGTGTTGCTGTGAGCCTTAAAGGGACTTTATATACTGCTCAACCTGAGCTTGCCCCTGAGGAACGTATAGGTTTTTGGGATGGCACATTTTGGCCTTGGGTATCACGCTGGAACAAAACGGTTGCCACTATATCGTTTATGCTATGCTTTGTATTCTTATATAGCTATTGGGGCTTTGGTTATGCCAATAATGAAATAGGGGTGCAAAAAGGATATGCTCCAACACAACCTATTGCATACTCTCACAAAATACATGCAGGACAATATAAAATTCAATGCCAGTATTGCCACTCTTCTGCAGAGAAAAGCAAACAAGCTTCTATTCCCTCGCCAAGTACATGTATGAATTGTCACGTTGCCGTTCAAGCCAAAGAAAAATATGCTGGTAAAATTTCTCCTGAAATCATGAAGATATATAATGCGGTTGGCTATAATCCTGAAACAAAAAAATATGATGGCCCACAAAAGCCTATCAAATGGGTTCGTATTCACAACCTTCCTGATTTTGCTTATTTCAACCACTCACAACACGTAAAAGTTGGCAAGATTGCTTGTCAGAAATGCCACGGCGATATACAAAATATGACTGTGGTTTATCAAAAAAATACTTTGCAAATGGGATGGTGTATCCAATGCCATCGTGAATCGAAAGTGGACATGGCCAATAACAAATACTACGAAAAAATTCATGCCAAATATAAAGCCCTTGGCAAAAAAGAAGTTACGGTTGCAGAAAATGGCGGCCTCGACTGTTCAAAATGTCACTATTAATATCAACTCAAAACATTTAGTTTTTTCAAAATACACTCAATGGAAAACCAAAAAAAATACTGGAGGGGACTTGAAGAACTCAACACAAGTCCTGAATTTGCTGGCAATAGCAAAAACGAATTCATGGAAGGGTTGCCCTTAGATGAAGTTCTGAATGAAAATTCTTCTACTTTTGGCTTAGCTTCTAACCGTCGTGATTTTCTCAAATTTTTTGGCTTCAGCATAGGTGCTGTAGCTTTGGCAGCTTGTAATAAAACTCCCGTTAAAAATGCAATTCCTTATGTGGTTAAACCAGAAAATATTACTCCTGGTGTTCCACTTTATTATGCTTCTACCTGCGGTGCTTGTGCCGCTGGTTGTGGTATTTTGGTAAAAACACGCGAAGGCCGTCCGATTAAAGTAGATGGCAATGAGCATACTTTTAATAAAGGTGCCACTTGTGCCCAGGGCCAAGCAAGTGTTCTTACATTGTATGATAATGACCGTATAAAAAGCCCTCTAATGGGAACTCAATCTCTTGAATGGAAAAAACTAGATGCTGACCTAGCCTCGCAGCTTAAAGCAATTGATGGTTCAAAAATTCGTGTAGTGAGCGGTACTATAAACAGTCCTTCAACACAACGTGCCCTTGATACGTTCCTTAAAGCATATGTTGGAGCTGAACATATAACTTATGATGCAATTTCTTCATCTGCTATTATAAAAGCAAACGAAGAGTCTTTTGGCAAAGCAGTTGTTCCTTCTTACGATTTTAGTAAAGCTGAAGTAATAGTTAGTTTCGGTGCCGATTTTTTAGGTACTTGGATTTCGCCTGTTGAATACACCAAACAATGGGTTGAGAATCGTAAACTAAATAAAAAGAAAACCATGTCACGCCATATCCAGTTTGAGTCTCACCTCAGTATTACTGGTTCAAGTGCCGACATGCGTTTGCCTATCAAACCATCTCAACAGGGACTGGCTTTAGCAAACTTATATAATAGATTAGCTGATTTAAATGGATCTTCTAAAATAGATGTTCAACAATTTGAACTTCCATTGGATGCAATCAAAAATACTGCAAACGAACTTTGGGCCAAAAGAGGTGCAGGTTTGGTTGTGTCAGGATCAAATGATGTTGATGTTCAAATTCTAGTAAATGGTATTAATACCATGCTTGGTAACTATGGTAAAACTATAGATTTGGATAACCATTCAAACCAAAGAAAAGGTGTTGACAGTAACTTTGATAAGTTAGTGGACGATATGAATTCAGGTGCGGTAGAGGGTGTTGTTTTCTACAATGTGAACCCTGCATACAATTATCATAACCTTGCTAAATTGAGCAGCGGTATCAAAAAATTGAAACTATCTGTAGGCACATCTTATAATATGGATGAAACTGCCAAGATGGTTAAATATACAGCCCCTGATCATCATTATTTAGAATCGTGGAATGACCATGAAGCTAAAGTTGGGCATTATACATTAACGCAACCAACTATCACTCGCATATTCAATACTCGCCAAGCACAAGAATCATTATTGATGTGGGCTGGATGGGAAAATACTGATTTTTATACTTTTATTCAAGATACTTGGAAAGAAAATTTTGGAACTGAGAATTTTGTTACTTTCTGGAATCAAACATTGCATGATGGTTTTTTTATAAAACCACTTGGTGAGGCAACTGCCCCTTCTTTCAAAGGCACTGTAAAAGCTGAAGCTATTATGTCGATGGCAAAAGCTGGAGCTAAAGACAAACTTGAATTAATGACCTACGAAAAAGTATCAATGGGCGATGGCTCTCAAGGTACTAACCCTTGGTTGCAAGAACTTCCCGATCCTATTTCAAAAGTATGTTGGGACAATTATGCTGTAATCAATAAATCTACAGCTGACAGACTAAGTTTAACTGACGGTGACAATGTTTCAGTAAGTACGTCAAATCATAAAATTGATTCTATTCCTGTATTGATTCAGCCAGGTATGGTAAAAGA
>Ga0114970_10002809_pt1 | contig 12975 bp, 12 predicted proteins | sample M_140205_XF_Meta_FD_87030 | JGI IMG/M metagenome (GOLD analysis project Ga0114970, IMG submission 87030) | Freshwater microbial communities from Lake Montjoie, Canada to study carbon cycling - M_140205_XF_MetaG | ecosystem: Environmental > Aquatic > Freshwater > Lake | place: Lake Montjoie... | reverse complement strand
CGTGTTGTAGTAGTTCAAGTAATTCGAATACCCGCCATACATGTAATACGGGTCATACTGCGTCGTCGTCGTTGTCGGAGCAGCGCTGGAGGTACTCGTAGCTTCTGTCGTCGTCGGAGCAGCGCTGGATGTGCTGGACAAATCGACAGAGGTCGTCGTCTCGCAGACCATCGGCATGGAACCCTGCGTCATTCCTTGCATAAATGACTTCGAACTACTGGCGCCCGACTCCGCAGGAAAAAATCCGATTCCCGCAACGGCGAGGCACACGACAAGCGCGCCAATCTTCGATCTTGACGAAGTCGCCATTCGAGAAACTTTCATATCCACTGAGATTTCCGCTCTCTTGAACTCGTTGGTACAGGCACTTGGTTGGTACAGGCACTTGATAGTAAACAATGGGGACAACGAGATGTCTAGTCAGAACCAGACTTTTCCCCGATCCGAACCTGAAGCAGATCGCCCCCGAAGCCCCACCTCATGCTCACGACCGAAGCGCCAACCGCTTGGCCCAAATCTGGTCCGAGACAACACCGAAATCGGGCCCTTGATGGGGCGCGGGCCACATCGGCGATCCTGGTCGTTGCCCACCATTGTGCGACCCCAGCTGCCCGAGGCCCCTACCCAGGCACCCTCATCGGCCGCTTGTTCGACTCGGCTGGCCACTGGGCAGTCGCTCTGCTGTTCATTCTCTCGGGATATCTCCTCTTTCGCGAGTTCGTCGGAAAAATCCTGTTCCAGGAATCGCGTACTCCGCTGCCCCACTACTTCGAACGCCGCTTTCTTCGGATCTACCCCGCCTACTGGCTTTCTCTCATCGGTGCTGTCCTGCTCCTTGGTGCGACGCGTTTACAAGGAAGCACGTTCGGACTCTTCACACTTTTCGAACGGTTCTTGAACAAGGACACGCCATTTCCCGGGATTGCGGTCTATTGGACACTCTCCATAGAAATCGTCTTCTATCTCTTTCTACCGATCTTCTCGGCAGTCTTAGGCATGCTGCTCTCTCGAATCTCGACTCTGAAAAATCGAATTCGAACACTGCTGATCGCGATCATGGTCCTCATCGCAGTGACCCCCGTCTACGTAGGCCTTGTCGTCTCTTCCCACCAGGATGATTTTCGACTGACCTCAGCGTTCCCTCAATACGTTGGTTGGTTTGGTCTCGGAATGATGCTCACCGTTCTGACCGAGCTCCGATCGAGGGGGGTCCGAATCTCCCAGTCACTTTGCGGCCTAGCCGATCGAACATGGGCGTGCTGGATCTGCGCCGGAGTTGCATTTGCGTGCATGCTCGCCATGAAGACAACGACTCCTCCTTTCGGTGCCTTCTACCAATGGTCAACTTCCGAAACACAATTCACCATGCTTTTCTTGGGTGCCACCACGTTCTTCTTTCTTCTGCCCCTCACCGTCGGAACAAGCACAACTAGGGGCGTTCAACTGCTGGGCTCAAGACCGATGGTCTGGCTTGCCAGCGTCTCTTACGGAGTTTATCTCTGGCATCTCATCGTGATTTTGTACATCAATTTGCACTTGAAATTGCCCTCCGGATTTTTCGGCTTTCTATTGTTATTTGTCCTTACTCTCGTCCCGTCCATTTTGATCGGCTGGCTTAGTTCCCGCCTTGTCGAACAACCTGCAATGAAGTTGGCTCGATGAATTCCCAAACCACTTTCACCGAAAACTCAAAAGGTTGGATTCGACTTCTCGGAGCAATCGTTTTTGTCATTGTCGTTGCCGGGATTTTCGCGTACTTGATTGGAGATCGGTCAACAAGCCAATCAAAGCCAAAATCCGATCCAGTCATAGCATTCGACACGTTCAATCACTCAGGTAAAAACGGTTCTCTCGGCCGCATCAACAAGAACTATCAGTGGGCTTCTGTGTCAGGCCAATGGACCATCGACGGTGGCGTTGGCCATTCACTTGCATCAAGTTCCGGATCAAGTTTCGCAGTCGTCGAGATCGGTAACGACGCATCGGTGAGTGCTCTAACCACAGGGCGCGGATCTTGCGGACTCGTTGCCGTATTCAGCGATCTCTCGAACTTCGTGAGCCTCCAACGAGATGACAAAGAAGCAAACTGGAAAATCATCGTCATTCGCGATGGAAAGCCAGAAACCATTGGTTCCGTGGGCGGAATCGCTGCCGACAACAACCGAATCTCCCTTCTCGTTGATCCACCTGTGGTCACTGCGGTCTCCGGTGGGAACCACAGTTCATTCGTCGTAGAAAACCTTCCAACCGGCACACAAGCCGGGCTTTTCACAACTGGTCCCGCATCAACTTTGTGCACCTTTGATGACGTGACTTTCGTGACGCCCTCGCAATAGCGAAAACTCATCCGTCTATCGGCCGTTTGTCTGACGGCCTCGGCATTGACTGGACTACCGTCAGCCCTCAAGCAACGGGGGCATACATGAGCAGCGACGAGATGCTGGCCAAGAAGGATGAATTCTTCGGCCACAACGTGGTGCGCGATCCCTACCCGAAACTCGCCGAGCGTGCCGCCGAGTGTCCGGTACACCCCGGGACGTTCTCCTCGTTCTTCGACATGGTCGGCGCCGAAGACATCCTCTTTCCCGATGCCGAGCAGATATCGGTGCTGTCCTTCGATGGCGTCGACGCCGGATTCAAAGATCAGGAACATTTTTCTTCGTGTTGGTATGAAGCCAGCCTTGGCAAGATGATCGGACGCACGATCATCGAAATGGATCCGCCCGAACACGGTCGCCATCGCCAACTCATTCAGGGTGCGCTCACCAAACGTGAAATGCATCGATGGGAAGAAGAGTTCGTTCAAGCGATCGTTGATACAACGATCGACACATTCATCGAATCTGGTCGAGCTGATCTTGTCGATGACTTTGCACTTCACTACCCACTCAAAGTCATAGCTGCCGCCTGCGGTCTTCCTCAGGAAGATGTCTCGTCGTTCTATAGGTGGGCAGCAATCCTCACCAACGTGAGTATTTCGGCCGAGGAGCGCGAAGAGGCATCAGCTGAATTCGGCGAGTACCTCGCTGCAGCCGTTACCGATCGTCGAACTAACCCACGTTCCGATCTGGTCACCCATCTTGTACAGGCCGAGTTTCGCGACAGCGCCGGTCGTCAAGCCTTGAACGACGACGAAGTCATTGCGTTTCTGCGCCTGCTTCTTCCCGCTGCCGCGCAGACTACCTACCGAACACTTTGCAATTTTCTGTTTGGTTTGTTGTCGCACCCAGAGCAGTTGCAGGCATTGCGCAACGATCATTCGCTGATTGAACAAGCAATTGAAGAAGGACTGCGTTGGCAACCGCCGCTTATGTCATTCGGGCGCACAACAGTTGCCGATGCGGAAATTGAAGGTGTTGCCGTTCCCGCCGGAACACTTGTGAATCTTGTGGTCGGTATTGCTAACCGAGATCCGCAACGTTGGGACAACCCCGACGTCTTCGACATCTATCGCGAACCGCAGGGTCATCTTGCGTTCGGAAGCGGCGCACACGTGTGTCTCGGTATTCATTTTGCTCGCATGGAACTTCGTGTGGCGATGGAACAAGTTCTGACTCGCCTCGAAGATCTGCAATTTGAACCCGGGATTGAACCAGTTCACATCGGTGGCCTCGGCCAACGCTCCCCCGCCCATCTCCCTGTCACCTTCACCCCAGCGACTCCGATTGGAACTGCACCGTGAGCACACCTGACCTCATTATCCGCAATGGTCGAGTCATCGACGGCACCGGTGCACCGGCATTCGACGCCGACGTCGAAGTCACCGATGGCAAGATTTCCTTCATTGGCACCAGCACCGCGAGTGCACCCAATGAGATCGACGCTCACGGAAGTGTCGTTGCCCCCGGGTTTGTCGACATTCATACCCATTACGACGCACAGGCTCACTTTGAGCCCACGATGTCGCCCTCGTCATGGCACGGAGTCACCACCGCCATGATGGGCAACTGCGGGTTCAGCATCGCTCCGGCCGATCCCGACAGTGTCACTTGGCTCATCAATATGCTTTCTCGAGTCGAGGGGATGGAAGTCGACGCGCTCCTCGAAGGCGTCGACTTCAAAGGTGGCGACTACGGCGACTTTCTCAGTGGTCTCGAAGGCCGCATCGGCATCAATCTTGTTGGCTACGTCGGTCATTGCGCGATCCGTCGCCTTGTAATGGGCGCGGCGGGCTCTGAGCGTGCTGCCACCGATGATGAAATTGCGCAGATGGCTGCACTCGTGCGCACGGCGATGACACAAGGTGCCATCGGCTTCTCGAGTTCACAACTCGATATTCATTCCGATCATGAAGGAAATCCGGTTCCGTCAAACTTGGCGGAACCAAAAGAACTCATTGCACTGTGCGCCGTGCTTTCTGAATTCGATCATGGGGTCATTGAATTCCTGCCCCGTTCCGGTTCTGCAGATTTTGATGCCCCTGATCAAGAGTTGCTCTTGGCCATGAGCGAGGCATCGGGCTTCAAGTTGATCAATATCAACCCGCTCACGCTGTTCCCTGGCAATCCAGAGGGCCATCGCAACGCGCTCGCATTCTGCGAAGAGGCGGCTGCTGCCGGTCATCACATCCACCCGATGTACATGATCAACGTCAAAGGCATTCACTTCTCTCTCGATTCAACCTTCGTGCTCGACGAGATGCCGACATTCCGTCGTATTCTGACGCTTCCCATGGCCCAGCGCGCCGCTGAACTTGGCCTCGAGTCCAATCGAGTTGCAATGCGCAGTGAATTTGCCGACACCACTGGGCGCTCGTTCGTCTTTGGTTGGCCAGACGTAAGCGTTGCGTCGGTCAGCAAAGATGCACTCGCCGCAGCCGTTGGAAAATCCATCGCAGAACTCGCGCATGATGCAGAGATCGACGGTGTCGATGCGCTGATCGACCTCGCACTGGCCGATGGTCTCGAAACCGTTTTTGTCTGGAGACGCAAAGCTGACCCCGCATTGGCTGCTGCGACCAAAGAGATCGTCACTCACCCGCTCACTCTGGCCGGTTCAAGCGATGGCGGTGCTCATCTGCTCACCTTCTGTGGGGCTGACTACACCACACGCACGTTGACCGAAACCGTCCCCGACATGATGACCTTGGAACAAGCCGTTGCTCGCCTCACGTCTGAGCCGGCTCGGCTTCATGGCCTCAACGACCGCGGCACTCTCGCAGTTGGCAAAGCAGCCGACATCGTCGTGTTCACACCCGAAGAACTCAGCATCGACCCCATTACATTGCTGCGTGACTTCCCCACAGGTGCCGGACGCTTGGTCTTCGGAGCTCATGGCTACAACGCCGTGATCGTGAACGGCGAACCGCTCTTCATCGACGGCGTTCACACTGGGGCACTTCCCGGTGCAATCCTTCGGCCCTGAAAACAGCAAAGGCCGAGGCTCCGTCCGCAATCGCTCCGATTCTCACCAAATTCTTACCTTGCGTTCGGCGTCCTCTTTCCTCGAGGTGATGAACTAGAGAAATGAGCGACGTGCTGTGGTTCCTCACCCGATCTTCGGGCATCGTTGCGATGATTTTGATTGCTGCAGCAATCATCGATGGGTTCATCTATTCCGGTCGTGAAGGCGGACAACGACTGCGCCCGGTGTGGTGGGTCGATCTGCATCGCGGTCTCGGTGGCTACGCGCTGATCTTCACCGTCTTTCACCTTCTGACCGCGTACGGCGCCGGCCTTGGCTACCGCGTCATCGACATCATCATTCCTGGCGTCTCGAAGCAATCGACGATGGCCTTGACTCTTGGCGTGCTTGCGTTCTACGCAATGCTCATCACCGTGTTCACGACCTGGCCGAAGCGACGTTTTCGCCGACGGATCTGGCACGCGATCCATCTCCTTACGCTTCCGGCTGCGATCGCCATCGGCGTGCACGGATGGCAGATGGGAACCGATTCGCGTACCGGTTGGTATATCGCGCTTATGGCGATCCTTACCGGCCTTGTCATGTACCCGGCCGGGCTGCGCGTCTCCGGCCTCATACGCACCCGCCAAAATCGACGTCGCAACGCAAAAGCGTCAACCTCATCCGCACTCCCCGACTTCACCTATCCGACCTCCCCTCCCACATCGCCCGCAGCACTAAGCGGTGGCAACCAGTGATGTTCAGGAACGCCTGACCCATGCCCACGCCGAACGATCCCTACGATGACATCGTGAATCCTCAAGTACCCGACGACCGCCTTTTAGAGCTTTCGGCTCGATCCGCTGCGCGTCGACGTGAGTTGGAACTCAACCCACCACGACACAACGGGTCGAAACGGCGTCACGCCGCCAAAGGCAGTCGCACCGTAGCCATAGGCCTGGCCGTCGTTTCCACCCTCGGCGTGGCCGCCTATCTGCATCAAGCCTCGCAGTCCTCTGGCTCTGCCGCACTTGATCTCGCAACCACCGATACGACACTCCCTGCACCAAGCGCCAGCGTTCCTTCGTCGCCCAAATCAACGTCAACTACAAAGCCTTCCGGAACGAAATCACTCGCCGATGGGAACTGGACTGGTGCATCATCAATAACCCGCTGGGGACCAGTGCAAGTCGCCATCACGGTCTCCGGCGGAAAGATCACTGCTGCCAGCGCGCCACTCTCTCCATCAGAAGATCCCCGAAGCGTTTCTATCAATCGCATTGCCATTCCAAAACTGGTTCAGTCGACGCTCACGGCGCAGAATGCAAATGTGAACGCTGTTTCGGGCGCCACCTATACCAGTGAGAGTTACAAGATTTCGTTGCAATCAGCCATCGATAAATCTCACGCTGCGTCCTGACCGATGGCAACAGGTATTCACCATGTCGAAGATGTCATGGGAATGGCCGTTTCTCTCGATGTCCGTGATGACATTGACGCAAGCGCAATCAGCAGCGTTATTGCGTGGCTCTATCATGTTGACGCCACCTTCAGCACCTACAAGATGGAAAGTCCCATTTCGCAGTTCGGTCTTGGGCTGATTTCTGCTGATCAACTCAGTGGGGAAATTCGCGATGTTTTGACGCTTTGCGAGTTGGTACGCGAGGAAACTTCGGGCGCATTTGATATTGCCTGTGTTCCCGCCCCGAATGGTTCAACTCTTGACCCATCGGGACTCGTCAAGGGTTGGGCAATCGAACGAGCTGCAGAACTTCTCGAAACATACGGCGCAGAAAACTTCTGCATCAATGCTGGCGGCGACATCGCACTACGCGGCTACGCCGAACCTGATCAACCTTGGCGTGTTGGCGTTCGTCATCCTTCCGATCCGCTCGCGTCGGCGGCAGTGCTTACTCTCGGCGGTCGCGCCGCGATCGCAACATCAGCAACCTATGAGCGCGGCGCACACATCATCGATCCCAAAACAGGCGATCCAACAGCCGAACTCGCCAGCGTGACCATTGTTGGCGAAGACCTCACCTACGTCGACGCCTATGCAACTGCGGTCTTCGTAATGGGGCTCAACGGTGCCGAGTGGTTATTGGAAACCCACCCCGAACTCGATGCATTTGTTATCGGCCATGACGGCCTCACATGGGAGACGCCAGGGTTTAACGGTCTCCGGCTACGAAACCCTTGAGTTATCGAAGTCGGCCAGTCAGTGAAAGTTGGAAACGGCAGTACTCGGACCACCAACCGAGGTCAACCACCTTGCGCCCGATCGCTTCTTCAAATCTTTCGATTGTTTCCTCATGGCTTGGAAAACCTGGAAGCCGTGACAAACCAAGGCCCCTCGTATAGAGATCGTCCTGAAGTAGCCACATCGCGAGGTCTACTTCTGGCTGATCAAGCCTTGCATCCTCAAAATCAATTAGGGCAGCCACTTCGCTACCTCTAAAAATCACATTCGGAAGTCGACAGTCACCCCACACCACGCAATCGGGCCCACCCAGTGGGGGCGCTGCCGAACTCAACCGGTCCAAACGAGAGAGAATGTGATTTCGCCGTTCGATGTCGTCCACTTTTTCAATCGCGGTTTTCCACGTCGCCAGTGTGTGATCGCGTCCACTCGATACGTGTCCCGCGCCTAAGAAGCTAAAAGCGTCGTGACCGGGGTCAATCGAATGCAGCGCACAAACAACATCGATAACGTTTGTCCAAAGTTGTTCCTGTTCTCGCGGCGATGCATCACGCACCCAACTTTCAAAAGTGTACGGAGGATGATCAGGAGCTACTCGCCCAGCGATGTGTGACATGAGATAGAACTGTGCGCCGAAATAGTCGCTATTGGACTCGAACTTGATTGCGTCTGGAACCGGAACATCCTCTATTGAACTCAGCGCGTGAATCATTTTGAAGGATCGATCAAAATTGCGGATCGTCGAACTACTCCTATGAATTCTGAGAGCGTACTGCGAGGCAGTAGCGGATCTATCGCTCTCCTCGACCACTGATACCAACCAAATGAAGTCTCCAGTACCTGTACCTTCTGGAGCGCTAACGCTCAAGACGCGTGGTTGCTTCCAATCTGTTTTCTCTGAGAGCCAACGTTCAAGTGCCCTGGCGATAGCGCGAACGTCAACACCATCGGATAACGGTCGCGAGCGCATTTTTTGAGTCTAGAACTAAGAGATTCGGAGAAAATTGCTCCCCATCTTCGCGGGCTCAATAACTGAAGCCCGTTGCGATAATCCACATGGGGGCACTGCCGGGTGAGATTCTTCGCCCGTGAATCTCTTCAAGTTGGAACGCGATGCTTAACCCGTGAACGAAGGTTTGACGTCAGGAGTCTCGACGTAGGTAAAACCTCCAACGAGCGTCGCTGTCTGACCATCGGCTGTTGTCACGACTACGTCAAACACCCCGGGATCTTGAGGCCCCGTAGTGCAAATCAGCTGCGATGTCGTGACAAAAATGACTGGCACACATGGAACTCCCCCGATTTCGACAGTGGTTTCCGTTGTGAGATTTGTGCCGTCGATAGTTACCTCAGTGCCACCTGATTCCGGGCCCGATCCAGGTGTCACCGAATCGATTGTCGGAGCAGCGGTCTTGGCCAGAGGAGTGATGTCCACGTCGTTTTCTGGGATCGGATCAGCGGTGTTTGAGGCCACGACGACTTCGGTGTCTCGCAATGCCCGAACCGGTGTGCTTGCCGAGCGCACCTCGATGTCAATCGTTGCCGATGCGCCGTTTGCGAGATCGCCCAATGCACACGTAATCGTGGCCCCCGACTCGATGCATCCACTAGGAACAGCCTCCACCGAGAGCCCGTTCGGAATCGTTAGAACCATCGTTGCGGCGGTGGCATCGGACGGACCGTTGTTGAGCGCAGTGAAGCACAATTTTGCTGACTCACCTGGCGCCACGATTCCGGGCCCATTCGCTGACGCCACTAAGTCGGCAAATGGGACAATTCGGGTCGTTGCAGATGCAGTGTTGTTTGCGAGATCAATATCATCGGTAATTGCAAAAACTTCTGCGTTGTTTATCGCAAGGCGATCATTCACCGGGACCACTGAGTGGAACGACCCACTTATCGTCAGGGTTCGAGTGGCCCGACTGCCGTTGCTCCGCTCCAAAGACAACTCAACGCTGCGCCGGTTTGATCGCAGCAATTGTGGACAGCCCAACGATTCGTGACTTCATGTATTTACCTCTGTTAAAAGGAGACGTTTCTCCTACCGGACCTGCTGAGCCTATCCAGACCTAAAGTCTCGCTGTGACCTCACCGAAGGACTATTCCGCCCAGGAGCGCGAATGTTGCCGCGGCGGCCTCTGCGAAGGCGACTGGCATCGCCACCCCATTCACCTCTTCGCTTTCTTCGTCGTCGTCCTCTTGATCCAAGGCATGGACCTACTCCTTACTATTCGCATTGAAGCCATCGGCGACAACGCGAAGATCTCAGAGAAAATACTCAGGGCTATCGGAGACATTGCTGACGTGCTGTTCGTCGCGGTTCTTGTTCTCGTTGTGATCGCCCTCGTTCGACAGCGCTTTGTCGCATCACGTGAATCGCACTCGAGATTCACCCTGGCTGTCCTCGCCATCTACCTCGTTTCCGCATCGCTCAATGTGCTCTTCAACATGATCACTCTCGTTGTCGTACCAAGCCTCAGAAATACGAGTCAGAACTGGCTCATTCTTGACCTCGGTCTGCTCTTCGCTTCGAACATGCTCGCGTTTTCGCTTTGGTATCAACTCGCCGACGCCTATCTCAAAGGCGGAGCATTCGACTTTCCGCCCAACGCTGCTCACCCCGATGACCCGCCACGTTGGGTCGATTACCTGTTCCTTTCGTTCAATACTCAATCAACGTTTGGACCAACGATTGAGGGAATTCGAACTCGACCGGTCAAGGTCATGATGATGCTGCAGACATCTTTTTCCTTAATCGTTCTCGTTGTTCTGGTTGCTCGAATCATTACTGCTCCGGCCTGACCAGACTCCTCGCAAACTCCGTAGATCAGAACAACTGATCTGTGTAGTCGTTTGTTCCGTGATTTGTGGGAATGAATGCAGCTTGCACGCCAAGCGAACCGAATCCGCTTGCAGCGATTTGTTCTTCGGCCTTAGCGAAGTGCTGGTCCCATGCATCCTCGGGGCTTGATTCGAGGAAGTGAAGCACCGTAACTATTCCGTCGACACCATCGAGTTCACGGACGTGGGCGAGTTTGTCGGGAGGAAGTGGACGGGGTGCGAATCGGGTCGCGACGGCAACATCGTCCGTAACAACCGAAGGCAGGTAGTCATTCGTAAGCCACGTATCCAATCGGGCTCTATCGCCATCTTTGGCATCGATGACTTGGATGACCATTCCCTTGTACGGCTGCACCAACGTGTGAACGACTCGCGGAACCGCATCGTCTCGATACGTCGCTCCAAGAAAATCGCTGAATGACGTGAACACATGGCTTCGTTCTTCAAGCGGGTTCTGATCATGGCCCCGATAACTTCCGCGGCCCTCGGCATGAAGCCGACGATTCGCCCCAAGTGACCATTGCTCGTGATCTTCAATTCGGCCGTCGTTGATCCAGTAAATGCCGATGTACTTTCCCGCCTCGAGAGGTTCGGCAACCCGCGATCCGATCGGGCCCCGTAAATGTTGAATCGAACGCGGGGAAACAAATCGGCGACACGAAAACATCCACGGCATCACCATGGCCCCAGTGATCATGTGATCGTCTTCGTACCAGCGGTTGTAGCCGACAACGTGTTCGGGAGTTGGCTCGACCCAGGTAATGAGTGCACCACCAACAATTGGGTCATGCGGGCCCACCGAAGGTAAATGACGGTAGGCCGGGTCACTCCCCGGTTCGTATGCAATCTCTGATGCCATTCGATCCCCCTGGGCCGCTCTGCGCGAACCTCGAGAGACTGACACGAATGACGATCTCAATGACGACCGACTGAAGAGTGCTGATGAATCCGTGTACTCGGGACCCATCGGCTTGTCGGATCTGGTGTCAGACCCCGACAAGATCCATTGCGCCGGCCGTCAACTCGATGGACCGAAGTCGACCCTCGATCGTCGGAGACTGGAAACACACCATGAGCTCATCGGCGTCGGCATAGGTCGTGAACTCAAGCAGTTGCTCTCGAACCGAATCGGGAGTTCCAACCGCTGTGTGTTTCATCATCGCGGCAATCTGCGCACCTTGAGGCGACGCGAGGATGCGGTCGACCTCGGAATCAGGAACCTCGACATTGGGCTTCAACAAGAATCGACGGAGGCGAGCTCGACGTGTGGTGGTGAATTCGTCCTGCGCTTCTTGCTCAGTGTCGGCTGCAATGACATTCACACCAGCAATGACATGCGGTCGGTCAAGTTGTTCTGACGGGCGGAAATTCGCCCGATACAACGCCACCGCTTCACGAAGTTGATGTGGCGCAAAGTGCGAAGCGAATCCGTATGGCAAACCAAGAACCGCAGCAAGTTCGGCACCAAAGAGTGAGGAACCTAAAATGTAAATTGGAACATGCGTGCCGCGACCCGGCGTTGCATTCACTCCCGGCACCCTCGTGACGTCACCGAGATAGCCCTGAAGTTCAAGAACGTCCTGTGGAAAGTGTTCCGACGCTCGTGGATCGCGCCGCATTGCCTGCACCGTGACTTGGTCAGTTCCGGGAGCACGCCCCAGACCGAGGTCGATCCGACCGGGATGCAACGCTGCCAATGTGCCGAATTGTTCGGCAATCGTGAGTGGCGAATGGTTCGGAAGCATGACGCCGCCCGAACCCAACCGAATCGACTCGGTATTTGCCGCAACATGGGCGATAAGCACCGCAGTCGCTGATGATGCAATCGCGTCCATGTTGTGATGCTCGGCATACCAAACGCGGTTATATCCGTTTGCTTCTGCCGCTTTCGCTACCTCGACACATGCGTTGAGCCCATCGGCCACCGAATCGCCTGATCCGATAATGGCCAAATCAAGAATCGCAAGAGGAATTCCCATACTCCGAGCCTAGAACCACAGACCCGAAGTGCGTCAGGCCGGCGAGAGCTCTGACAGGCCACAATGGGTCATGACTTCCGTTCCCGTTGTCGATATCTCCGCTCCCAGCATGACATCCCGTGAGGCGCTCGATGCAGCCTGCCGCGACCACGGATTTTTTCTCCTTACTGGCCACGGTCTCGATGACGTCATCGCCAATACCTGGGCAGCCACCGAGCGCTTCTTTGATGCTCCGCGGTCGATCCGCACCGCAATTATGCGAGACGAGCAAAACCCTCTGGGTTGGTTCGACCGTGAACTCACCAAGCGCGTGCGTGATCACAAGGAAGTGTTCGACTTCGTTGATCCGGCGGCAGCTGATCAGATGAACCGGTGGCCCGAACTCTCGGGTTTTCGCGACGCAATGATTCAACACTTCGACGCCATGAGCGCACTCGCTCAACAAACACTTGCTCTGTTGCATTCCGTTCTTGAACTTGGGCCTACCTCGTGTGAACAACTCACCTTCGCTCGTCCGGGAAGCACTGTTAGACTCAACCTTTACACCGTTGGCGATCCAGTCCCCGATAACGAACGAGACGGGCTTGCTGATCTTGGCGATGTTGCTCTTGG
>Ga0114970_10002806_pt1 | contig 12980 bp, 14 predicted proteins | sample M_140205_XF_Meta_FD_87030 | JGI IMG/M metagenome (GOLD analysis project Ga0114970, IMG submission 87030) | Freshwater microbial communities from Lake Montjoie, Canada to study carbon cycling - M_140205_XF_MetaG | ecosystem: Environmental > Aquatic > Freshwater > Lake | place: Lake Montjoie... | reverse complement strand
TCCGCCGCGCCTTGGGCGATGTGCCGCTGGTCGGTTTTTTTGCTGCCGGCGAAATCGCCCGCGACCACCTGTACGCCTACACCGGTGTGCTAACCGTGTTCACGGCTCAGGCCTGAGGACTAGCCCCAACCCAAGCCCGCCATGGTTCAAATCACTGGGTTACTGCGGGCTGGGTCCTTGGGTGACATCCGAAGCCAAGCGTGACAATCAAGTATGGTGAGGTAACACCTATTTAAACCTTGGGGGCAACGCCATGCCACAGCCACAGCCACAAATTGCCGCCAAAACTATGTCCGTAAAACTCGATTTGAGCACTCGCGCCCGTGTTGAAAATCTGGCCGAGGCACGCCAGCGGACTGCACATTGGGTCATGCGCGAAGCCATTACCCAGTATGTGGACCGAGAGGAAAAGCGCGAGGCTTTCCGGCAAGACACGATCAAGGCGTGGGAAGAGTATCGCTCCACAGGGCTGCATGTTACGGCCGACGAAGCCGATACGTGGTTGGCCCAGCTCGAAAAGGGCAACGACATCGAGCCCCCTGAATGTCACGTCTGATCTGGTCACGACAGGCGCTGCTTGATGTGCAGCGCCTTCATCGCTTCCTTGCCGTAAAAAATCATCGCTGCGACCACGCGCGCCATCAAATCCGTGCGGCCAGGGGTGAAAGTTCTTGGGTATCAAACCGGTATAGGCCGTACCGTTGAGGACATTCCGGAAGAGTTCCGGGAATGGCTGATTGATTTTGGTAACAGCGGCTATGTGGCACGTTATCGCTTCGATGGTGAAACCGTCACCATTCTGGCGGTGCGGCATCAAAAGGAAGCTGGCTACCATTGAAGACTGGACGCGTGTTCTAACCATGGCTCTACGAGCATCCCGCTGTCCCCGAGTTTTTCCAAGTTCCAAGCTGAAGAGCAGGAAGCCAGCCACGACCAATGGTTTCGCGCCAAGGTTTAGCAAGTGTCAGAAAGTAGGAGCGGGACGCCACCACGCAAGACCACATATCCGGTTCTGATCTCCTTGGGCCATCAGTATCCACCTCGTCCAAGAGATACCCCGATCATTTCTTCCTTAATCTCGGTCGACTATGGATTGTTGGCTACATTGACAACAGATGAGAATGTTGTCATAATTGCCAACGTGCCAGCCCAACTTATTACCCGCTTCAAAGACGTCACGGCCGACGGCGCATTACTCGAAGTGGTGATTTGGAAAGTACCCAAACCTGTACCGCCTACGGACCACGGTTACAAGTACAGCGCCGTGTATGTGGTGGACGGCGTGCGCATCGTTGGTTTTGACAACGAGCGCGGCAAAGGTGATCACTGTCACCTGGATGGCGGTGAAGTGCCCTATACCTTCACCGGCGTGGATCAACTGATTGAAGACTTTATTGCAGCCGTCGCTGCCAGGAGAGCACCATGACACAGCGCTATCTGACCATCACTCTGACGCCTGACTGGAAGGGTGCCTTGCGCGCCATGGCCAAAACGGCTCAGGCGAACAAATACCAGGGCGAAGTACTCAATTTTGAGAGCCCGGGGCAATTCTTTGGCCAGCTTTCGGAAAAGAGGTGGGAGATTGTTCGCGCGGCCCAGGGCAAAGGTGAGTTATCGGTACGAGAGCTAAGCCGCGCGGTAGAGCGCGATGTCAAGCGCGTGCACGAAGACGTGGTGATCCTGGCGGAGTTGGGCTTACTGGAGCGCACCGCCAGCGGTGGCGTGCTTTGCCCCTATTCCTCAATGCACATTGACATGTACTTGAAGGCCGCTTAATCCGCCTCGGCGGTCTGCTATTGGAGCCAACTTTACAAAGTGTCCGAATTTCGGGGGATGGGCACGTCAAGCCAACTCCGTTCGCACCTTAACTGTAGCGGCAGAGGTCACCATGGAACATGTTACAGCCTGAAATCCGATGAGGAAAATAAAAACCTGCGATGCCAATGAACATGCGGGTTTTGAAGTGGTGTCAGAGGCGGTTGGCAGGCCTATTAAAGCGCGTTTGAGCACCCACGAGGCCGCCCATAAAATATTAAATATTGTTTTCAATTTGCACGCGCAAAAATCTGTGCAGGCGCACGCATCTCTGGCCATTGGCCGTAAAGATTTCTACCCCCAATTAAAGTGTTCTTTAATTTGACTTGCAACAATGAAAGTAAGTTTTCATATCACTGACAAGTCAGAAGTCACTTGCGTCATCCGAGCCCAGCCGATACCCCATTGCCCGATAACCACGCTGCCGCTTATCCCACATACGCAGCAGCGCTGGGTGGCCGGTATCGACAAAGTCGATGATCCGCATATCGGTCTTGCTCGCGTGTTGACGCCGACCCAAAATTGACCCAGGTGTTTTACTGGCTCTGCCCTTTTTTTGGCAGGAGCAAACAAAGGTGATCACCATGAAAATCCTGGGCAAAGTCAAGCGACTGTATTCACGCGACAAGAAGTCGCTGCGCGAACTAGCCAAGACCACGGGCCTGTGGCGGTGGTGACGGCACAAGTCCCAGTTTTTTAGCTGGTCCGCCGAGCCCCGCATACAGTTGCTAAAGAGTCAAACGTCAAACCAACTCCACCGCAGCCTTCAACTGACTGGGGCTGCTGTATAAATAGGCGGCAGTTGTAGAAATGCTGCGGTGCCCAGCCAGAGTTTTCAGTATGTGAATCGCAGTGCCTTTGTTGGCCAGTGAGGTCAAAAACGTCCTACGCCCACTGTGACTGCTGGCACCCTCCAGCCCCGCACCCGCGTACAGCAGAGCAAACGTCTGTGCCAGGCTGTTGGCGTTGAACCCAGCTCGGATGCTCTTTTGACTGTCAAAGAACGGGTAGCTGCGGTCCACGCACCGTGCCCGTGCAGCGTAGGCTGCCAATTCCTCCCGCAGCCGGATGTTGACGAACACGGTACGAGCGTGCCGCCCCTTGGTCATGTCGGGCAGCAATCGGATCTCATCTTTAATTTCGCCGTCTGTGGCCTAGGTGCCTCGGCTAGGGCGAGGGCGAGGGCGAGGGCGAGGGCGAGGGCGAGGGCCAGGTCAGACCTATTCAGACCAGATGACAGGCCGTCAACCGCGCATCACCACGCAACAGGGGCCGCTCAACCTGGCACCTTGCTTCCGCCATGGGGCAGCGCGGATGAAACGGGCATCCGGGCGGTGGGGCGATCGGGCTCGGCACTTCGCCAGACATGGGCCGTCGGTCACGGATGGGATTCTCAACGTTCGGAATGGTCTCAAGCAGCAGTCGGGTGTAGGGGTGACGAGGGTCTGAAAACACCTGTTCGGCCGGACCAACCTCGACAAAGCGGCCCAGGTACATGATGGCAATTTGGTCCGACATATGCCGCACCACAGACAGGTTATGGCTGATGAACAGGTAGGTCAAACCGAACTGGTCCTGCAGGCGCCGCATCAGGTTCAGGATTTGCGCTTGCACCGACACGTCCAATGCTGAGGTGGGTTCATCGCAAACCAAGAAGTCGGCTTCAGTCGCCAGGGCACGAGCAATCGATATACGCTGTCGCTGCCCGCCAGAAAATTCATGCGGGTACCGAGACGCGTCTGACGGCGACAGGCCAACGATACCCAGTAGCTCGCCAATGCGGTCCTGAATCGCTGTCTCGCCCTCCATCAAGCTGAGTTCACGGATGGGCTCAGACACGATGTCGCCCACGCGCCAACGGGGGTTGAGGCTGGCATAGGGGTCCTGGAAGATCATTTGCAAGCGCGGCGGCGCGCTCGCGCCGTCGGGCTTCTCGATAGGCGTGAATGCCAGGGTGCCGGCAGTCGGAACCTGCAGGCCCACCGCCATCCGGGCCAACGTCGATTTGCCGCAACCGGACTCACCAACCACACTCAATGTCTTACCGCGCGGCACCTCAAACGAGACACCATCCACCGCCCGCAGCGTGCGTTTTGGGCTGCGCTCTACCACTCGCGTGAGCCATGACGGGGAGACGTCGAAATAACACGTCGCACCATCGACCCGCAGTGCGATGTCGCCCTCAGCCATGCGTCACTCCTTCAAACGGGTGCCAGCAGGCAATGGCATGGCTTTGTACTTCCAGAACCGGTTTTTCAGCGCGGCACTGCGCACTGGCCCGCGCGCAGCGCAGGTTGAAGGCGCAGCCTGCCGGGATGGCGTGCAGGCGCGGCATGGCACCGTCGATCTGTTGCAAGGTCGCCTGGCGTGTGCGCATGCTGGGGATCGAAGCCATCAGGCCCCGCGTGTAAGGGTGGCGCGGTGCGCGCGTCACAGATTCGACCGGGCCGGTCTCAACGATGCGCCCGGCATACATCACTGCCACACGGTCCGCAGTCTCGGCGATCACACCCATGTCGTGGGTGATCAGCATCACGGATGTCCCATAGTCCCGGCACAGGCGCTTGAGCAAAGACGTGATCTGGGCCTGTATGGACACGTCAAGTGCCGTGGTCGGCTCGTCGGCGACGATGAGTGCCGGCTTGCCAGCAAGGGCCAGCGCAATCACGACACGCTGGCGCATTCCGCCCGAAAATTGATGCGGGTAGTGGTCGATGCGGGTCTCAGCTGCCGGGATGCCGACCGCCTTCAGCAGTTCCAGTGCAGTGGCGCGGGCCGCCGCGGCGTCGACCGGGAAATGGGTCCGAATGGTCTCGACCAGTTGTGCACCAATGGAGAGCATTGGGTGCAGCGATGTCAGCGGATCCTGGAAAATGGCGCCGATCTTTTTGCCCCGCACCCGGCGCATCGCCTCGTGGGACAGGTTGTCGATGCGCTCCCCATTCATTCGGATCTCGCCCGCAGCGATACGCCCCGGAGGGTCTAGCAATCCAATAATGGCGGTACCAGTCAATGATTTACCAGCACCAGACTCCCCGACAACGCCGAGGATTTCCCCAGGCCGAATGTCCAGAGACACATGGTCGATCGCCGTCAGCGGGCCATGCCGAGTGTCGAACACCACATGCAGGTCACGCACAGACAACAAAGTGGCTTGCTCTGGCTTGGTCATGCCTTACCCCAAAGGGGTTCGTCGCTGCCCGCCCAAAATACAGGGAAACTGGACGAAAAAATCTCGGATGTGGGTGGGTGGTGCAAGGTCCGCTCCGGGTACTTGCGCATCAGACCTTCAAACTGGGCCTGCGCCCGCACGTTGTCATGGGCTTCGTCTACACCGGGGATCTGGCTGTTCTCCATCACAAAGCGGCCATCGATGATCACATCCGAAAAATCACGCCCATGCCCGGCCATCATCATGGTCTGGATAGGATCAATCACCTGCCCAAGGTGAGGTCGGGTCAAGTCGAACACCGTGATGTCGGCGCGCGCACCGGGCTCCAAGCGGCCAAGATCGGGGCGCCGCAAGGCATCTGCACCGCCCACAGTGGCAGCGTTGTAATAGTCCTCGGAGCGGCAACCTGACGGGCCGCCCGCCATCACGCGGGTGAGGATCATGCCGACCTGCATATTGGCAATCATGTCGGCCGGGGCAGTGTCTGTGCCCAGACCGATCTTCAGCCCCATCTCGCGGTATCGGGTGAAATGGTTGATGGTGCCACCATGGCGACCGGACACCAGTGGGCAATGCACGATGGTCGCGCCGCTGTCGCGAATGATCTCGAGATCATGGCCGGGGCGGTCGATCAGGCGCGAACCAGACACCACGGTGCCATGCGGCAATAAACTGCGCTCAGACAGGTAGCCCAAGCTGTGCATCCATTCCGGAGGGCTCATGCCGTGCTGCTGCAACACCAGGTCATATTCGATCTTTGACTGGCAGCAGTGCTGGCGCACGGGGATGTCAATCTCACGGCTGGCAGCGGCGGTGCGGCGCAGCAACTCAGGGGTGCAGGTTTCGATCCGGTCCGGCGACAACATGGCTCGAACCAGTCCGCCAGCGGTACCCTCGATTCGCTCCGCAAAGGCTACGGCGGCATCCAACTCAGCCAGACCGCGTGGCTCGTCGTAGCAGGTGCCAATCACGCCCTGCTCTGAAACGACCTGGTTCCCAGTGCGGTAGGCAGGTCCGAGATAGACGCGCAAACCAAGTTGCGCTGCGGCATGCGCCGCATCGGTGAATTCTTCAACTGTCTCACCCCAGGCGCGGTAGAACAGCGATGCGATGGGCAGAGCGGTGGTGATGCCGTTGCGCATCAGGTTGGCGAAGGCATAGGCTTTCTGAAAGGCGAGTTCCTCGCGCGTCAGCATCTCATAGGGGCCGGCGTCCACATAGTCTTGCGGCCAGACGCGTCCCTTCAGCATGGCGGGTTGGTTGTCATACCCCAGGATCGTGGTGTCGAGGTCAGACAGGGCGTCCAAATCAACAAAACCGGGGCCCAGCAACGCTTGGCCATAGTCGACACGACGAGCCACCGGCCCGGGGTAAGACCGGCCAACGAAAATGATGGCCCCATCGTCAAAAACGACCTCGCCGTGTTCGATCAGGCAGTGCCGACCGTTACGGTGACCAACGACCCAACGCGCCGACACCAGGATCGGCCCTTGCGGTCTTGGCTGGGCGGTCGGCAGGCTCATGGGCTGGTCCGCACGCACTGACCGTAACGCGCCACAACCTGCCCATGTTTGACCACCAGGCGGCGTAGCGGTCGGGCGACGGCAGCATGGGTGATGGTTTCACCAGCGACCACCATCAGATCGGCCCGGGCACCCACTTTAAGCCCGTAATTCTCAAGCCGCATGGCCGAGGCACCGCCGTAGGTACAGACATGGAAGGCCAGTTCCACCTCGTCATCACGACGGAAGTTGTTGCGCAGCCCGACGAACATGACGCGCTCCAGGATGTCGGCGTTGCCATAGGGTCCCCAGGTGTCCCGAATACCGTCAGAGCCCGAGCAGACGCGTATGCCGGCTTCGAGCAAACGCTTGACAGGTGGCGCCGGGCGCGAAGCCGGACCAGTGGTCATGATGCCGATGTCGAGTTCGGCCAACTGCTCGATCATCGGGTCGACCAGATCGCGGTCGGGGGCGCCCAGGCAGAACGCGTGGCTCACCACCACCTGGCCCTGCATGCCCAAGGCTCGCGTGCGCTCAAAGATCAGGTCGAACGAAAAGGCCCCCATCTCGCCCGGCTCGTGCAAATGGATGTCCATGGGCCGACCATATTTCTGCGCCAAGCCAAAAATCGCGTCTAGATGGCCTTTGGGGTCGCGGTCCATGCCACAGGGGTCAATGCCGCCAACAACATCGGCGCCTTCTCGCATCGCTTGGTCCATCAATTCAAGCGTACCCGGGCGCCTCAGCAGCCCTGATTGGGGAAAGGCCACGATGTCCATGTCGATGATGTCAGCATAGGCTGCACGGGTAGCCATCACGCCCTCAATCCCCCACATGCCGTGATCTGTGTCGACATCAACGTGCGATCGAATATGGGTGGTGCCGTGGCCCACCGACAACACGACTTGCCGTGCAGATTGCCGTGCCGGATCGATATCAATGGCTCGCTTGAGATGGCGCTCGTTGTCGATCTTGTCGATCAAGCGGGGGCCGGCGTCGTTCGGGCGCCATCCCATGCCCCACAGCGACTTGTCGAGGTGCGCATGCGCCTCAACCAGACCAGGCAGCACCAGGTCGCCACCGGCGTCTTCAATGATGGCATCAGGCGCAGAAATCGACTCGGCAATGTCGACGATATAACCGTCTCGGATCAGGATGTCACTGGTCTTGCCGCCCATAGGGCGACCATTGCGGATCAGGAGTGCGTCGCTCATGGAGAGTCCTTTGGTGGTCAGCGGAGTTTGGGGTTCATCGCGTCGCGCAGCCAGTCGCCCAGCAGGTTGACCGCCAACACGATCAGTCCCAGGTGAAGTGCCGGAAACACAACCAGCCACCAGGAGCCCGAAAACAGGTACTGGTTACCGATGCGGATCAATGTACCCAGCGAGGGCTGAGTGATGGGCATACCAACACCTAGAAAAGAGAGCGTCGCCTCTGACAAGATGGCCAAGCCAAGGTTGAGCGTGGCGGCCACCATCACCGGCGTCAGGGTATTGGGCAGGATGTGCTTGCGCATCAACCGGGCAGATGAAACACCAATGATGCGTGCAGCCAGCACATACTCGGTGCGCCGCTCCACCATGGTCGAGGCCCGAACGGTGCGCGCATATTGAACCCAGCCTGTCAAGGCGATGGCCAGCACCAGGATGATGGCAGCGAAAGGGTCGCGCATCGCAGGCGGCAGAATGCCTCGGAATAACGCACTCACCAGAATGGCGACGAGCAGGGTCGGTATAGAAAGCACCGTGTCAGCAACCCGCATCAGCAGGTTGTCAATCCAGCCGCCGAAAAACCCCGCCATCAAGCCGACCGTCACGCCCACAGCCATCGAGACCGCGACCGCCGCCAAGCCAATGATCAATGACACCCGGGTACCGTAGAGAATGGCGGATAGGACATCGCGGCCCTGGGGGTCTGTACCCAGCAGATAAGGCCACTCGCCACCTTGGGCCCAAATGGGCGGGATCTCAGCCTTGTCAATAAACAGCTGACTAAGGTCATGCGGATTTTGCGGGCTGATCCAGGGGGCCAGGAAGGCAGAGGCAATCAGCAGAACCAACAGCACAAACGCAGACACTGCCATCGGTGAGCTTTTAAAGCTGTACCCAAGATCAGACGCCAGAAACCGGCGCAAGGCGGACGCTTTAAGTGCCATGACCAGCCCCCGCCACGGCCTGCTGTCTCAGCCGGGGATCGACCAGGGCATAGGTCAAATCGACAAGCGTGTTAAGACTGACAAAAATGAACGAGACGATGATCAGATAAGCGGCCATGACCGGTATGTCTACAAAGCTGACCGCCTGCACGAACAGCATGCCCATACCTGGCCATTGGAAGACGGTCTCGGTGACGAGTGCGAAGGCGATCAGGTTGCCAATCTGCAGCCCGGTCACAGTGATCACAGGCATCAGACAATTGCGCAAGGCATGTCGAAAGTGGATGGCATGGTCGGACAGCCCACGTGCCCGCGCAAAGCGGACAAATTCGGTCCGCATGGTCTCCATCATTTCAGCCCGCACCAAACGCATCACCAGTGTGATCTGGAACAGCGACAAGGTGACGCCAGGCAGGATCAATGCCATCCGGCCGCTGGGTGTGAGCAGCCCGGTGCTCCAGCCGCCCACCATCACCGTCTCGCCCCGCCCGAAAGCGGGCAGCCAGTGCAAGGTCACCGAGAACAACAGGATGAACAGGATACCCAGGGCAAAACTGGGCAGTGAGATGCCGAGCACCGAGACAAACTGGATCGCCTGCGCCAACAGCGTCTTGTGCCGAATCGCGGAATAGACACCAAGTGGGATACCAATGACCAGCGACAGAAAAGTAGCCATCAGCACCAACTCGAAGGTGGCCGGAAAGCGCTCCACGATCAAGGTGAAAACCTCTTGCTGGTTGCGGTAAGAGATTCCAAAATCACCCTGCATGGCGTTCAGCACAAAGGTGCCGAACTGGACCACGAAACTGCGGTCAAGCCCCAGCCTGACCCGCAACTCATCACGCTGTGCCTGACTGGCCTGCTCATTGAGCATCAGTTCGACCGGATCGCCGACAAAGCGAAAGATCATGAACGCAATGAAAGCCACGGCCAGCATGACACCGGCGGCATTGGCAAGGCGTTTAACGAGGAAGGCAAACATGAGCGGACTAGAAAGCAGGGCCCGAAGGCCCCGCATTCACAGGCAAGGTCAGGCGCCTTACTTCATCTGCGTCAGCCACAGACGCGGTTTATTGTCGGAAGCCTGCACCATGCTGGAGACACTGGTCCGCATGGCCCATGCCATCGGCTGCTGGTGCATGGGAATGAAGAGGTGCTCGTTCTTCGCGATCATCAAGGCCTGATTCATGTACCCAATACGTTTGGTGTTGTCGATTTCATCACCCGCCTTGTCAATCAGCGCGTCCATATCGGCCCGCCCCCAATTGCCCCAGTTGAACACGCCACCCGCACCACTCTTCGAGCGGATCACCTGGACCAGGATCGAGTAGGCATCGATCATCGGCTCGTTGGCCCAGCCGAACGAAATCACATCGAACTCACCTTTCACACGCTTGGGCGTTTGTTGGCTGCGGGGCCCCAATGACAGATTGGGCTTGAGACCAGCGCGCGACCACATTGAGGCAACCGCTTGGCAGAACTCCTCTTCGTTGACGAGGCCATCACTCTGACAGTTCATCTGGAACGAGAATCCGTTGGGATAGCCCGCATCTGCCAGCAACTTCTTGGCGCCATCGAGATCGAACGGCAGCCGCACATCTTGTGCCGGGGTGTAACCCGGGATGGCAGGCGCCACCAAAGCACCCGTATTGCGCGACAACCCGCGCATGGCACGTTTCTGGACCGCGTCGATGTCGATCGCACGGTACATGGCCTCACGCACGCGCTTGTCCTTGAGCGGATTCTTGTCTTTCACATCGCTCTCAAACATCTTGTCACCGAAATTGAACGCGAAGTAAACGCTGCGCAGTTCATTGGTCTGCATCACCTTGATGTCAGGCGACGCACCAAGGCGCGGCAGATCCTGCAAGGGTGCCACGTTGGTGAAATCGATCTCGCCCGACAGCATGGCCGCGACGCGTGTCGCCGGCGAAGTGATGGGCGTGAACTCAATTCTTCCGATGTTGTGCTTGGGCTTGTCCCACCAGTCGCGATTCACCACAAAAACGGTTTTGGCATCGGCGCGGCGGGACTCGACCATGAACGGTCCCGTACCATTGGCGTTGTCCGTGGCATAGCCCTTCACACCCTTGCCCGAATCTGTCGGTAACGTGGAGTTATTGGCAACCAACCACTCCTTGTCAAATATAAAAATATTGGTCAGGTCATTGGGCAACAGCGCGTACGGGGCGTCCATCTCGATGTCGACGGTGAAATCGTCAATTTTTTTCGATGACTTGTACGCCGGCAGGTTGCCCTTGAGCGGCGACGTGGGATGGGACACGCGATCCAGACTGGCGATGACGTCATCCGCAGTGAATGAGTTGCCGTTGTGAAATTTCACGCCCCGGCGCAATTTGAAACGCCACACAGTTGGCGATACGTTCTGCCAGCTTTCGGCCAACGCCGGTTCAATCTTCAGGTCGCCGGTGTAGCGTACCAAACCTTCGTAGACATGGTTCAGAACAGACAACGTGAACGTATCGCCGAAGGAGTAGGGATCCAGCGACGCAATTTCACGCCCCGCGCCCCACTTCAGGGTCTTGCCTTGGGCTTGTACACCACCCGTAATCGTCATAAGGGCTGCGGCCATGGCCGTAGCGAGTAACCATTTTTTCGACATCGATCGCTCCTGTACTGTTGTGGCCGCTACTGCGAATGCGGGTGCGGCGCATGTCCCGTTGCTTGATTACCGTACATTGCCCTCAATCATGACATCTGCACTTCAGTTTTAGCAAATAAATTGTATACGTTAATAATCAATAATTGCATGCAGTTTCGTATAAAATTCCTAGATGGGATCTAATACAAAAACGGCTTCAGAAGTGGCTTCCAATCCAAGCAAAAAAGATTCCACCAGGAAGATGGGGGCTGACCGGATTTCACCCGAGCAAGCCATTAAAGTAAAAATGGATCAGCGGCCCTTGATTAAAAAGGGCTCCCGCGCTCAACCCGTCTATCATGCTCTGCGCAGCGCGATCCTTGACCAGGCGCTGCGACCAGGCATGAAGCTGCCAGAGGACACGATTGGGGAGCAGCTCGGTGTCTCACGAACGCTGGTCCGGGAAGCCCTGAAGCAGTTGGCCCTCGAGGGGCTGATCGAACTTAGGCCCAACCGGGGGGCCTCCGTCGCCTACCCCTCCCTAGATGAAGCGCGCGACGTGTTTGAAGTGCGCCGGACGCTAGAGCGCCTTGTCGTGCAGTCTTTGGTCGGTCGGCTGTCAGTTGCACAAATCGCACAGCTTGAAGCCTGTATTCAAAATGAGGACGATGCTCGCGATCGAAATGGTCCGGAGTCGATTCGCCTGGCCGGTGACTTTCATACGATTTTGTCTGAGATGACAGGCAATGCACTTCTAGACCGTTATGTGCGGGAGGTCTGTTCGCGATGCTCACTGATCCTGGCGCTTTACGGCAGGCCGCATTCATCGGAATGCGCGGTAAACGAACACCGCCAATTGGTTCACGCACTGCGGCAGGGTGATGCAGACAAAGCCATGGCGCTGATGGATCGTCACCTCGAAGACGTGGCTGCTCGTGCCGACCTGGCCCCCCGCGGATCGGGCGATATCCGAGACTTGCTGGCGCCCTACGCTTTGAAGCAAGGTCTCGCCAACAGATGATGTTGTACCGAACCCATTGCCTCGCAGCCGATAGTGCGCGCTGTGGACGACTGCTACGGTAATAAAAGAGCAACTATGGATATCGATTTCGGCACCCTGACGGACTACCAACGTTACAAATTGATGGCCAGCCTGATCGTGCCCAGACCGATCGCGTTGGTGACCACCATCAACGCCGATGGCATTGTCAACGCTGCCCCGTTCAGCATGTTCAACATGCTCGGCGAGGACCCGCCGATCTTGATGATCAGTATCAACAAGCTCAAGGACGGCCATCTCAAAGACACTGCGGCCAACATTTTGGCCAACCGCGAGTTTGTGGTGCATATCGCCGACGAACCCATGGCCGAGCAAATGCACCGCTGCGGCGACAACTTGCCGCCAAATGAAAGTGAACTGACGCGGTATGGCTTGACGTCAGCGCCGTCAAATGCCGTGCGCCCACCGCATATCGTGGAAGCCCCGGTCGCGTTTGAATGTGTTCTTTCGGAAAAGCTGGAGACCACCAGCCGCTACATTTTTATCGGACAGGTGTTGTGGTTGCATGCACGTGATGATCTGATCGACATGGAACAGTGCCGCGTGCGCCTGCAAAACTACTTTCCGGTGGCGCGGTTTGGCGCCAGTTTCTACATCCGCACCCGTGACCGGTTTGCGATGAAAGACCAGGGCGTTGAGTCAGACTCTACGCCGATCGACGAGATCCGCTGACG
>Ga0114970_10002805_pt1 | contig 12982 bp, 9 predicted proteins | sample M_140205_XF_Meta_FD_87030 | JGI IMG/M metagenome (GOLD analysis project Ga0114970, IMG submission 87030) | Freshwater microbial communities from Lake Montjoie, Canada to study carbon cycling - M_140205_XF_MetaG | ecosystem: Environmental > Aquatic > Freshwater > Lake | place: Lake Montjoie... | reverse complement strand
TAAGAGCAAAATACTGACATTTCACAAGAGTTCCATTTGGCAAAACGCACCAGAATTTATCGATATCTGTGTTCACTAAAACACCGAATTCATTTTCCTGCGCAATTTCAGAATTAATTCTAAACATGCGAAGTTTGGTTTGTTTTTTATTTGTTTCAGTTAATGTTAAAACCACAAAAGGAGTCGTTTTTTTTATGCTATCCACTTGCTTTTTACTGAATTCGAAATTTACATTTTCAAAATGTATTTTCTTGAAATTATTTAGATAAGTAAAAATTAAAGCTGTATCTACCTTTGGAAGTTTCATGTTTTGCTGATACACGTCGAATTTTTGTCCATTTTTAGAAACTCTAAAGCTTCTTGTTGGTTCTTGAATAAATTTGACATCCACATTAGCAATTTGATTAATTGACAAAGCAAATATATTTGTACACACCCATTTTCTCTGATCCGCAAAAAAACGAGGTTCAATAATTCCATTTAAGCCTTTGATTTTCATCAAAACTGGAAGATCACTTTTCCCATATTCTTTCGAATCTAATAGCATTACTTGTCCATAATGATCCTGAGCAGGAACACCAATATACCAAGTTTTTGACCATTCTCCATTTTGAAATATTTCTACTTTTGTATGCTGAGTAGTTAACATTTTCGTATTTAGACTTCTAGAAGCTTCTGGCAAATATCCTTTAAATTCAATATTTTTTATTGCGTCCAAAATAAATCCAACACTTTCTTGCTGAATACAGTCACCGCTAATGTGCGTCCATAAGTTTCCCTTTTTCACGATATCCATTCTGTTACCTTGTGAGTCTGAAATAATAATTTTATCTATTGATTCAATATCATCAATATTAAATGCAATTAATTCAGAATTTGACACACCACTTTTGTTGATGAGATTGTAGGTGTACCAACCTAAAAATAATACAAGAAGAAGTGAAACAAGAAGAATAATATTTTTTTTCATGGACATTTTAACTTTTAAATCGAATTTTCACACTATTATAAATCAGGAATTGGACGAGTATTTTCGCTTTCTTAAATAGTGCATTAAAAAAGCTAAGAGTAATATTATTCCACAGGGAATTAGAAGATTCATTATTTTATAAAAACCTGCATCTTCTTTTATTTTTTCATTATTAATTCCATGAACATCAATTTGTCTGCTTCTGATATCAATAATTGAATTATCCCCCATCATATAATCAGCAAGATTTTGAATGAATTCTTGATTACCAAATGAATGTTGAATACCCAGTTCTGCCAATTTAGGGTCAAAACGTAAATCATTTATTTGAGAAGGTCGATATAACATATGTATTCCATCTTTACTAGGCATTGAGTCATATTTGTTTTCTATAAATCGACCATTTCCTACTAAAAGTACTTTACCCTCTTTAATACTAGATTCATTGAATTGGATAGCTGGGTTTTTTGCAAACTCATCGACGATTCTATTTTTAAAATGGGAATCAAATTTTCCTTCAATTAAACCGGCTAAGCATATTTTGTTTGATTCATTTTCTGGATCAGGAACAAGTTCAGGATTCTTTCCATAATTAAGTGCTAATCCTAAACTGACCATTGGAGCCATTCCAGATCGAGTAGAATTGGAAGATGAAGTAAGTATTTTCGAGATTACGTTCGTTTGGGATGAGCCCACAAATTCTACTTCGGAAACATATTTTAAAGAAACAGTTTCTAAATTTCTCGCTATAGCATGTTTTGTAGGAGTTGCTAAGACATGAAAAAACCAAGGTATTATTGATTGTTTCGCTAATGGAACTGATTTAGGCGCACAATTAACATCTAAAACATAATTGTCATTTATTTTTAAACCATAGTCAAATAACATACGATCTAGCCCAGTATTGTAGCGAATAGTATGGGTTGTTCCCTTTTTATCCAGCGTATCTTCATCAATTTTTAGTGCATCTAAAAAGCACATCAAACGCCCTCCTTTCATCACAAACTGATCAATTATATAAAGATCCTTGTCCGAAAATGAACTAGTTGGTCGAGCAATTATCACTCCATCGATATTGTCTAAGGCCGCTAAAGAATCATGGATCGTAATATCTGTCAAACCAAAATAGGGAGAAAGTAAAGCTCTCATTCTTTGAGTATTGCAATATTTTAATTCGCCATGTCCTTGTAGAAAAGCGATTCTTGGTTTTTTATTTTGAGTGGATCTTCGAATAGAACTAATTAAGATATATTCTAAGTTATTAATCGAATTTTGAACCATTTCAGAAATTGCCTGTAAATGATAAGGTCTTCCAGGGGGAGTTCCAGGTAGAAATTGCACCGTATTAACAGTTGATCCTTCATAATCAATGTTTGCTCCCGGCCATATTAATAATTGATTTAAGGAACCATCTTTGGTGTAATCTACATCCATAGGCATTATTCCTTTTCCTTTCGCATACAGGGATTGATGCAACGTTTGCTGTTCCTGCTCAGTTCCCACCATAGGATTGATGAATTGATATTCAATTCTATTTCCAGCAATTTCTTTAAATTCTTTTAATTTGTCTTCAATTGCATTTCTGAAATGTTTTAATTCAGCAGGAAGATTACCGTCTAAGTAGATTTTAATATTTAATCGATTTTTAAAACTTTTTTCATTTGAAAGGAAATCAATTGTACCTTGAGACAGCGAATAGCGTTGATCTTTTGTAGCGTCCCAACGTTTATTTAAAAAAGAACTTATTATGTTTAAAAGGATGATCGCTACAATAACAATTGCCAAAAAAGTCCAATTGTACATTCCTTTAATTATTGTTTTTTTCTCAGTCATACTTATTTTTTTAATGTTTTTATGACCGTTAATGCTGAGTAGATGAAAAGAAAAATAATGGAGATAAAGTAAACTAAATCACTTGTATCTACAACACCTCGCTTGATAGAATCAAAATGATAGGTCATGCCACAGTATTGAATTACTGAATCAAAACTACCCATTTGATTGAAAGAACCAATTAAATTTAAGCCATCGTAAAAAATCCAGCATAAAAACATTCCCAAAATGAAGGCAACAATCTGACTGTTTGTAATCGATGAAGCAAAAATTCCAATCGCAACAAAGGTTGAACCTAAAAGTACTAATCCAAGGTAGGAAGTAAGCGTTGCGCCAGTATCGATAATTCCTACTGGATTTCCAAGATTGTACATGGAAATATAGTAGACAAAAGTTGGAATAATCGCGATTATTAAAAGGGTGACACCGGCAAAATATTTTGCCAATAGAATTTTTAAGTCGGAAATTGGGCGAGTGAACAACAATTCTATGGTTCCTGTTCGCCGTTCTTCAGCAATTGATCTCATCGTAATTGCTGGAATAAGTATTAAAAATATAACCGGTGATAAATTGAAAAAGGGTATTAAATCAGCTTCTGTACCTTCTAATAAATTAGTATTATATGAAATAATCCAATGAAATAATCCCGAAGCAATCAAGTAAATGAGGATAAAAATATACCCGATAATTGAACTTAGGAAGCTTCGTATTTCTTTTAAATAAAGTGCTTTCATTCTAACGTTTAAGATTAAGCATCAAAAATAAGATTTCCTGTGGAAATATGGGCATTCATTTACTAAAGATATCTAAAAATTTATTGTCAATCTTGCTCAATGAATAAAAAAAGTCCCGATAAAACGGGACTTAACAAATAAGGATGATGATGAAAACTTATGCAATTTTAACATTGACTGCATTGACTCCTTTTTTACCTTCTTCAAGATCAAATGTTACCTCATCATTATCTTTAATTTTATTAACAAGACCAGATACGTGCACAAAATATTCTGTATCAGTACCTTCTTCTTTAATGAAACCAAATCCTTTTGCTTCATTGAAAAATTTTACAATTCCTTTATTCATTTTTAGATTAATTAATTTGACACTAAAAATAGAATAAAAAAAGCAATATAGGTAATAAAATTCAATATTTTTCTTCTTAATCATGAGAGTTTTCTTACAATCGTAATTTTTCCATCCTGTTTTCTTCGATTTTTATTTTGGTTCTATGTCCGATAGGTAGTAGTATATTTAAAAATATGTTAATGTGTTATTTATCAATCGAATGATTTTTTATTTTCTGTTTTTATTATCATTTTTATGGAAGATAAAAGGAATATATTTTCATCTTTTTGTTAAAATTATCACTTCACAGCAAAATAAATTTGGAAATATTAAAATAATTACTGAATATTTGCAACATCATTTCCACAGCGGTGGATTTAAAATTTTATAAAGAAGAGGTTAGAGACTGGCTCAAAGATCCTCTGGCAACCAACTTAAAGTCCGCCTTTTGGCTGATTGGAAAACCGGTGCCAATTCCTGATTCCCAATGTACGGGAGAATATAAATTAATAAATATGGAAGCAATTAAAAAAAGTACCGCATTGAATTCACTTTCTTATCTCAAGAAAAAAACAATCCCAGTAACAAATTTTTATTTCAGACATTTTCCATGCTGTTTTAGTATGTGATTTTTGCCGCAAGAATTTATCTTAAACGATTTATTCGAATTAATATTTTTTAGTTATTCATTTGTTTTTAATAGTAGATAGTATGTCATTCAATCATACAAGTTTTAATACCAAAGATCAAAATATTCCAGTTTTGAAATTAAATCCAATTTCTTTTGAACCAAAAGTCTTTAAAATACCAAGGCCTTTTAGTACAGAAGGTCAACATGAATTAAAGAACATTCAAGTTACGTATCATACTTATGGTGAATACATTCCAGGGAAGAGTAAAGTCATTTGGGCTTGTCACGCATTAACGGGAAATAGCGACGTGTTTGATTGGTGGCAAGGATTGTTTGGAGAAAATGCTTTTTTCAATCCTAAAGATTATTTCATCGTTTGCGCAAATGTTCTAGGTTCTTGTTATGGTACAACAGGGCCAGAGCATAGCGATGAGAATGGTCATCCGTTATTGAATAATTTCCCATTGATAACGCCTCGAGATATGGCGCGTTTGCACGATCTTTTAAGAAATCATATTGGTGTGATTAGTATTAACACATTGATAGGAGCTTCTCTAGGTGGACAACAAGCAGTAGAATGGGCGATAGAAGAACCGGAAATAATTGAAAACTTAATTTTAATTGCTACCAATGCTAGACACTCAGCATTTGGAATTGCCTTCAATGAATCTCAAAGATTAGCAATTTATGGTGATCCAACGTATGGAAAAGGGGAAATTGGGGATGCTAAAAATGGTTTGGCTATTGCAAGAAGTATTGCTATGCTTAGTTATCGCTCTTATTCAGGGTACGAGAAAACACAAACAGAGCAAGATGATGCGCAAATAGATGGATTTAAAGCTAGTTCATACCAAAGATATCAAGGAGATAAATTAGCAAAAAGATTTAATGCATATTCATACGTTACACTCAGTAAAGCAATGGATTCTCACAATGTGGGAAGAGGAAGAGAATCCATCCAAAAAGCATTGAGCTTAGTGCAGGCAAAAACCTTAGTAGTTGGAATAGATTCTGATTCATTATTTCCAATTTCTGAACAGTATTTTTTAAAAGAGTCTATTTCCTCCGCTAAATTCGCTTTGATTTCATCTGATTTCGGACATGACGGCTTTTTAGTTGAAAATACGCAATTAGTAAATATCATTAGCGATTTCTTGTACAATCAATTTAAAAAACATTTACCAACAACATTTAAAAAAAATAAAAAGTAGAAAATGAGAAAGCAATTAACAATAGGATTATTCGGATTTGGCTGTGTTGGAGCAGGTTTATATGAAGTATTAAATCAATCTAATTTATTAGATGCGAAAATAAAGCGAATCGTTGTAAAAGATCGAACAAAAAAAAGGACCTTGAGTGCTGATTTTTTCGGATTTGAAGCTTCCGAAATATTAAATGATTCTGAAATTAATTTAGTAGTTGAATTAATTAATAATAGCGATGATGCGCTAAAAATTGTGAGGGAAGCGTTGTCAAAAGGGAAGCATGTTGTATCCGCAAATAAGAAGTTAATCGCAGAGCATTTAGATGAATTGATTCAATTAGCGAAAGAAAATAAGGTTTCTTTTTTATATGAAGCATCTGTTGGAGGCTCGATTCCAATTATTAGAAATTTGGAGGAATATTACAATAATGATTCTCTTTCTTCCCTGCAAGGGATTGTCAACGGAACAACCAATTATATTTTAACACAGGCGAATTATGGTGTTTCCTATGATGATGCTTTAGCAAAAGCGCAAGAGTTAGGTTTTGCAGAGTTGGATCCAACGTTGGATGTTGACGGTTTTGATTCGAAATATAAATTGACGTTATTGATAAAACATGCATTTGGCACTTCTGTTAATCCGGGTAATTTGTTCAATTATGGAATTCGTCAAGTTAAACCGCAAGACGTTTCATACGCGTCTGAAAAGGGATATCGGATTAAATTGTTTGCGCGTGCTGAAAAAGTAGGGAACAAAATAGTTGGTTTTGTCGCGCCACATTTTATTAATAGTGTTCACCCGGCCTATCAAGTTGATAATGAATTTAATGCTGTCATTGTGGAGGCTTTGTTTTCAGATAAACAATTGTTTTGCGGAAAAGGAGCAGGAAGTTTTCCTACAGCAAGTGCAGTTCTTTCTGATATTTCTGCCATTCAATTTGAATATCAATATGAATACAGAAAAACAGTGAAGGATGCAACACCAACCTACACAGATGATTTTTTCTTAAGAATCTATTTAGCTTCTAATTCATTAGATAAAATTAATGAGATACCTTTTTACACAATTGACGAAGTGTTTCAGAGCTCAAATTATAGTTTTCAAACAGGCTGGGTGAAATTTAGTGATTTGAAGAAAATTGATTTTAACAATGAATCAAATTTATTTTTTGCAGTTTTACCCGATGCATTTGCGGATGAAAATGAAGCAGAGAGGCTGGTAAATAAGAGTAAATTTGTTTTCAGTGAATTTTAAATTAAAAGTTCAATAAAAAAAATATGAGTCTGGAATTAATTAGAGTAGAAGAGCCTTTTGTTTTTGAATTAAGAAATGAAGAAGGCGTGGTTTGTGGAATTGATGCTAGTCCATCGATTGGAGGCAAAGGAAAGGGCTTTCGTCCGATGGAATTATTGGCAGGATCTTTAGCAGGATGCGCTTCTATTGATGTGCTATTAATTTTAAAAAAACAGCGAGTAATCCCCACTCATTTCACGATAAAAATTGAAACGAAAAGAGTGGATGCGATTCCGTCTTATTTTGAGGAAATAAAATTAATTTTTGAAGTGAATAGGGATGTCCCAGTAGTAAAATTAGAGAAAGCAATTGACTTGACTTTAAAAAAATATTGCTCCGTCTCTGCCTCTTTAAAAGAAGAAGTAAAGATCATCTTTGAAGTGAAATATAGTTAAAAAAATAGAAATGAATCAAGAAACTCAAGCAATTCGAATCCAAGCAGAGCGCTCTCAATACAAAGAACATTCTGTCCCGCTTTATTTAACTAGCAGTTATGCTTTTGATGATGCGGAAGAAATGCGTGCATTATTTGCGGAAGAAAAGGATGGTAATATTTATTCACGTTACTCCAATCCAAATGTTCAGGAATTAATAGATAAAATGTGTGCGCTTGAAAAATCAGAAGATGGATGGGCTACAGCATCAGGAATGGCTGCTGTTTATACTGTTTTTGCATCCTTGTTGAGCGCAGGAGATCACATTGTTTCTTGTCGTTCTGTTTTTGGGTCAACGCATAGATTGTTAACTGAGTTTTTACCAAGGTGGAATATTACTTCTACGTATGTTGATTTTGATCAATACGACGTGTATGCGGAAGCAATTCAAGAAAATACTAAACTTGTTTACATCGAAACTCCTTCAAATCCTGGTTTAGATATTATCGACATTGAAAAATTGGCAGCTATTTGTAAAAAGAAAAATGTGCTATTAATCGTTGATAATTGTTTTGCAACACCTATAATACAGCAACCTATTTCGTTTGGTGCCGACATCGTTATTCATTCAGCTACTAAATATATTGATGGACAAGGAAGAACGTTAGGTGGAATTATTTTATCTACCAAAGAAATTATCAATAAAGTAGAAGCTTTTGCCAAACAAACAGGACCTTGTTTAAGTCCTTTCAATGCGTGGGTCCTTTCCAAATCGATTGAGCTGCTTCCTTTAAGAATGGAAAGACATTCTTCAAACGCATTGAGTATTGCAAAAAAGTTAGAAGAAAATAGCCACGTTAAGTGGGTGAAATATCCTCATTTGAAAAGTCATCCTCAATATGACATTGCTAAAAAACAAATGAAGTGGGGTGGGGGAATAGTGACTTTTGAAATTGAAGGTGGATTGCAAGCTGGCCGAAATTTTTTAGATAAATTGCAACTATTTTCATTGACAGCAAATCTAGGTGATACAAGAAGTATAGCGACTCACCCTGCATCAACAACCCATTCAAAATTATCATCAGCTCAAAGGGAAGAAGTAGGTATTTCTGATGGCTTAATTAGATTATCAATAGGTTTAGAATCTTTGGAAGATATTTGGATGGATGTGGAGCAAGCGTTGAAATGAGAAAATAAATGCATTTTTGCAAATAATTTTAAGTTATAAAGAATTAGTTCAACTAAATTATGTAGTTTTGAATGATGATTCGTATTTTTCTTTTTTGCTTCGTTTTTTTACCTATTTCAACTCTTTCTAGCCAAAGTTTTTTATCAGTAGGATCAAGATCAAACGCAATGGCAAATGCTTCGGTTGCCTTGTCAGACTGTTGGGCTTATCACCATAATCCAGGTGCGCTAGGTGCTATTGTTAAGCCTGAAATCGGAGTTAGTTATGGAAATCGGTTTTTACTGAAAGAACTTCAAAATCAAGGCTTGGTTTATATTCAGCCTATAAAGATTGGGGTTATTTCTTTTGGAGCTCAATTATACGGACTAGATGTATATCGAGCTAGTCGAATTGGTGGAGGGTATAGTTTGAAATTATCTGATAATTTATTTGTCGGTGTTCAAATGAATTTTCAACGTCTGCATCTTTCTTCTAATTACGGTACAAAAAATTCGGTTACTGCAGAAGTGGGAGTGTATTTTAAGTTAAATAATGAATGGAAAATAGGAGTGAGCGTTTTTAATCTTGCACGTGCTAAACTATCTCTCTTTGAAAATGAAAGAAGTCCGACTATTATGAGATTGGGAGCGGTTTACCAATTCTCAAAAAAAGCATTATTTGCTGTAGAGATAGAAAAAAATGTAAATTATTTTCCACGATTAAAAGGTGCTATTGAATACATTCCAGGTAAAAATTTCTATTTACGAGGAGGAATTGCAACGCAACCCATTGAGTTTACCTTTGGCTTCGGATATGTTTTCAAGGTTTTTCAATTTGATATTGGCTCTTCCTATCAGCAAGTAATAGGTTGGTCTCCCCATTTTTCAGTTGCTTATAAATTGAAAAAATGACCAAGTTGAGAATCTTTAGTTCTTTTTTCATCTTTCTTTCTTTTCAATTGTTTTCCCAAGAAAAAACAGATCTAATACAACAGAGGATTGAGTTTATTGCAGAGCAAGCAGGACAGGAAGAAATCGATCTGACGACCATTTTTGATCAATTAAATTATTACTTTGAGCATCCTTTGAATTTAAATTTTGCTTCGTATGAAGACCTTGAAAATTTAGGACTGTTGAATGAATTTCAAATTAAAAATTTACTACTTCATATTCAAATGAATGGGAAATTAATAGTTATTTATGAACTCCAAAGCTTAAAATTCTGGGATTTGTCTGTTATACAAATGGTTTTACCATTCGTAAAAGTGGATGATAAATTGGACCAAGTTCATGTCGGATTAAAAGAAGCACTGAAATACGGTGATTTTGAAACTTTTGCACGATTCCAAACAACCATTCAAAACAAACAGGGATATTCTGCTGTTCCTGACTCGATTAAAAAACAAAATAGTTCCTATTATTGGGGAAATAAGGATCATTATTATGCAAGAATGCGCTATTCGTATAGAACTAATTTTAGTATTGGAGTTACCGCCGATAAAGATCCTGGAGAACAATTTTTTAAAGGGATCGAATCGACTGGATTTGATTTTTATTCACTTCATGCTTTTTATAGAGGAGGTAAATATCTTAAAGCTATTGCCTTGGGAGATTATCAAATTCAGATTGGCCAAGGTCTTAATGTATGGTCAGGTTATGCGTTTGGGAAGTCATCTGATGTGACAAATATCAAAAAATCAGCGAATCCAATTCGACCGTATACTTCTGTTGACGAATCTCGATTTATGCGAGGAGCAGCAATCGATTTAGGGTATAAAAGGTTTTCTCTGACCAGCTTTGCATCTTATAAAAAGATTGATGCTACCATTTCTTCTGATACTTTGGCGAATGAAATAGATTATATATCTTCTCTTCAAGTGACTGGACTCCATCGCACGTCATCTGAAATAGCAAGGAAAAATGGGATACTTGAAAAAATGATTGGAGCAAATTTACGATATCGAACAAGAGATTTTCAGTTGGGAATTGCTTCCATTTATCAAGGATATGATCGAATGTATACAAAAGAATTTTTTCCCTATAATCAATTTGATTTCAGAGGAAAGGACTTAATAAGTGTAAGTGCCGATTATAATTGGATTTTGAAAAATATGAATTTTTTTGGTGAAATTGCTAGATCATCTAATTCATTTTCGCAATTGCATGGAGTGTTAATAGCTGTAGACCCAAGAGTTTCAGTGAGTGTGCTTTATAGAAATTATAATCGCGCGTATCAAACATTTTATAATAATGGATTTTCCGAAGGAAGTAATACCCAAAATGAAAATGGAATCTATGTAGGTTGGAAAGTAAGGGTTTCAAACTCACTTTCATTCAATTCATACATGGATTTCTTTGCATTTCCATGGTTGAAATATCTAGTTAATCAACCCTCAAAAGGCCATGAGTTTTTATCTCAATTAACTTATAAGCCAACTAAAACAATTGAAATTTATGGTCGTTTTAGAGAGCAATTGAGAGAAAAAAATAGTCGAAATTCAGATGGAACCATTGCAGAAATAGAAGAGGTAGTGCAAAGAAATTATAGATTTAATTTATCATACGCAATTTCAGAATCATTTACACTCAAAAGTAGAATCGAATATGTGACCATCCATAGAAAAAGTAATCTACCTGAGAATGGAATTGTTATACTGCAAGATATTCAATTCAGGCCAAAATCTTCTCCTTTTGATGTTTCTTTAAGATATGTACTTTTTCAAACGGATAGTTATGATTCGAGGATTTATTCATTTGAATCAAATGCCTTGTATGTATATTCAATTCCAGCATATTACTATCAGGGTTCTCGCGCATACTGCATGATTCGCTATTCTTTCCTAAAGAATTTTGATGTATGGATAAAATATGGAACTAATATTTACAATAATCGAAAATCAATTGGTACTGGACTTGAGGAAATTAAAGGAAATGTCAAATCAGATTTTACAATTCAACTGCGAATGAAATTATAATTCTATTTCCTATCTTATTAAATAGATACTACCAATAAATGGTATTTTTTTGTCTGAATATAAATCTTTCACACTTGCGGTCCAACTGTAAACTCCATCCCTTACTGGTCTTCCCTGATAGGATCCATCCCATTCAGCATGCGCGTCATTCGTTTCCCAGATTATTTCTCCCCAGCGATTAAAGATGTATAATTTGAATTGTGATTCATCGATCCCTTGCACAAATATCTTCCAATTTTGATTAAACTCATTTCCATCTGGCGTAAAAGCGGTTGGTGCATATAGTATTACATCTGAAATTACATGTAATTCATGTGTAATCGAATCAGTGCATCCTAATGCAGTGGTGACCGATAAGGTGATTGGGTAATCGTCAATAATACCATCAGGGAAACTAAAGCTAGGGTTTTGACTACTACTTGTTGTAACGCTTGATTCCGGAGAATACCATTGCCAGCTTACAACATCATTGGATGAGGTTTCTTGCATTTGTACCGTTGTTTCAAAAATTGTAGTTGGATTTGAATTTATCGTGAAATCTGCCGTGGGTGTAGGTTTTGCAGTTATTAATCCCACGAAAGAAGAAGTATAAATACAATTATGAATGGATGTGATAGTGGTAGTGATAGTATATGGATTTGCCGTACTGTAATAGTGAGATGTAGAATCGGTAAAGTTTTCTACAGTCGAAGTGTTATCTCCAAAATCAAAATCTGTTGAGATGATATCTGATGCAGGAGTTGATGTATTTATGAATTCAAATTTTGCTGGTGCACATTTTTCAACTTGATCAGGAATTAATGAGGCTGTAATGGTTGGAAAAAAAGTAATTGTCATGCAATCTTGCGAACTTGGGGAACCGCAAACTTCTGTAATTGTAACACAATAATTGGTGCCTGAATTACTTGGATCAACCGTTAAAGAAGATCCTGTACCAATGATAATTCCATTTTCAGCCCATGTGAATGTATAAGCGGTGGAACCTCCAGCGCCGGTAGCATTTAGAGTAATATTATTTTCAGGACAGATGACAATATCAGGGGTCAATGTGCTAATAGAGAGTGGTGGTGGTTCATTTAAAGTTCCTGTTATCGTTGCTATACAACCATTCATATCAGTTACGATTGCCGTATTTATCCCTGCTATTAAGTCTGTCGCAGAATTCGTTGACGAAAGCGATTGCTGCCAAAAATAAGTATAGGGAGCTGTTCCCTGAGTTACAAGTAATTCCATTATTCCATTATTCCCTGAATTACAAAGAACATCTTCTTGATTTACAATAGTTACAATCATTGCAGGAATTTCGGTGACAGTCAAAGAAATATTCCCATTGCACCCGCTCGGCGCCGTAACTATGCAAGTGTATGTGCCAGCGCTTAATCCTGTTGCTGTTTCAGTTGTTTGTGCAAGAGGATCATTCCATAGATAGGTGAGACCAGATGTTGACGGTGTCATAATCGCTTTGGCAG
>Ga0114970_10002804_pt1 | contig 12983 bp, 17 predicted proteins | sample M_140205_XF_Meta_FD_87030 | JGI IMG/M metagenome (GOLD analysis project Ga0114970, IMG submission 87030) | Freshwater microbial communities from Lake Montjoie, Canada to study carbon cycling - M_140205_XF_MetaG | ecosystem: Environmental > Aquatic > Freshwater > Lake | place: Lake Montjoie... | reverse complement strand
GGTTTTAAGACCTTTTTAATTAAAGATTTAATATAAATCATGGTTTTTAATAGTTTAAATACGTTTTTAAATCAATAATATATTGTTTAATTAATTGTATTCTTATTTTTGTATGTTTGTTAATGTACTTATAACAGTCATTAACATATATTACCTCTAATGGTGTAAGTTTAGTCATGTCTAAACATACATATAATACATTTACTACATTTTTTAAATTAGTACATTCCATATATATATCTTGTTTTAATAATTTCATATTATATATTAGAAATGGATATATCATTAAAACAATACCGCGATCGATGTTATATTAACTCGTTATTATGTGAGGGGTCATATAATTTTTATAATACGATTAATAATATATGTTTATTCCCTACCATATTAGGATCATCGATTTTAACATGTTTAAATTCGTCTAATGTAGATACGGAGAAAATCAAATATATCAATATAATCATTAATGGGGCAATTACTATTATATTAGCAATTACAACCCAATATAAAATACATGATCGAATTAGTATGTTTAAAGCATATCAAAGCAAATTTACTAAATTAAACCATCATATCGAGGGATTAATAAATAATAAAAATAATAATCAAATATCAACAGAAGATATATCAGTAATTGTTAATAAGTATGATATGTTGGTCGATGAATTACAATTCACATATCCAGCACACATACGCAAAACAATAATTAAGAAATATGAAAAAACCTCCATTACTCTTCCTAATAGTTTGGCGATTGAATCATCAATCGTTATAATTGATTCTTAAGTTTTCTTAATATAATTATTATTAGCTACATCAACACTCGAGCCCATAGCCGTCATGTCTTTTTTTAATTCTTCGGCATTATCTCCATATTTATTCGTCAAATACATTTTACGCAGCATAGATGCTCCAATATTCTTTTTAAATATACGATTTAATAATAAAGTAATTGAATTAGTATTCTTATATGGTTCATTTGTTTTCAAATCGATTAATAAATGATCGCCATCTTTTAATTTAAACGCTTTTATATATGCCGTTATAATTTGAAACAATTCTTCGTTAATATCTACTTCTTGACGATTATATTTTTTAGCGGTTTTATAATTGTTAAATATAAATTTCTTTTTCTTAATATCTAAATAATTAAATTCAATAGGTAACGTATCATTATATTTAGTTGATATTTTTAAATATTGAAAGTCTTTGTTACGTCTCGGGGCTTGAAGATAATATAATGATAATAATAAATAATTTTGATATGCTTGTTTGTTATCCTTATATTTATCTTTTAATTCATTATATATATTTTCTAATTCATCTTTTTTAATCCAATTTGTATTTTCTGCATCGGTCATAGCTGTCTGGTCCTTCAAGTTCTTATTATATTCGTCAAGTATTGCTGAATACTCTTTATAAAGATTTTCGGCTTTTTTAGTTTTAGTTGTATTTAAGGAACATTTTAAAATCGATGCAATAGCAATAATATAATTTCGTTGTGTGTTCGGTTTATAATCTTTTATAATACTTTTTATATTTTCAATATTATTTAAAAAATTTAAATTCTTAACAATATTATTATTATTTAACTTTTTCAATTTGGCTTTATAACTATCGATTGAAGATTTAGATAAATCCTTACATTTAAATATTTCATCAATATTCATTTTATTTTATACATACATTTTTTTTATAATTATTATTAATAAGAATGAATTTAAACCCTGTTGATTTTAATTATATCGATGGAGAAAATATATATCCTTTGCAGGATTATATCGATGAACAAATAAATAATTTAGTCAGCACTAATATATATACATCTAATATTTATATTACACCAACTAAAAAATTAAATGAGGTTATTTATTATAACGGGGTACAATTGAATATTGAAAATAATGAACCAGTTGGACAAATTCAATTTAAAACAAGTGCTTCTTATCCTAATGATATAACAAAAGCAGGCGTTATAATTGATATTATTGGAAAATTAAAAGTATATCATAATTATAATATTTTGCAACCTTTATTTCCTGAAGATTATTATGACGTTGAAAGCGAATTGTTGCAATTAAAAGCAGATGGAATAAACACAGACGCACAATTAACGGTTTTAGATGCAAATATATTATTTGTTCAAGATGAAATCGCAAGCATTATTGCGGGTATGAATTTGACAGAAACTCAATTAAGCACATTAACTAATGATATATATCATGGTCAAACGTATGATATTTTTAGAACACTTGTGCAATCACAAAACCTCACCCAAGTTTCTGCAAATTACGGAGCTTTAGTTAATAGTATTACTCTTAATGCAACAAACCAATATATAAGAAATATAGCTGTTGGAACACTCTCAAGCCTTGCATTGGGATTTGCAGCTGGTGCAATTGGTAGTTTTGTTTCTCAAATTGCTTATAATCGTGCTTCAAATTCTTTATTTTCAAATACAGCTATAACTACACAAGAAAAAAATTCAATTTATACATCAAATTTATATAATAACGAAATTATTTCATATTCGAATTTTAGCATTTCAACATCTAATTTAAACGTTGCTAATGGTTTTATTAATTGTAATATTATAACTCTTCAAAATATACCAATAATAAATTCATCGCAAATAACTATTAAAAATACGGGTTCGACTACATATTCATTAATTAATTTTAGTAATGCTACAAATAATTCAGCTGGTTATATTGGGTTAGGTGGTATTGTAAGTGGTTATCATAATAATAATATAATATATAATACACCAAGTGCTCATATATTTAATGTTCCTGGGCAAAATTCATTATCTATTCCAGCATTTAGTATTAATGCTTCTGCGTGTGTTGGTATTGGTATAAACCCGAGCGCGTATCCTTTATATCGTTTTAGTGTAAGCGGGGACATATACACAACGGGAGCACTTAGAACTAATTCAATTATTTATAATAGTCAGGAATTGAGCACAACTTTAAATAATTATCTTTTAAAATCTGGCGGAACTATGACAGGAGCATTAACAACCAATTCAATTATTTATAATGCTCAGGAATTGAGCACAACCTTAAATTATTATCTTTTAAAAGCTGGCGGAACTTTAACTGGACCATTAACATTAAATACTGGTTTATATGCAGATCCTGGACCATATCCAAATGGCTTTAATGGAGATAGAATAATTTTAAATGCTGGTATTGGAACGAATGGATATCCTTATTCGGTTGGAATAAATACCAATATATTCTGGAATTGTGCTCCAGCTAGTGCGAGTTATAAATGGTATTCAGGTGCAACAAATACGGCAACGCTAAATAATACAGGTCTTTTAACATTACCTACAATTAATGCAACCACATCAATAACAACACCTTCAATTATTTATAATGGTACTGAATTATCAACAACAGTTGGAAATTATCTTTTAAAATCTGGCGGAACGATGACGGGATTATTAGCAATCACCGCCAATTCTGCGAGTAGTTTAATTACTCTTACAAATACAGGAACGGTAGGACAAGGAATATTACAAATAAATAATTTGGGTGGTTATGCTCGATTAACATATTATAATAGTGGGGCTGGTGGATATTATACTGGAAATTATGTTTTAGAGGCTTCTTCGAATAGTGCGGCAATTGTTATGAATACTGGCGGGAATACATCTAATTCGATACCACGATTTATATTAAATTCATCCGGTAATATTGGTATTGGTATGTCAAATCCATCGGCAAAATTAGAAGTTAATGGCAAAATTGGGTGTATTGGCACTTTAAATTGTTGGTCTAATGTTGGTATTGGAGTAACTAACCCATATACCCTACTACATATAAGAGGCACAAATCCAGCTTTGACAGTTATGGGACAAGGTGGAGCTGGTGCAATATCACAAATAAATTTGAGCACTTATGATACAACAACAAACGCGCCGAATTGTTCTTTAATAGCTACAGATACGGGAGATTTTGGGGCAACATTTCAAATTAAACAAAAATTAGCAGGAGCAGATACAAACGGACAATTCACATCATTAATATTAAATGTTGATGGTAATGTTGGAATTGGTTCAACAACAATAACAGGTATTAAATTATATGTAAATGGTAAAACAAGATTTACAGATGTTGTAACCTTTCCAAATGCTATTTGGCATAAATCAGTTGATAATATTGATAGATTTTATTATGATATTTCAGGGACTAGTTATTTTCATTCGGGAAATAGTGGAACACCATTTATATTTAGAAGTTATGCTCAAGCAGATATATTCACCATTTCAAATACGGGTGATATCGCAGCAAATAATATTTCAGGAAGCGTCGGAACATTTAGCGGAAATATATCAAATGGAACAAGTTCGTATATTTACGCTGGTGGATTAAGAATTGGTGGATGGGACACCAATTCATTATATAATGGCGCTCGAGATATTGGCATTACTTGTGATAGTGGAAAAAATATTACTTTTAATATGTGGAATGGAAATGGGACTATGATGACAGTTAATAATAATAATGTTTATATTAATACTTTAACAAGGTCAAGACATTATTTTAATTATGGAACTACTTTGAGTTATCAGTCAAGTCTAAATGGAACAAACGGCGGCGGATGGTATTGGGCTACAAATGGATGGTGGGATGGAATAAGCACGGTTTCATATCTTTGTATTGCTATTACTTGTTTAGGACAGAACGCTGTATGGTTTGGTCGTATGTTCTTAGGACAAGGTGGTGGTTTTTATCAAACTATATGCGATATGCGAAATCCGACAAACGGAAATACAAATCAAATTGACGTTGCTGACGTGTGGGATAATGGTGGGCTTAACTGTATTAAAATTACTATAAATAATGCTACCTATGGAGGGCAATTTAATATTAAGGTTTCAGGATAAATAAATATTATTATTATAATAATGGACCAAGAAGAAATAATTTTAACGGTGCGTGAAGAAATGAAAAAAGTTAATTTAATATTTACACGTAATAGATTATTAGCCGAAAGCGATAAATATATGCTTTCAGACTTTCCAATAACTCCCGAGAATTTAGAAATCATTAAACAATATCGGCAGGAATTGCGAGACTTTACAAATAACGATTATATTATACCTGATAAACCTAATATTTAATATTTAAATTCTTTTCTGGTCTTAAAATAATATCTCATTATAATATTAGATATAATGGGAGATATTACGAGTTCCTTTCCTACTTCGTTATCTTATCGTATTCGGCAATTAACCGGCAATATGTCGCGTGTAGGTGTTAAAATTACACCAGACCGCGGATCCTCAATTGCTCCAAGTGATATTATAACTTTTAAGCTTCCTAATAGTTCTGTTGTTGATTTACGAACATTTAATTTTTTCTACCAATTCACAACATCCGGAACAACTGGAACATTCATACATCCTCGATATTCCAGCTCTCTTATTGAGAGAATATCAGTTATAATTAATGGAAATACTATCGATATTTTACCATCTTATAATTTCATTTATAACACACTTATGGATTTGGAAGGTTCATCATTTGATCAATTTTCAAAACGTAGCGTTACCGAATGGTTCGACCCATCGCTAAAATTTACATCTGCAGACCCTACTTCTACTACTGATGTTGCTTTAGTTGCTGACAATTGGACCAAAACGGGTGCAACTGCTCCATCAAAAGCAGACGGTGCAATTTGCCACTGGCTTGCGTTTATGGGTTCATGTTCTCCAAGTTGTTTAGATACTAGTGATTTAGGCGATGTTTTTATTCAAATTCAATTTGCATCCGGATATGTTCTACCATCAACAATTAACGCAACTTCTCAAACTCTCGCCGGTGGTTCTTATACTCTTGATAATGTATATGCAACAATTGACGTGCTTTCATTTGCAAGCGATGAATATTATAATCTTAAAGCGTCAAAATTAGCATCATCCGGTTTAAATGTTGGTTTCTACTCATATTTAAATGCTCGATTCGCTTCAACTGCTAAAAATACCGGCATTAATGTTAATTGGAACGTATCCGCTAATTCTCTAGACCAGATTATCTGCACTTGCTGCAAAACTGACCAAAATTCAACCTGGAAACCTATGATTGTTTATGGTTCTAATGATGCTGGCTCAACTGTTTATACTATGTCTCAAATTGTAGCCGATCCAGTTGGAAAGGTTAATAATACCGGTTCTGTTAGAACTGATGTTCTCGGTGATGGTTTCATGAATTCATATTATTTCCTTCGAAATGCTCAGGCTATTAAAGAAAGCCGGGTAAGTATTAATAACCGACCGATTAATTACGGATTTTTAACACCTAAAGAAGTATATATTCAAACTCTAAAAGCATTAGGATATAATCATATTGATCTAGGAACAAATGGGGTTAATGCCTGTATATTCTCGCTCGTGCATTTCTGCAAATATTATTTTGCTCATATTGAAGACCTGACAATTCAAGATACTAAAGATTTTTGGATTGCTGGTTTAAATTCTCTTGGTTCAACTTTAACCATTACATGGGAGGCTAATTTTAGCGGTGCATCTAATGCTCAAACATGCGTTCCGGTTCTTTATGCTCGTTTGTCTAAAGTTCTAAATATTGCAAAAGGTCGTAATATTAGCGTAATCTAAAAAATAACCTAAACTATTATTAGAATGGAGGTTAAAACAAATAACGGAACTTTTTTTAAAGAGTTAAATCGTAATGTATCAAATGAATTTAAAGCAGAAAATATACGGATCCCATCAATCGCTAATACTTATAAAAATGAACCACAATTTCAAAAAAATGAAAATTTAAGTAGAAATTATATGAGGTCTGGTAATGCTAAATATGCTGATCCGTTTAAATTCCATATGAGACCAAATGATTTTGATTATGACGGTCGAAAATTGCAAATGTTAGATACGTTAAAAATGAATGCTAGCACAGATAAACCAGACGTTATTTCTAAATACCATTTAAATGTAGTTGGATATTATTAAATTTTTTTTCTATTATTATTTTAAAGATAAAAATGAATAATGATGAAGAAAGAACAAAACTTAAATTATCAAGAGCCGAATTATTAGCCAAAGCACGACAAGCCAAAGCAGATAAAGCAAAAGCCAGACAAGCAATTATAAATGATGAAAATGTTGATGATATAATTAAAGATGTTGATAATGTTAAAATTACTAAATCTAAATCAAAACCTAAAACGGAAATTAAAGAATTAAATTTAACACCAAAAGAAGTAGAACCAGAAATAATTAATGAGGTAGTGCGTATACCTGCAAATCGTAAAAAAAAGGTTATTAAAAGAACCATCGAAATCGAAGAAAGCGAAACCGATGAGGAGATACAGGAAGAAATCGTTAAAATACCTAAAATTAAAAAAGAAATTAAAATATCACGTGATGAAATGAAAAATAAATTATATGAAATAAATAAACAACGATTACATAATGAATTATTCTCCTAATTATTATTAAGGATGATTATAGAAAAGACAGTCGAGAATATCGATGACAAACCATTTAATATTAAAAAACGTAATGTGCCACAGTCCACAAATAAATCATTACCATTATTATTTAATACATCGTTATATATTGGTTCTAAAGGAACAGGTAAAAGTTATAAATTAACTAAAATATTAAAATTATATGAACAGTCTAAAATAATGGATGAGGATGGCATCGAATACGAGATGAGAACTATTTTAATTTGTCCAACTGCTTCGAGTGGTGCTAATGAAGTATATAAAGTTTTAAATTCATTAGACCAAGAAAATGATGTTCATTTAGATTATAGCGATGAATTAATATTAAATATTTTAAATGATATTAAAGCTAAGCAAGATGAATATGATGATATAATTAAATATGTTAATATTTATAATAAATTTAATAAATTAAAAGATATATCTAAATTAAACGATGAGGAATTACAAGCATTAGAAGATCATGATTATATGAAACCTGATAAAGTTAAACCTAAAATAACATGGATTATATTAGATGATTTAGTTGGATTAGGAGCATTTAATAAAAAAGCTAAATCCGTATTATCTAATTTAACTATTAAGCATCGACATTTAAAAACTAATCTAATATTTACGACTCAATCATATCGACAATTGCCTCCAGTCATTAGAAGTAATATCGATATATATTGCATTTTTAAGAGTAATAGTTATAATGAAATTTTAAATAAAATATATGATGATATTTCGGGTGTCATAACTATGAATGATTTTATTGAATTATATGAACATGCAACAGATGAAAAGAATGACTGTTTAACGATTATTAATAATAGTATGGATAAAAAAGGAATTAGATTTTATAAGAATTATAATATTGAATTATTTGTAAAATAATTATTTTTTTTTTCTATAAAATATATAGATATGATTAAATCAAATATTGTTAAAAGTGTACCTTATCCCGATGAATTCACGGACGAAGACAAGCTCGAATATGACCTATTATATGCACAGGCTAAAATAATCCATCCAGATGTCGAAAAAGAAAACCCATTTATTATTCATATATCCGTTATCGCTCATATTAGAAGTAAAAAAGGTATGGCGTGTGAATTTACGGATGAGGAATTAGAAGAGGTTAAAAATTCATATAAATTAAATACTAAAAATTTCGAATGTAATGTACCAGAGGACCATTATATATATGATAAGGAAAATAACCCCATGTACTTTCCAGCTAAATTAACTATTAGTACTGATGACGATAAAAAACCTAATGTAATATTAGAAAGTGAATAATGTCATTTGATACAAAATATACATATCAACCATTACCATATAATATTCTTGATAAAAGCAATTTTAATAATCGTAGCGGTATATTACCATCATATCAATATAAAAAACGCCGGGTTATTTGGTTAAATACTTTTTATGCTACTTCAAGTGTCAATAATGGAGCTACTTCTGGTGCTTGTATATTTTATGAATTCTCGTTCGATATTCCGCCATTTCAACTATATAATAAAACTAAACTAAAAGTTATATCATTTACAGAAAATGAGAATAGTTCGCAGCCTATGTATATTAAAGCTAAAAATTTAATGTATGAGCCGGACTGCTATTGGTGTAGTGATAAGGAAGCATTTCCATTATTGCATGTTTCACATGTTGGCTCAACTGGTATGCTTCCTAATAATGATTATTCATTAACATTAACACCGCAACTAATTAATAATATTACTATTAAAGTTAATAGCAGTTTTATTAATCGTGATACTGGATTTAGTATTAATGTAACTAGTGGAGCTGGTCATTTTATAATTGGGTTATTATTTGAAGATGATGATATGATCGTTGATAATACAGTCTCACAATATAAATAAATATTTATATAAATAGAAGAATGACTTTAACACAAGATATTTATTATTGTAGTGAATTTAAAAAGTCATATGAAACATATTATAATTTTAGTATACCATTAGATATTAATATTGATATTAAAAATAATGAAAAAATAAAATTTAAATTAATTGACTTTTCAATTATGAATAGTATGCTTACCGTTTCAAGTACTCACAAAAACAACCAATTTAAAATAAAATATTTGAATGTCGATTATTTTATAACTATCCCCGACGGTTCATATACCGCAACAAGTTTAAGAGATACAATAAATACAATTTTAACGGCTGGTTCTCGACCATTAGCATTTAATTATAATAAATCAACGAATAAATATTATATTGTCGTTAGTAATGGTATTATTGCTGGTAATCTTTTTTTTTATCCTTTAAATTGTGCATCGTTATTCGGTTATAATAAAACATCATATGAATTAATATATCCAAATGAATATTATAGTGAAACGTTCGCTAATATGTTGCCATATTCTAAAATTGTTTTGGTAAGTGATATTGTGTTTGATACTAATGTTCAAAATAATTTTATTAATAAGTATTCGGCAAATTCGGGGACTGGCGATATAATATGCTGGTTACCTCGTGATATTCCATTATTCTCAACTATTAATTATTTTAATACTAGTAATAGAGAAATTGAAATTTCAAATAAAAATATAAAAAATATAAATTTTAGCATAATGAATGAATATCAAGAGTATATACTCGATGCCCCTAATTCATATATTCATTTCCAATTAATAACATATGATAATACTAATTGGCATAAACGATTTTATAAATTATTATATGATATTTCATATTATTTATTATCATTATACTTTAAAAAATAATATCATTATATATTAGAAAGCATGGACTATATTGGCGGTATTACTTCGCTAGCTGAAAACGTTGGAACTGCATATGGTGATTATAAAACCGGTAAAGCTGTTAGACTTGGACAATATAAAGGTGCTGAAAATGTCAAACAATTGGGACATTATGACGATAAAGGGAAACGACTAGGCATTTATCATATGTAATTAAACTAATATTAAATTATTAGGTTCATTAGCATCACGATATATTATTATTTTTTTATAATTATTATAATTAAAATGATAATTAAATAATTCTATTACTTTATTAGTGTATAATTCACCACATGTGAAAAAGTCCATATAAATGGTTTTAGAAATAAAATTTATATGTAGAGTTATATTTGATAATGATATTATCTGGACTATCGAATAACCGACTAAGTCATTATCACGATTAAATTCATTATCCTCGAATTCCTCAACTATTAAACGTCCTTTACGTTTCATATTACCAATTATACATAATTTATTTATAAACTCATTTATATTCTCGATATTTCTTATTTTATCTGCATCGCATCCTGTAGCATCTAATATTAAATGCGAACCAAAAGCCATATATATATTATAAACATTTATTTTTTTAAACTTTAATTTCGTTAATATAATGTATATAAGGATTTGACGCATATATAATATATCTATATAAATTAGAATGCCTGATAAAATGCCACGTGAGGGTTATATCGTTAATCCCAAAACTGGAAGATATATTAAAATTGATGGTCCCACAGCTAAAAAATTATTTAAATCAGGAGAAATACCCCGACCTGCTAAAGATTGCCCACCTGGAAAGGTCCATAATCCAAAAACTGGTCGTTGTATCGATATTAATGGAGCATTAGCAAAGAAATTAGGATTAAATAAGAAACCTGAAGCAGGAGCAGGAGCACCACCACCACCACAACCACCACCACAAGCAGAGCCAAAACCTGAAAAACCTAAAAAGGAACCAAAACCTAAAAAGGAACCAAAACCTAAAAAGGAACCTAAACCAGCTCCAGAACCTAAACCAGCTCCAGAACCTAAACCAGCTCCAGAACCTAAACCAGCTCCAGAACCTAAACCAGCTCCAGTAGCTAAACCGCTTAAATTTACAGTGTTTATGCCTAATCATAATTCTATTGCATTTGACCAAATATATAAAGTATTAGGAGTTAAAGTTAATTCAACTGATGCAGAGATTAGAAAATCATATGCACAATTATTACAAAAATATCATCCAGATAAAACACGTAATAATCCTCAGTCTGTAAAAGTAACACAAGAAATAACATCTGCATATAATGTATTAAGAAATCCAGAATATAAAAGATATTATGATAATGTTAGTATGTATACTCCTTATGGTGATATATTAAATTATATTAATAGACTACAGGGATTAAGATAATTAATTTATTTTTATTATTATATATTAGAATTATGGATAATATTAAAACTTGCCCCGATGGTAAGATTTTAAACCCTACGACCAAACGATGTGTTAAAAAAGATGGTCCAACAGCTAAGAAACTATATAAAAGTAAATCAGTTGAGAAAACGTGCGGAGAAGGTAAAATTCTTAATCCTAAAACTGGGCGTTGTATTAAAGCTGATGGAGCACTTGCAGTCAAATTAAAATTAAATAAAAAAGCCGATTCAAATTCTCCATTTGTGCCGAATTATGATGAAATAGCCCACGATCAAGCATACAAAGTTTTAAATTTGTCATTTACGAATGATATCGATGAAATTAAAAAATCATATTCTTATTTAAGTGATAAATACCCTAATAATCATGATATCTCAACTGCATATTTTATATTAACTGATAAAACCTTTAAACATATATATGATGTTAGCAAAAATAAACAATCTTATAAAACTATATTAATGGGTGTTAATACTTTACAAAAAAAAAGAAATAATTAATTTTATTTTTATTATTATATATTAGAATTATGGATAATATTAAAACTTGCCCCGATGGTAAGATTTTAAACCCTACAACCAAACGATGTGTTAAAAAAGATGGTCCAACAGCTAAGAAACTATATAAAAGCAAATCAGTTGAGAAAACGTGCGGAGAAGGTAAAATTCTTAATCCTAAAACTGGGCGTTGTATTAAAGCTGATGGAGCAACTGCAGCCAAATTAAAAGGTGAGAAAGTCCCGAGCCAGCCATATAAAAGTACAGTTATTAAAGATGAGTATAATTCACTTACAACTGCCGAGAAAGCATTAAAAAAATCATTACCATCATTTATTAACGAACGATATATATTTAATATTGATTTTATTATAAATGAAATGAAATCATCAGGCAATTCTACTGCTACTATTAAAAACCATATTAAAAAGACATTAATGGACTTAGCAGATATTAAAAGCGAATTGCAAAGTGATATGATTTCAAATAACAATCCTAAGCAAAAAGACAAATATAAACCAATTATGGAATATAACGATAATAGAATTCAAAAATTACAAGAATATTATAATTCATTATAACGGCAGAATCAAACCCCACCACCCCAACAACAAACCCAACGCAGAGCAAAATGGTCTTATGGTTTTTATAAGACCTTATATTCCCTTATCATATTATATATATGTTCTGTATAGTTAACATAATATAGGTAATAAACCATTTTAAAAAATATTTTTTTTGTTTTTTGTTTTTGTTTAAAAAGTTTTTATAAAGTCTATGGAAAAAACGACCCCTCTTTTTTGGTAAGGTGCCACGG
>Ga0114970_10002800_pt1 | contig 13001 bp, 12 predicted proteins | sample M_140205_XF_Meta_FD_87030 | JGI IMG/M metagenome (GOLD analysis project Ga0114970, IMG submission 87030) | Freshwater microbial communities from Lake Montjoie, Canada to study carbon cycling - M_140205_XF_MetaG | ecosystem: Environmental > Aquatic > Freshwater > Lake | place: Lake Montjoie... | reverse complement strand
GTCAGCGCCATCGTCCCACGTGACCATGGAACGATGCCATGACCCTCATCACACGTTCATGACCCTTGGACATGACGGCGCAACCCCTTTTCTGTCTGTCTGAACCACCTCCCAGGGGCATTCACCCCAACACCTGCCGCCTCGGACGTAGTTGGTAACCCTTCCTGACATTTGCCAGGCCAGCACCGTCGCTGCTTGTGCATTAATCATCAATGCAAATGCAGCCTCCCCTTCATCCTCATCTTCGTGTCCTCGCGCTTGTCTTGCACCACCGCTTGCCCTTCCGCAGATACCTCCTCCATTCCTTCTCTTCGTCGTGGGGGGGGGCGCCATAGTTCCGCGTGCCCTTGCATTCATGCTCTCCCCCCCGCGGTTGCTACCGCCCACAACACCCCCTGCCATGCCCCTGTATTTGGGTGCATTCATGTTTCACAAAAAAAAGTACCTTCCGCTCCGCGCGTCCGATGCAAGCTTGTGAAGCTTGTGATTAAATTTATTGGCAATCGGCACCCGACACCGAAACCCCTCAGTCTCTGCACCTCGCGTATCCTTGGTTGGTTGCAAGCTGGTCCAACCGTTCTGCTTCAGCCGCGTCACGACCAATGTGTACCCCAAATCTGAGCTGTATGCTCAGCTCCCGTTGTGCAGCATCCAGACCCTGTGCTGCAGCCTGCCGAAAATATTGCACCGCAATTTCGTTGTCCGACATGTTCCTTGACCTACCACCGCCGCCCATGTGCACACGAGCCATCGTGTACTGCCCATATTTGCTACCCCTCTCTGCGCTCTCGCGAGCCAATTCCAGCGATCGCGCATAATCCACCTCGCACCCACAGCCAAAGAAGCAGCAGCATGCCATCACACCTTGGCAGTGGTGGCAACCTAACCGCACACCCTCCTCCGCCAACTCGACCGCTCTCTTATCATCCATGGCAACGCCTTCTCTGCCGTCCATGAGAAACCACGCCATGAGTGCGCGTGAGTGCAAATCCCCCAAATAAATGGCACGATGCAGAGGATCAACTGCGGCAGCACATTGCCCTGCCGCACACAGCTCCCCAGCCTCTTTGGCAACTTTGTCGCGCACTGCAGCAGCCAGCCCAGCAGCCACACGCCGCACAATGCTCTGCATCATCCTGTGGCAAGCGCTCCGGTTTCTTTGTGGCTCAAAGTGGCAGCCCACGCACAGAGCCAACAGCCGCACAAGCTTGCCCGTGAACCCGCAGCCCACCGCGCGCAGCCGCTCCGCATGCGTCAGTGACGTGTCGTACACTGGAATGCCGGCGAAGGGCCGGGATACGCGCAGCGGCGGAAGGTGGACAAAAGAAAACAAGCCAACGCCTTGCGGGTTGCACAGCTGCAGCCAAACCAGCGTGTCGAACAAAAACTTGACCACAGACGGCAACGTCAGCTGCTCAGAATGAGCACTCCCCCTCACCTCCATGACTGCACACTGGCCTTCTCCTGCTGCTGCCGGCGCAGGCTGCCTGCCCCTCTTGCTGCCCGCACAACTCGGTGTGTGCTCATGGTTCATGTATACTGCCAATTGGTGCCGTGTGTGGCGGCGGCTCTTTCTCTTGAAGGCTTGCGATGGCGGCGGCAGGCGGAGGCACTCCCGATGCAAGCGCTACAACCCCTCATCACGATTGATGACGAGAGGGAAAGTTCCGATTTCATAGATGAGTGACTGATGATTTTAGTACAAACACGTTCTTCCCCCTGTCTGTGGGGTGCGCACGTTGCGCTCCACCCTGCATTGCCAGCGTGCCGCCCACGTATTTGATGATCCATGCAATATCAACTGTCTCAACCCGTCTTATTCCTGAAGCTGGCATTATACGTTGCCGAATTAAAGCGTTTGTGCAACTATTTGACGTTGGGAACGAATGAATTTTTCTTCGGCAGAGCTGCTCTCCCGCGGTAAATGCACCGGGGCGTTGCTGCTACCTGCTGCCAACGGTGTGGGCAAGTTGCGTGTGCGGAAGGGTGATCGGGGGAGAGGTTTGTTTGCTGCCTCCCCCTTCAAAAAAGGAGACGTCATTACTTGCATTTCGGGGTCCCTTGTGCCCAGCATCGATGCGATGCAATACCCGCATTCTGAGAAATTGCAGTGGTCGACCGACCAAGTCTTTGTCATGGAACATTCGGATGGCAATTTTGGCATTTTTGCCAACACCGCGGCTTCAAAAGATGTTAACAACGCAAAGTATGTGTGCAGCAGACGCATCAAAACCGTCGTCCGCCTCTGTGCAACACGCAGCATTGTCGCCGGCCAGGAAATCCTTGCCCCGTACGGCAAATTGTACGTGTCTAGGATAAAGGCTGCAGTTATCTTGCAGGCACGACGGCAAGTCGCAGAAACTCAAATGTTGGACGCCATGGCTCCGGTGGTGATGGCAGGTGGTGCGGTTGCGCGCATGCTTTGTGCAAAATGCAACAAGCGCGTAACAACTGTGACGCGAACAAGACACGCGCGTTTCTGCACGGGCCCGTTGCGTACCCAATAAACAATAAATGCTTATTTAATTGTAGCACCTGCACTTCAAGTTCCTCCTTTTGCATTTACCGCTGGCCATGTGCAAGCCCCCCAGTCACTTGAACCCGTCAAAAGGGTTAGCATAACGCTTGAGTGGCTGGTGCGTAGTCTGCGACGCCTATTCATAATTTAGCTCGGAGACCTGCGTGCCGAGTGCTCGGGCCGCCCCCTTGCGCTGGAAATAGCGGGCCCCCAAGGGGGGACCCCCCCGCTATTTCCATGCAATTAGGGGCTGAGCGCCTGCGCCAAAGTGCCGTTTCATCAGCAACTTGTACTTGACCCTTAAATTGGACTGCATAATATCCCACAACGCTACACGGCTAAGGCACGCCCGCACCCGCACTCCATTTATCGCTACAGCCTCAACATGTGCAAACACCCGCTCCCTGCCATCGTTGTTTGCAGACATTGCTCTTGTGTGAACAGCAATTGCGGTGGGACCTGTAATTACTGCACTGGTGCATTCTGCTGCGGCAAAAAGGAATATGTATAGTTGCATTTATTTCTGTTTAGCATGTTCATGTTATATGAGCTCTCGATCCTTATACTACCTCCGCCTTGGCAGTTCCATCTGTGATCCCTATTTGCGCGCGGCGACCTGTGGGCGCAGCCTGGTGAATACCTGACTGCGTTAATGTACGATGACAAATGAACCGTACCTCAGTTAGGGACGCATTGAATCACCGCATTCAAGACTTTGAGTATGCCATACACATGGTCGTTGCTGGCGGTCCATAGCCAATCCCAATACTCTCCAAATGTGACCGGTTTTTGTTCGAAACCTTCTGGCCATATCAATTGGGAGATCCGAATTACAATTGGATTTCGGGGGGCCCAAAATAGCAGAGCCACAATAGGTTTCAGGCAATCCTTCATTCCGTTTGTGCAATCTGGTCCGTACCTTCCCGTATGCACTCCATACACGGGATCCACCGGCATCAAACACATGACACAAAACCCCCCCGCAATTCGGCGATGATTACTCTTGCAGCTTTGCCTGTTGTGCCCAAGTTCGAAACAGCCACCGCAGATTCGCTTGCACGCAGGGCAATCTCGGTTCACGTGTTGCGTTGCTTCAGGACGGTCCATAATCTTGCAGAAGCTGCATGAACCACCGTCTTGCAACTCAGCAACCTGCCTCTGCAATTGGACGCAGAAATGCTGGAAGACATCGTACCGGAAGGTGGCCGGAGCATCCTCCCCTGCGTCCTCACCCTCTTTCGCTTCAATGGGGGCATCCATCACCTTGTATATCGCGTCCTGCAATGAACCCGCAGTTCGATTCTCCAACACGAGTTCGGCCATTTCGCATGCATGCGCACTGAACCGTTTGAGTATAATTGCTCTCAGATCGTCCCCTGTGGTAAAAATGATGCAAGGCCCAGCCTGACGAAGTCGTCCCATCGCCTGCGTGCTGTTACATTGTTGCGCCGTTTTAAGCACCCATATTGCATGGCAGCCGTCACCTGCACGAATGCATCCACGCCCCAGGTCAACCTGAAAATTACCACGTGGGTCAGACCTTCTACATTGACACCATGGGTGAAACACGAGGTCACGACGGCAATTCGCTTGAGGGGATCCCTGCGCTTGGAATGACTGATGGACACATCATTAGGATGTTGTCGAAGAAGGCCAATCCCAATATCTTCTGCTTCTTTGACGGTCATGACGAATATCATTACTCTCGCTCCTGGAATATCCAACAAATTTGACACATATGCTTTCAACCCCATCCAAAGTGCCCTCTTGTCCGAATAAAACCGGCTTGAAACAACAACATCGTCCCGTCTGCAGGATTGCCTCAGCTCACTGACTTGCGAAAGCTCAATGCCCAGCATTTTGGCCACATGAGGTGTGTCCCTTGGACGCAAAGTTGCCGTCATAGCCTTAATTTTCACCAACGAGCAGCTTGCAGCCAGCACCCAAAAGTTACAAAACGCTCTGTAGGCATGCAGTACAACATCGGCCTCGTCCACGAAAGAGTAACCCAGCCGTCCACGCTGCTGGAGCTTCTGCACAAACGAAACCATGCGCTGTCCACCGTGTTCAAAACTTGCAACAACAACGTTGGCTGTCACAGCCGCGAGTTCGAAATCGTGCCGAATGGAATCCCACATGACAATGTTCAGATGGGGATTGCTCTGTCCTTCTTCCCAGAGGCCTTTTCCAATGGGCACATACGGAACAAACATCAAGTTGCACACTCCTCGATCCAGTGCATCTAGCAACACCACCTTCGATTTTCCAGAGCCGGTTGGCAAAACTATGATGGAGTGCCTGCAGCTGTTTGCTTTCAAATGTTCCATCATCATGACCTGCGTTGGTTTCAAGGTGGTCAAACTGAGCGCTTCCATGGCTCTGGACAATGAAACGCTGTGCTGAATATGTGATCGTTTCGGTCGCACCGGTTGAGTGAGGGCATCGTCACAATCCGCTGGCCTTTTCAATGCAGGGGACGTCACTGATGCTGCTGCAGCACTTGATCTTGAATCGGTTGAAGATGCAGCAACGACTGCCGTTGTTGCCGTTGACGCATTTCCGGCTGGTAGCTGTAGAGGTAATGCAAACGCTGATGACACAGCAGCACTGACGCTGGAATCGTTTGAAGATGCTGCAGTGCCATCCGTTAACACCACGCCGACTGAAAGCTGTTCAGCTTCTGCAACGGACGAACTGGCCGAAACTTTGCTTCCAAGTATTGTTTTGTTCCAATGCTGGCTGTAGCGATAACATTCTTCCATCCTGTCGGCCGCAATTTCAGGCAAGTCCTTCCCCGACTTTCCATAAACTGCATTTGATGTTGTCTGGTTGTGATTGGCAAACCCCAATAAAACATTGGCACCTACTTCAGCCGCCAAACTGCACCCTTCTCTACGTGCAAAAGCTTCGAGCACATGCCGCATGTCAGCAATGGACACGTCAATACTCTGACCGAGAAACTCCTCCCGAAATATTTTCCCGAGTGTCTCCGCCTTGATAGGCTGTCCATTTTTGACCAAAAAGCAAAGCCGGCTATGCTTTGCAGCATCCTCCCCAAATTCAGGAATCTCCTGGGCGTCCATCATTTCCAACCTCTTCACCACAATCAAATACGTCAGCACGAGACTCGTGAGTTCACAGTCAGAGAAGCACGCCAAGTTAGCCAGAGAATCCGCGGTCTTTGGTGCCAAACCATCGCTTTTTGAGTAGGTGTTGATGATTGCAATCGCACCTCTTACATACCGCACATTGCGCATGGAATTATTGTCTGTGTTGGCAACAATCCAGCTTGAAATCTCAGTCATGCGTGCTGACGGACCTCCTGACAAATAAAGGGCCACAACCAATAGTTTTCCAAGAACGTAGACACGGCTGCAGAAATCTTTCTTGTCCTTCACCTTTCTAGTCGGTGACCGCAAATTCTCAACTTGTGGATGGCAATTCAAATATTTCCCAAATAGCGACTGGTTCATTGACATGATGCCTTCACCTGGTTGCTTGGTTGTTACGTCGACAACTTCCGCTAACAAATCTGGACCAATGAGTGGGATGCCCAAACCCGAGAGCACCTTGAAACTTTTGCGCAACAATTCATGGTACATGAGCTGAATTGCAGGGACCGATATTGAAACGTTGCCCCTCTCGGTCTGCACTTGCAAACTGGAGTCATCCTGCCACAAGATCCTGCAGGGAGCACTGTCAAGGCAGGTGACTGCCAGTCGCTTGGCACATTGAATGGCAGAGTAAGCATTTTCATGCAATTCGTTCAAGAATTTTTCAGACAACTCCTCATGATACGGGGCATCGAAACGCTCGCCACACTTCAGAATGTAAGCTCCTCTGATACCGTAGATCAAATGAACACAGATGTGACGCACGAAATCAGCTGATCTGTTCATGAACCCGTTAGGGGCCACAACATAGTACAGTTGAACAAAAATCTCCAATGCAAAACCCTTTTCACTCGGTGCTTGCAATGACGATTGAAGCAGCACCAGTTTGACGGCGTTGATACGCACCTGCGAATCTGCTGCTTCTTGTTGCAGAACAAGTGTGGAAAGGCTATGGCAGGCTGATACAAGCTCCTCTCCCTCTTGTTCAGAATTCGTGAGATAGAACAGGAACCGGGCAATCGTCCTGGCATAAGTTTTCAGTGCATCTTCACAATGCAGCCAATTGAAACCAGTGGTGGGCAGTGATCCATCCGGCTGCCGCTTCGCGAACTGACGCAATTTGTACCTGGAATGCATTGCAGCACTTTGTACGCTTCTCAAAAACAAAACGGCATCTTGCATGAATCTCAAATCTCTGCCAATCGCACCCCTTTCGAATCCAGGATGCTCTGCTTGCACCGCGGTTCCCCACCTTTCAAGAAGATTGACGCGTCGCTCGTATTTTGACAAGAATCTAAACCCTGTCATGGAAAAATCCGGAAGAACCGCAATACTTGATGCTGCAGAATCAGCTTTGACCCATCTGACCCGTCCCTTGTGCATGGTTTTCACAGCAGAAACCCACACCAAATCCTGATCCGACGGCATGCTGCCACCATGACCTGCCGCGTCCCTGTTGTGATTCATAAACACTTTGCGATCGGAGTACACCACAACACAGGCTGCTGGACACTTGGGGCAGACACGGCAGAGATTGGGAGGCTTGACGATGGCAGACGAACTCATGTTGTTAGTCCGTGCGGCTTGATAACTGCCTGAATCTGTGTCATCATCTGCTGCTACCGGCTATTGCTTGAAAATGCTCGCGTCCCTGCATCATCCGCAGTTGATATGCAGCGGTGGCATGCCATGCCATGCGCTGTTCCGCACATGGCACGCTGGCCTGACGGCTCGAATCGAGATACAAATTGAAAGTGGACATGCCAGACAAGAGTCCCGCTGCAGAACCTTTTTTGAAATTTGAATTTTTAAAATTTTGTGTGGAATCTTCATCATGGGTGCAATATTTTTTCTGCGTAACAACTCCCGGTAGACTCGTTTTTGTGTAGTAACAACCCTGCCAGCCTGCCGTCAGCGCTCATTTTTTTTGATGATGACACAATCACTGGAATCTAGAAATGCGGGTTGTTACAAATAATAAGGTTACATCCTCGGTTCAATCCAGACAGACTGATGTTTTTTTGTGGATCCTCGTGTCTGCAGAATTTGATGCGTGCAAAAACCAGCTGTAGCCTGCCATCTCCCCACCCCATGACACCATGATTCTCGGGATGCTTGGCCCAGCCAAGGCTGGCCTAACTGAAACGATCATCGTTGAGTTGATGGCAGGATTTGCCTGCGAGCTTCCCTGCCAGACTCCCTGTGGATGGCGCCACACCTGCTTCAAGGCGCAAAAAGTTCAAAACGTGATTGAATGCAATTCTTTCATTGTCATTCCCGTCAGTGCACCACCTATTATTCCACAGATCTGCAAAGTGAAAGTTGTGGAAAGCAGCTGCTTGAAAATCCTCCTCCTACCATGACCAAACCTGCTGATGACCTGCCTCTTGCCATTTACCAGGGCACGGGTGACTCTGACACAACTGCTGCCACAGAAAATGTAATCTCGGGCACGCCATTCCCCGCCGTTCAGCCATGCAATTCCCCGAGCATCCCACTCCCCGAATGCGACCTTTGCGGTGCCCAGGTGCCTGCTACAGGCAGAAGATTCAAACTCTGCATCTCTTGTTGCGCTTGTGTTTTAGCACCTGCAGTGTTGGAACAGGACATGCACCCACCTTTGAAGAAGTCCAAAAGTGCAGCCTTGACGAAAGAACCCCCCCCTGTATTTTTTCCTAAGGTGGGCAATCCGAAACCAGCGAAAGGTGCCGATTGTAGTGGCCAACTGTTTGAAACTGCTCCTGCAGAAGTGCGCATATGGCAGTCAGGCGTCCCTGCCAGAGCCGCCGACGTATCGTGTACATCACTTCCAGATATTTCATGCCTGCCCACCATCAAGTGTGACATTTGTGGAGAACCATTACATGACTCCCCAAGCAATATCTGCAAGCCCTGTTCCGCTTTCGTTTCAATTTCGGAATGTTTGGAATAGCCTGATGTGCATCAGCATCAATAAATTTCGTCCTTCACAAAATCAATGTGACGCTAGCACGCTGTGAACAACCGGATTTATTGCTTTTGTTAATTATGCCACCCACTGTCAATCAACCACACCATCACCAATTCAAAACCTACTTATCTTTGCCCTGCTTGTGCATCAACTGCGTTGCATTCTGCCGATCTCCGATTGAAGCTGCTCCAGGAGTGCTTTTTCATGCATAACACTCTCCAACTCGGAGCGCACCTGAGCGAGCAGCACCAAGGTGCTATCACGGCTTGCAAGATCAGACTTCAAACGTGCGATTTCAGCATCCTTCGCCGTACCTTCTACAATTGCAATATCAAGTCTGTACCTGTACTCCACGTCTGCACCTGTATTACCACGCTCGGGATCATATTGAAGCTGCGCAGCAGCTGCTTGTGATGGCGGGCCCAGCCCTGTGACCGGCTGAACCAGCACTTCGCTGAATAAGTTTGGTTGCGCTGATACAGTGGCCGTACCCCTTGTCAACTTGAGCCTACTGCTCCAGCATCCACTCGCTGGAGCATCTTTTGCAGGCATGCCTAATTTTTTGCACGCACCGGCCGCAGAAACAGCGGCAGCTGCCCTTGGGGGGTGATTGCCAGCAAGTAAAGGGTTCGGTGACACTGCAGCACACTGTGCTTTGCGCGAAAACGGGTCGACACGTCCCCCATATTTCTTCACGCCGAGTGGTGGCGACTGTGAATCTACAACAACAATCTGACTTGCAGGGACATGCGGTGCTAACGGCTGCGCCATTCTATCAGTGACAGAGTTAACGAGTCTGTCACCATGGGCATCACCAGTAGAGATTGGAGCCGTCCCTTGTTGCATGACGTGGACCCCGCTTGCAACAGCGTCTGCTGCTGCCTCGCTCGTATGCGCACTCACTGCGACTTGGGTCAAACGGTGTTGAATGTGGGGTGCCTTGTTTGCTTTCGACCGACTCTTGGGCTTGCCATCTTTCGCCCGTTGAGCGGCGCCAGCCGCCTTGCGGCTCTGTCTGGCTTCAAATTTGTCAACTATGCTGTTGAAGATGCTACCCCAACCAGCGCCGCGCTCTTCCTTTCGTCGTTCGTTCATCGGGATCCCGAACCCCAAGTCGGCAGCCTGCGACCCAAGGCTCATCGAGTACACTGCTCTGAGGCTGGGTGACACCTTCGATTCCTCTTCCTCGTCGTTGCCACTAGCGACAAAGCTGAGGTCTGAAGCGTACCTGCCATCTTCGCTGATTTCATCTGGACTTGCGCTCCTTCCGCTGCCACCTTCCTCTTTGGCCTGATTGTCCATAAACCTGGAATGCCGTGGCTTTCTCGCCGGCTCTGGGGCAGACACCATGGGCTTATCATCATCAGATTCGTCACTCATGACAAACACGACGGGTGCTTGACATGTGGTATGTGAACGACCTGCAAAATTTGCGGCAGCTGCTCTCACCTTGCGCACTTCATTGGCGACCCGCAGCCAGCAGATCAGCAATGACGCAGCCACACTGTCGATTGATACAACTTTGAGCTACGATGACTAAAGTCACCCTTTTTTTTTGGCGTAACAACTCTAGAAATCACATGCAGAGTCACCCTGGCTGCAAAAAAACACTTGTAACAACCCTCATCAGCTGTGCATTCATCGGCAGCAGCAGCAGCGTTCTCAGTATCAACGCAGCGGTGTTGTGATGGCTATCATTGCAAAAACGGGACCGGCTGCCTGATTACATTACTTTGCCTGATTCATACATGTGTGAAGGCATGCTTGTCCGCCTCGGATTCGACCCACGCCAAGTGGCAATGGGCGTTCGACTTCAAAAAGCTCTTGAACAGCCGGTTACATGTGCTGCCATTGCAACGGTCATTAAAAAAACGCCCCGCAACTGCACAAAACAGGTGACGGTGTCATCAAATGTTGTTGCTTTTGCGTGTACTTCTGCTACAGGTCCAACAGTTCAAATGGGCTTGGCTTCCAGGCCCATTGTTTCAGACGGTTCTCAAAATGGATGAGCAGGCAGTCCGAAGTTTTGAGGCAGAGAATCATTGCACAACCCCGCGTCTTGTGTATGACAATGCTGCAGTGAGAGCACCGCTACGGCAGCCTGTTTTGAGGGCACGTGTTACTGGCATTACACGTTCGTTAAGAGACCGCTCGCCAGAGCTCTTATCCTCACATTGTGGTTCTGCGATATTACTCGAACAGCCTCACGCTCCTCTTGGACAAGGCTGGAAAATGGAACTTCTAGGAGCCGGCTGGAAAACCAGTCTTTGCAGCCCCTCGAGCCCCTTGCGCTGTGGGATATCAATGATAACACACCAATCACCATCATCGTCAACCGCATCATCATTTTAATTGTTATGTCTTCATTGTCATCACATCTTCATCATCATTGTCCAATTCCATCACGTGCCCCCCCCCAATAAAGCTGATACAAATTTTACTGATGCGTGGTATGGCGTGCGAATTCTCGAGTGAGCCACTGCCTGCACCACCCCTGCTCTCCCCCCCCACACGCCCCTTCCACTCCTGGTCTTCCCTTCCCCCCCCTACACCAATAAAAGGTTGAGGTACAGAGACAGAGTCATTCATCTGTTTGCAGACAGCTCACAACGCGATGCCGCCCCAGCGTTACTTCAATTCGCAGCCCGGCATTGTAGCGCCGCCAGGCTTCTTTCCATTCGGCTGATTGCATGATGGATTCATCCGGCAACTTGCCACCACAATCCTGGATCGTGTGCATCCTCATCTTGACTGCGCCTTCATCGACTTGTTCATCTTCATCCTCTTCTTCTTCATCGTCGTCATCGCCTCCTTCTTCTGGTGCGTCCTCCTCAGCCTCTGCCCCTCCCTCCTTTTGACGCTTTGCTCTTGCAAGTTCTCTCATTATCTTGCAGTAATGTATCGCCCGCCGCCACTCTTCTGTCTCCTTCAAGTTCTCAGCCAAAGCCCTGTGATCAGGATACTGGCCGGTCTCGAGGAGCTTAATCTTTTGCAGGATCCTGATCTTGACCTGATCGAGCTCTGCGATAATGCGAGAAGTCCTTTCCTTGGCGGTTTCTTGTGGCTTTGGGCTTTCAGTGTCCTCCTCCTCCTCGTCAGCTGTGGGATCAACCGGCGCAGTGTCTGATGGTTCAGCCATGACGATGTTGGTCGATGTATACTGATCTGCGCTTTCATATAAAGCGACCGCCTATAGTGACCGCGTACATTCGCACGGTCAACGCGCTTCATGCTGCCAACAGCACGCAACAACAGCGGCGCAGCAGCTACGGATTCAATCATACGCGATTGAGCCCTGCTTGCAGCCAGCTTCACCTGTCGCAATCCGAGCGACCGCTCCCCGCACGCGTCAGCACATGCGACCCTGACCCCATCGCCCCCTCTCCCATTTCCCTCCTTCCTTTTTGGTGTTCCCTGTTGCTCTGATTCGTTTTGCCTTTGACTCTCATCACGCACAAAAAGTCGAAAGGCTGTTACTTTCATCCGTGTTTTGGATTGTTTTTCGATTCGACCAGCACAAATTTTTATTCAACAGAATCGACACATCACCACGAGTGGTGTGGCCACATGTCAAAATACGACTGATTGACGAATTTTCATTAAGCCGCGCTTAAGGAGCTTGCTACTGTTCTGGCAATCTTCCCTCCCGCAAGCCCAAGGCATGCTGCTCCGCAGTCAATCCCCTCTTTATGGCATTCATCCTTTTACGCCCCCCCAGCAAAACAACACAACAGCAACGCGTACCTCGCCTGGCATGAGCTGCAGAAAAAGAGATGGCGCAGCCCTGATGCAGAGGCAGACGTGCATGCAGCTGATGCACATACTCACGCTGTCCCCCCCCCTGCAGGTGTATGTGATCTTTCTACTGCTGAAACTGCTTGCGCTGCACCTTCTGATTCTGATGCTGCAGCTGCTTCCGCTAGTGTACCGCCAAATACAACACCGCCCCCATCGCAAAAGCCAGAAGAAGAACAGACGCTTCGTCTCCCATTATCCCATCGCCGGTGAAATTCCAAGCATCTTCCCCCCCCACAAACTGACCCCTCAGCTGCTGCTGTTGCTGCTGTTGCTGCTGCTGTTGCTGTTGTTGCTGTTGTTGCTGTTGTTGCTGTTGTTGCTGTTGTGTTGGTCGTTTTTATTGTTTCTGCAGCTGATGCTGATGCTCACGCTGCCCCCCCCCTGCAGATGAATCTGTTGCTCCTGCTGATAACTCCTGCACCATTTGCTCCTTCTGATCCTGCTAATGCTGCTGATGCCAATGATGCTGCAGCTGCCCCTCGCCCCCCAAAAGCCCTGCCACCCCCCTCGCAACAGAACGATGGTAGAACCAACGCTCCTACAGCACCTACCCCATCCCCCGGGAAACTTCAAGCGGCTGCGCCCCCCACCCCCGACCCCCTCAGATGCAGCTGCTGCTGCT
>Ga0114970_10002797_pt1 | contig 13009 bp, 19 predicted proteins | sample M_140205_XF_Meta_FD_87030 | JGI IMG/M metagenome (GOLD analysis project Ga0114970, IMG submission 87030) | Freshwater microbial communities from Lake Montjoie, Canada to study carbon cycling - M_140205_XF_MetaG | ecosystem: Environmental > Aquatic > Freshwater > Lake | place: Lake Montjoie... | reverse complement strand
TTATGAACGTTCTCAGAGAAATAGAAATTATGAAGAAGAAAGTGCAATTGCTGATAAAAAAATTGCAAATAATAAATCTTTAATTAGATCATTTTTTAAATCAAAAGTTTAATTTAGTTTTTTAATGCAATGTGATTAGTAAATAAAATTGTTTTACTATTAGTATACCCACTCATATAAATATTAAAAATATCATCTTTAGTTTGATTAAAATTTACCATTTCATCTTTAAATTTATCGTCAAGTATTTTATATACATTATCAGTAAACTTATGAAAATTTTTATTAGATATATTAATTAGACAATTTAATAAATCTAATAAAGTATTTGTATCATTTTTATCGGGATGATGTGAAACGTCAAATGCAATTGAATATAGTTCATCTACTAAATTAATTGGACAATTATTGCATATTCCACCATCATAATAATAAGCACAACCAATACGATATGGAGGAAAAACAAAAGGTAAATTACAACTTGCTCTTAGTGCATCTACTATTTTTATATCTGGTGTAAGTTGGTAATTAAAATATTCAAGTTTAGAATCAGATACATTTAAAGCATTAACTGTAAATAATATTTTTGAATAACGTTTAAGTTCATTAAAAGTTATTTCTGGATTAATTTTAAAACTTATAAGTTCTTTTATAATTTCTGTAAATTTATTTCCTTCAAGTATAGATTGATTTGTAATAATATTATCAAGATTTATATCAAGATATTCTTTAAAATTTAAATTCATAAAATAATCTAATAAAAAATCCCATTTTATATCTAAAATATAACATAATCCAAATACAGCACCTGCCGATACACCTATAATTTGTTCTATTTTATTCTTTGGAATAAAAGTTTTGTATTCATCAAGTGTTTGTAAAACTCCTATATATGCCCACGCTTTAAATCCTCCACCCGTAAATATAATATTTTTAATCATATAATTAAATTTTATTTTTTTTACAAAAATAAAATACTTTAAAAAACTTTAAAATATTAAAACAAATGGAAAACCAATCTAATTATTTTGATTGTAAATATTTAACTCTTGTTGGTCACGTCCAGTCTGGTAAAACAAATGAAGAAATAAATTATTGTTATAGTAGTATTAATCATTACAAAGTCCCTGTTATATTTTTAACAAGAAATATTAAAGCTGATCAATTACAGCTTAGAGATCGTTTTAATAGTTTTGATATGAATGTAAAAATATTATCCCATCTTAAATTAGACCAAGCCGTTGAAGTTTTAAAATCTAATGGTATAATAATACTTCTTTGTAATGATCACCAACTTTACCGTATAAAAAATATTTTAAAAAAATACAATGGAAATTATAATATTTGTATAGATGAAGTTGATTTTTCAATTAAAAGTAGTTTTAATATTAGTAGTATTGACAAAGTTCTTTCTGAATTAAAACAAAATGCTACTCATATTCTTGGTGCTACAGCAACTCCATTTGCAGTTTTTTCAAATGATAAACATTTATCTAAAATTAAAAAATTAAAACCTAATAGTAATTATTTTGGAATTGAAACACTTACACTTAAATTTGTAACTCCTTGTATTATAACATCTGAAGAAGATTTTCCATTATGTGATATGGAAGCAATGGATACAATTTATGAAAGTTTACTTGAAAAAGATCACGCTGTTTTATTACATACAGTTGTAAAGAAAAAACAACTACAATATAGTATTCAAAAATATATCAGTATTAATTATCCTTTTACTGTAATAACATACAATGGTGATGGTATTAAAGTAATATGTAATCAAAGAAAAAGTTTAGTTCCATTTGCAGATACTAAAAGTTTAAATAATTATAATCAACTTATTAATAAATATTTTATTATACAAGAATATCTTGATGGCCCAATAATTCATTTATTTAAAAATTATAGTATATCGGAAGTTTTACAGATATTAAAACTTGATTCAGAACACTATCATACTCATATTAGTATAATTGCTGGACATTTAGCATCAAGAGGTATCAGTTTTGTATCAACTGATTATTCAATTCATCTTACAGACCAATACTTTTATGCAAATAAAAAAACACACGGTGAAAATTTATTGCAAAGTCTTAGAATTTTAGGTTGTTATAAAGATACTGAGCCATTAACATTATGGTGTTCTAAAAAAACTTGGAAGTCTATATTACAACAAAATAAAATAATAAATAATTTAGTAAATGGCTTAGATAATCGTCAAGACTGGATGTGTAAAATTAAAGATATATATATACCACACCCTAAAAATGCATTAACTAGACCAAAACTTAATAATTATTCATTAAATAAAAATGAAAAAGAATTTTTTATAAAACTTAATATTGAAGATCTTGAAAGCGAAAATGAAATTATTTAAACAAAGATAAGTTTAAAATAAAACAATGGGACAAACACAAAGTGCTTTACCTTCGGGTAAACACTATAAATATTCATATTGTAAGCAATTGGATAATTTAAACTTTTCAATTTTACCACCAATTTTAAATTTATCAAATTTGATAAATTTTCCTTCAGGTGATAATTATATATTAAAACTTATTTACACTGCAATTTATTATAAAATAAAACATTTAGGTTACAATATTAAAGAAAATACTAATTACTATATTAATAATAATATTCAATTAAATAAAATTATAGAAAATGTATGTAATCACGGAATAAAATCATCAGATGATAATTATGAAATAAAAGATTTAATAATGGTAGGAAAACCTTATAAAGTAAGTTTAAATAATATTAAACAATTACTTTTTAAAGGAAATGTGATTATAGCTGGAATTGTTTTAGATGAAAAATTTGGAATGGAAGTTTTACAAAAAGAGGTAAGTTCTTTATTAACTGATATAATATTAATAGTTGGCTACACAGAAACACATTTATTTATTATGTCAAATTGGAAATCTGAAATTATAGAAATTGATTATATTTTTGTTGATAATATTTTGGAAATATGGAATATTGAAATAAATTCACCAGAGGATTTTTTTTTAAATAAAGATATTAAAGAAAATAAAGAAATTTAAATTTAAATGATTATATTAATTATAATAATCATTATAATTATAATAATATTTTGTATGCGAAAGAAAAAACAAGATATTTATGATATTGCTTATGACCTTGGTGTTAATTTTTTAAATAATCTTGATTATAATCCAAGATATTGTGTTATGTTTGATATAGATGACACATTAATAAATTATAACGGTGATCCTATTAAACCAATGTTAAAATTATTAAAAGAATGTAATAAACAAAAAATAAAAGTTGTAATTATTACTGCAAGAAGTTCAATTTATACAGAAGAAACTATAAATGAACTTGAAGAAAATGGTATTTATTTAAAAAATTCAAAAAAGGGACGTTATTTTTATGATTTTATTTATTTAAGACACTCACCTGAAGATGACCACGATTTATTTAAATCAAATGTTAAAGAAAATTTATATAATAAAGGAATATTAACAATTATGTCAGTTGGTGACCAAAATGTAGATATTATTGGTAAGTATTCAGGATATGGTATTAAGCTACCTAATAAACAAGATCCAAGATTATTTCATATAAACAGTCAAGGTAAATTAGAAAATGTTTCAAATTAAACGTTTTATTTTTTATAAAAAAAAGTTTTATTAAATTAAATGATTTTATTCAATTTAATTAAACTTATAATTGTTTTTAGAGGTTTTAAGTTTGTTTATATAATGTATGATGTTTTTATTAAATTAATGTATTTTAGTTATATTAAAAATAAATACAAATGCAAATTAACTGAAACAATTTAACGTTTTATCTTTTTATTTAATAAAAAAATAGCAGAAAGTGCTAAAAGTATTTTTATAACTGGCGGTGGTCCAGGTGGTATTGTTTGATATGTTATCATTTTAAAAGATAAATAATATCTTTAATAATTTCTTTTAACGAATTAAACCCAAAACGGTTTTTTCTTTTAAGTGGATTAACTTCACGTCTATTAATAAGACTTTGATTAACAGTTCCTCTTCTATAAGATATAACTACATCATTACCTAATCCATCATATGATAATACTTTTCTATCTCCTGTTAAATTATCTGATAAAAAAGTGGTTTCTGGTGTATCACCTTTTTCAATTATCCTACCTTCGACATTATAATCTGCTCGTGGATGACCTAAATATTGTTGACTATTAGGCACAGTAGAACTTCTAATAAAGTCATCTTCATTAATTTGTTCAAAAGTTACATTTACCCAAGTAATTATATCTTCCATTATAAAATTTAATGATATTTTAATTAAACATTTAATGATATTTTAATTAAACGTTTAATTTTGCAAAAGGTTGTCTTAAAGGTTTGTGTGGTTGTGCTAAAGGTTCAGGAGGTGGTCCTGTTAATGTTTGATTTTTAAATGAATTTAAAATGTAAAGTATTCTTTTATTTTTAATTTCATCTGTAGTATCTTCAAGAAGCTGTCCCATTTCATTAAATAATGTTGTTATAAATGGTATTTTTTGAGATAAATAACTTTCTATACAAGGTTTTAAAGTTTTTAATTGTTGAGTTAATTTATTAATTGTAGTAATAGTGCGATATGCTGCTCTAACGTGACCATAATCATTTATATTACCATCTTCCATAAATTTTATATTATAATTTAATCTTTCTTGTAATGAATAAACCAAATTTAAAATTAATGCTATAATCATATTATCATCAACTTTTGCAGGTAAAACATCTGAATCAATATTAAAAATATAATCAGTTCCATTATAAATACCTTTTTCATTAAAAGTATAACTAATATATTTAGGTATATTTTCTATTTTAGAGTTAGGATGATGTGGACCTTCATATTGATTTGAAAAAATTGTATGACGACCAAATGGTGTTTGTAATAATTCTTGTTCTTTAACTAATGATGAATAATAATATATATGTATTTTTACACCACAACATTCCATACTTTTTTCAGTATTAATTAATTGTTTTACTGCTTGTGCTGTTGGTTTTTGTCCTCCACCAAATGAACATCCCAAAGATAAAAGAAACTTTATGTCTTCAATAATTTCTTTTATTTTCATTTAAATTACAAAGATACTTTAGTTACCGTTTAAGAATATTTTTTTATATATTGTTATTTTTAAATGAATGTTCAGGAAGTTTTACAAATTGCCAAGGAACGTAAAACCAGAACAAAAGAATCAATTAAAAAAATTATTGAAAATATTCATAAAAAGATAAAATATTACGCACAGATGAAAAAAGAATCTTGCGTTTATATAATTCCACCAATTATAAACGATACTCCACTTTATGACCTTGAAATAATTATAAAAGATATTTTTAAAATACTTGATAATGAAGGTTATATAGTAACTGCATACATTGATGGCAGGCTTGATATTTGCTGGAATGAAAAATTAGTAGAACAAAAAGTTAAAACAGATGCATATGTTCTTTCTCAAGAAGAAAAAAAGTTAAAAAATATTACCAAAAAGGTAAAAAATGTAGATGAACGTTTTGCATTTTTGGCAAATCCCAAAAAAACAACCAAAGAACCTACAGTTGATGAACAAATTGATTTACAAGTTCAAAAAATTCTTAAAGAAAAAGAAAAACAACAAAAGAAATTTAAAAGTATTGTTGGAAATTTTAATAAAAGTTAAAGGTAAATGAATAACATTAATCCTATTGACGTTATTAAAAACTGTATTAATTTATTAAAATTAAATCGTAGTCTTGAACTACAAATTGATACCAATGAAGGACAAGTTGATGATGATGAAATTTTAATTCACCATATATGGTATTTTTCATTTAATGGTGTTTATCATATATATGATGAAAATAATGTAATTTTTGATTGGGATTATTTAGATGACGCTATTGATTTTTTTGAAAATTCTAATGAAAGAGATGGTTTAATTATAACTGAAATACTTTTACACCACGAAGATGATGTAACTAGAAATATAGAACTTTATTTATGTGAAGAAAATGATTGTTATTACCAGAGAAGTAGAAGTGCCGCTAGTTTAATACAAAGAAAATTTAGAAGTCGTAATTTTAGACAATCTGCTAAACAAGGTTTATTAAAAAATAGAGCTTTGGGTGAAATTACATTAGCACCTAAAAAACATTTTGGACCAGATTTTCCAGGTGGTTCTGAATATCATAATGTTATGAAAGAAATAAATGAAAGAAGACCATTTTCATTTGGAAAAACAACTTATAAATTCAATTCAGATATAAAATATCTTGAATCATTAAATGAAAATACTTTCATTTGATGTTGGTATCATTAATTTAGCATATTGTATCATTGAAAGTGAAAATGAACCAAAAATTCTTAATTGGGAAATAATAACTATAAATGAAAGTGGAAAAAATTTTACCGCACATATATCATCTTCAGGTGTATCTGAGCTGTATATAAACTTGATTAAACAACTTGACCTTCGCCAACACCTTTTAAATGTTGATATTGTTTTAATTGAAAAACAACCTTCATTTAATCCAAAGATGAGAATTATAGCAGGTTGTTTGCAAACTTATTTTTATATTCGTGGTGTAATTGACCGTAATTTAATTAAATCTGTAGAATTTTTTAGTCCTAAAAATAAATTAAAATGTTATACAGGTCCAGAACTAGACATTTCTTCAAAAAACGGAAAGATAGTTAAAGGTAAATATGCTCAAACTAAAAAAATGGGTGTGCTAATTGCAAGAAGTAAGTTAGAAGAATACACCGAAACAAAAGAAAAATGTGATTTTTTTGAAAATAGCAAAAAGAAAGATGACCTTTCCGATTGTTATCTTCAAGCGTTGACTTATATAGATTTTAAAAAAGTTAAAAATGTAAATTTAAAAGAACCAAAAAAAATAAAGTTTAATAAAAAAGACCTTAAAGTTTATCTTGACAATCTCGTTAAAAATTGTTCGGTTATTGAATTGATGGAAAAAGATTATCGAGAAATAAATGAAGTTTTACCTGAAGGTGTTAATATTGACCATTTAAATAAATGGTCTATGAAAAAATATAAATGTTTAAAATATAAATGAGTCTTATAACATCTAAATTAAAAAATTTAGCATCTAGAGCAAAAGAAAAAGTTCAAGGTTTTGATAAAATATCAGTTCCATTTACTATTTTTACCACACTTTATTCACCATTAAAAGAAGAAAATACTCTTACAACTCAACAAAGACACGTTGCAGAAAAACAAAGATTAAAATATTATCTTGAAAACGAAGATTACAAAGGAACATATACATTTATGAACGATAACTTCTTAATTGCTAAAAATAAACCTGGACTTATAGACTATAATTGGATAAATTTACAAAATGATTATATTTCTAATTTACCAAAAAAGGATATACTTACTTGTTGTGGTTATTCATTTACAGGTGATGTTATAATAAATAGTTATATTCAAAAAACTTTTGATATATCAAAAATAATAAAAACATTAACAGTAAAAAAAGTTTCAAAAAAAGTTGATAGATATAGAGGTGAAAAATGGAAAACACATTTATTTCCATTTTTTCCACAAATGGTTGATATAATTCTTCAAGATAATACATATAATTATATCAATTATATGAAATTAATAACTACTGCTAAATCAATTGATAAAATAACTTGGTATGATATATTTGACCTTTACATTTCTGACCTTCAACGTATTATAAGTGATGCACCAGCATTAACAAAAGAAATAACTGTTTGGAGAGGTGCTAAAACTAAAAGAATGTATAATTACAAAGAAACTACTAATGATATTTATTATAAAACTACACAGTTTCATTCAACAACACTTTCTGTTCCAATAGCAGTTGATTTTACAGGAATTAGTATAAATGGAAAAGGTTGTTGTTTAGCACAGATAATTGTATTAAAAGGATGCCATATTTTATTAATGATTGGTTTTAGTTATGTTCCAGAAGAATATGAAATATTAATAAATTTAGGTAATAACTTTCTTATAAAAGAAAGTAAATTATTACAATTTGATAATTTTTTTAATAAAATTATGAGCACAAAGCAAATTTTAGTTTAAAAACAACAACTTTTTATTTTAATTAAATAATATATATCATTACAAACAATTTTAATTGAATTTTTACCAAAAGAATTTTTTAATTTTCTGTCTTCATCTACTAATTTCATTAATTCATTTATTTTTTTATCTTTAAAAAGATAATCTTTAAATTTTTCTCCATTATCACGAATACCTTCAATAGTAATCATTTCTAAATTATTTACTTGATTTTCAATAAATTCAAATTTATCAATATTATCTACATATGAAGTTATAGGTTCAAAAGGATTTGGTTTAACATAATTATCAGGTTTTAATACTTGTTTATCTTGATTTGATTCATTATCGTGTTCTGTTACTAATTTTTCACCTATCCATCCTGGATTATATGTCTCAACTTTAATACCATATATTGTTCTAGTAAGAAATACCATAGCATTATTACTAAAATAATAAGATAATCTTCTGTTATAAATACTTTGTTTAAATAAATCAAGAGCGTATTGTATTTTTACACTATTATCTATTTTATTTTTTGGTAATAAATCTGGTAATTTTATTTCTTGTTTTGGTTTTAATAAATTTTGTTGATAATTAATTCTTGCATTGCGTAATATTTTTTTATAATCTGAATTTATATTTGGATGATTTTCTGGAAAACCTATTAATGAATTTTCAATTATTAATAATTCTGGAAAAACTTCTATTAATTTTCTTAATACATTTTCTGGAATTACAGAATCTGGTTTAGTTCTATCTATATTAAATAAAATATTAAATAAAATACTATTAAAATTAGAATCTTGTTTTAACACATTTAATTCTACTGGATTATTTAATGTTGGTAATAATATATTTTCATAATAATCACGATTTATTGATTCTTTTTTTTGAAATGAAGCATCAGCCGATAATCTTTTATTCATTTGATATTTTAATCTTTTTTTTGCTGAACTCATTAAATATAATTTAACATTTTATTTTATTAAAAACTGTAATTGTTCTCTTGCATTAAACATAGTATTATGAAAAACTCCCCGGAGAGATATTGGTGAATTACTTTGACCATTTTCCATACAATTTAAAATGGTATCCATACTAACCCAACGAATTGTATTTTTTTCAATTACTTTATTAATTATACGTTTATCATTATTGTAGTGATATTTTAAAAAATTTGAAGTTTTGTTAAATGTTTCAGAATAATTTTGATAATCAATGTAAAGTAGATACATATAATATGGACTTCCATTCAGTGTTTTTGAAATAATTTTAACAGGGTTTACATTTATTTTATTAATACATTCTTGTACAGTTAATACTGCACCAAGAGTTTCTTCATAGAACTCTCTTGTAGCTGTATTTAATGGATCTGATTTATCTTTAAATTCACATCGTCCTCCAAAATCTGACCAGTCATTTTCATTATCTTTTCCTAATAAAAAGAAACACTTTGCATCTTGGTCAAATGTATAAGGTAATATTCCAGCAGAATATCTAATATTATTTGCTCTTTTATAATTCCAATTAGTATAAGATTCCCATTTATTATAACTCATAATGTTTTATTTTTAATTTTCTTTACTTTAAATTAAAATTAAACTTAAGATATTTAATATCTCTACAAACAATTTTAATTTTATTATATTTATTTTTTGATGAACCAAACTGAATTGCACAACTACTAAATATACTTGGAGGTGGATTATTAAACATATGGTCAAAACGGTCATCTGGTTGAAATGCACTATTTGGACCAAGTATAAAATCTCTACAATCATATTTAGGAGTTTGATGTGGTTTTCTACATAATGGACAAGTATTATGTTCCCATAACCAAGGACATACACATTTTTCGTGAAATATATGACCACACGTAAGAGTTAATAATTTTTCACCTTTTAGTTCTTCGTGACAAATACTGCAATCATCATTACCAAATTTAAATTTTTTTCCAATTTCCCTAAACTTTAAATTTAAAATTGCTTTTTTTTCATCAATAATACTTTTTAATGGTTTTAAAAAGTATAAAAAATATAAATTTGTATTTTCATCGTGTGGGTGTTTATTATATGTTTCTAAATTATGCTCATATAATATTTTTAAATCATTTAAATTTTTTTTTCTAAATTTTTTTTTATTTTCTCTTATTAAAGTTTGTATAAATTCATCAGATACTTCATCATCGTCGTCAACATTTTCTGTATTTTCCATTAAACGATTTTAATTTGCGTAAATATTTTAAATTTAAAAGAAAATCAACTTATAAATGGATAAAGATATTAAAGTATCACAAGGAGATGGTAGTAGACAGTTTGTAGATATTAAAAGTGTAAAACCAATAAATAATATTAAAGTTATTAGACCTCAAGAAAGTGAATATACCGATTCAGACGATATGTCATCTATTTCTGAAGAATCTGCACCAAAAAAGAAAACTAAAAAAATTCTTAGAAAAAAAGAAAATCATTATCCAGAGCCTAGAAATTATGGAGCATTTTCAAATCCCAAAAAAGTTTCACAACGCGAACAAAATGATTCAGAAAGTGAATATTCATCAGAAGAATCATATGCTTCCGATGAATCTGGTAAAAATAATGAACAAAACACAAATGATATATTTGAAGAAAAACAAAAACTCAAACAAGACCTTTTGATAAAAATCCAAGCACTGGAAAAGAAAGGTTTTGAGTTTAGTAAAAAATTCAATATGACATCAAATTACGACGATATGGAATTTGAATATCTTAAAGTTAAAAAATTTATTGAAACACAGGCAGGTATTAAATTTGCAAGAAGATGTTTAATGGCCTGTGTAACAGGTATTGAATTTTTAAATAAAAAATTTGACCCTTTTAATGTTAAATTAGAAGGTTGGTCAGAAAATGTAATGGAATCTGTAGATGATTATGATAATATATTTGAAAAACTTCACGAAAAATATTCATCAAAGGCTGAAATGGCTCCTGAGATTGAATTACTTCTTACATTAGGAGGAAGTGCATTTATGTTTCATCTAACTAATAGTTTACTAAAAGGTAATGTAATGAGTAATGTAGTAGCTCAAAATAATCCAAATTTTATGGCATCTATGATGGGTGCAATGAGCAATGGAATGAAAGAAATGGCCAAACCTCCAAATTTTCAACAAAATGTCTCTCCACAACAACAAAAATTTCCATCACCAATGGAAACACGAGGAATACGTAAAGAAATGAGAGGTCCTAGTATGGATCCAAATTTATTTAATAATACTCCATTAGCATCTAATTATCCCAAACCACCTGGTCCAGTTATATTTGATGAAAACCCCATAGAAGATGATGACCGTGTATCAGTAGTTTCATCGGATTCATCAGTTTCCAGTGTATCCGTAAGTGTAAAAAAGGTTCAACTTAAAAAGAATAAGGGGTTTGAATTAAATATAAAATAAAATAATAGTTATCATTATTATGGGTATATTAAATTTTTCAAATTTGGATCAGGCATTTATACTTGGATCTAATCAAATAAAAGATACACAAGAAGAAATTGCAAATTTGAAAAAATTAATTAATTCTACACAAATAAAAAAAAAAGAAATAAAAGATTTAAACGAAGTAAAAAATTTAAACGAAGTAAAATCTTCTTTTCAAAAAATTTCTTCAAATCAAAGTTATCCACCTGAAACTTGTAATTTAATGCCTTATAATTATAATCCAAATACAAATCCAAATGCAAATACAAATGCAAATGTAACCGCAGAAGATTTAAATTTATTAAAAGCAATAAATCATCCAAAATTTGATGATATAGTAAAAGGGTATATTTTAATGAATCATCCAGAATGGATTAATGGCTTACCACAATCAAGAACCAAAAACAGTATTAGTTATTTTGGAAATAATACACTTAGTTATTTTGGAAATAAATATTCTAGTAGTGTATGCTCAGATATAAAAAAATATATTATTTTTTTTATAGTTTGTATAATTATTTTTTTAGCTTTAAGTTGGTCTTATAAGTCTTAAATTTTTATTTTCATTTTGTTTTATCTTTATTGTATTAATTTCAGTAATTTCAGGAAAAATAAAATTTGAATTAATTAAATTTAAACGATAATTAATAACATTATTTTCTCTAAATTTTGAGATATTAAGATATCCTCCAAACATTTCTAAACATTGTCTTGGAGGTGCTGGCATACAGCTTAATGTTATTTTTGCACCATAAAGTTGTAACATTAATTGATTAATCAATCCCATAGAATGAAATTTTTTTTTATAATCTACTGTATAATGATGGTATGCCTTAACACAGTTCCAAGAACAAAAAATACCAATACAATCAAATTTATTTTGATTTAATTTATCTCTTTTATAATCAATTGGGCAAGAACAGGGACAATTATCAAATTGGTGACAACACCACCAACAACATATATCTGTTTTTTCGGGCATTTCTTCAAATTTAAAATTTTTAATTGTTGTAATAACTTTAAAATTTTTTAATGTATTAACTTCTTTACATTCTGAAACTATTTTTGGAATATATGTTTTTACTTCATTATAATTTTTTTCATTTTTTTTAATAAAAGATTCAATAGGAACTTCTAATTCTTCATCGGAATATTCATTTTCATTAATGAAAGATTCAGTTTTTGTTGTTTGTTCATTAAAATTAAATTTAAATTTATTTTCAATAGGAACTTTTTTAGAAACAGTTATATCTAAATTTCCAAATGCTATTTTCCTAGTTGTTGTCTCTTCTTTGACATTTTCTTCATCATCGTCTTATGCAATGTTATGATTAAAATTATTATCTTCTTTTCTATTTATAATTTTATAATAATTTTCAATTTCATTTTTTTTTTTTCTACCACGTTTTTTTTTTTCTACAACAATTTCTATATTTTCATTAAAAAAATTTTTTGGTTTCCTACCTCTTTTTTTTTTAACAGGATCCATTAAATATTTTACT
>Ga0114970_10002795_pt1 | contig 13014 bp, 9 predicted proteins | sample M_140205_XF_Meta_FD_87030 | JGI IMG/M metagenome (GOLD analysis project Ga0114970, IMG submission 87030) | Freshwater microbial communities from Lake Montjoie, Canada to study carbon cycling - M_140205_XF_MetaG | ecosystem: Environmental > Aquatic > Freshwater > Lake | place: Lake Montjoie... | reverse complement strand
ATGGATGAAGAAAAATTGATGGATGCTTGCGATATTATTGATGTAATAACACCCACGGACCATCATTTTAGCATCTGTATGCAAGCTATCAGAAAAGGCAAACATGTTTTTGTAGAAAAACCATTAGCCCATACCATTAAAGAAGGTAGAGACTTAGTAAGTATGGTTAAAGAAGCCAATATTAAAATGCAAGTTGGCCATGTAGAAAGATTTAACCCAGCATTTTTAGCGATTAAAGACCTTAATGTGAATCCGATGTTTATTGAAGTACATCGATTGGCACAGTTCAATCCTAGGGGAACAGAAGTGAGCGTGATTTTAGACTTAATGATTCATGATATAGATATTATACTAAGTTTAGTAAAGAGTGATGTTAAAAATATATCTGCAAATGGCGTAGCTGTTATGACTAATACCCCTGATATAGCCAATGTTAGAATTGAGTTTAATAATGGATGCGTAGCCAACCTAACAAGTAGCCGAATTAGTATGAAGAAAATGCGCAAAATGCGTTTATTTCAACCGAACTCTTATATAGGGATTGATTTTTTAGAAAAGAAAACAGAAATTATCAAATTAAAACAGCCGAATGATACGAATGTTTTTTCATTTGACATAGAAACGCAAACAGGCAAAAAAACAATTGCAATTGCTAATCCAATAATTCAGTCAGAAAATGCCATTAAATTAGAACTAACGTCTTTTGTATCAGCTATACTAAATAACACACCAACTGTTGTAAGTGAAATTGACGGATTTTTAGCAATGGAAGTTGCACACCAAATTTTAGAAAAAATTAGTAATACTAGCATTCTTGTGTAATGCAAATCAATAGTAAGAATAGCAAATATTACGCAGTCAGTGATTGTATTTTTTCAATCATTGCTTGTTGGATATACCTATTATACGCTATTAACTTTAAGCCTAATACTTTAGACGCTATAAATTCGCTTATCCCCTATTTTCAATTGCTTATAAGCTCTTTAACAATAGCACTTGGATGGGTTTTATGGCATTTATTGTTAGGAGCCTACCAACAATCTATTTATCAGAAATCGAGGTTAAACGAATTAACAGATTCAGCTATAAACTCAATATTAGGGGTGCTTATATTATTTAGCATTAGTTATTTTTCATCTTATGAAATTGACTGGATTACTTATCTAATATTACAATTCGGTTTATTATTTCTTGGAAGAATCATATTATTAGAAAATGCCAAAAGAAATATTATTGGTGGAAAAATATTTTTTAATACCCTAATTATTGGTAATAACCCTATTGCTCAAGGCATCTACAAAGAGTTGATTAAAAATTTTAAATATTTAGGACTCAAACCAATCGGATTTATTGCTAATGACGAAGAGAAAAAGAATGGCTTATCTAAAACAATAAAATATTTAGGCCCTATTAATAATATTATTCAAATAATTAATGACAATAAAATTGACCAAGTTATTATTGCCTTAAATAAAACACAAAACAATCAAGCAGAACAACTAATCAATTTATTAATAGAGCAGGAAGTAACAATTAAAATAGCCCCTAATATGATTGATATTCTAGCGGGATCAGTTAGAACAAATAATGTATTTGGAGCAACACTTATTGATTTACAAACTGAACTACTCCCCTTCTGGCAACAAAATATTAAACGTTTATTTGATATTGTAACTTCTATCATCAATCTCATTATTTTAAGTCCTGTAATGCTACTAATTGCTATTAGAATTAAGCTAGATTCTTCGGGCAATATCATATACGCTCAAGAAAGAGTTGGCTTGAAAGGCAAAGTGTTTACCATATATAAATTTAGGAGTATGATTGAAAATGCAGAGCCCAATGGACCAGCGTTATCAGTTGATAATGATCAACGAATTACCAAATGGGGTAAATTTATACGCAAATGGCGTTTAGACGAATTACCTCAACTCTGGAATATATTAATTGGCAATATGAGCTTTATAGGACCAAGACCTGAAAGAAGAGCTTATATTAATCAAATCATTATTACAGCACCCTATTATCGTTATTTACTAAAGGTTAAACCAGGGTTAACCTCTTGGGGGATGGTTCAATTTGGCTATGCTTCTACTGTACCAGAAATGATTGAAAGAATGAAATACGATTTGATGTATGTAGAAAATATTTCACTACTATTAGATTTCAAAATTATGATCCACTCTTTGCGAATCATTTTATCTGGCAAAGGAAAATAACATAATTAAGTGATATGAAAATTCCAATTAACATAATTCCATCCAATGAAATTGATGCTGTTAAATGGGATGAATGTGTTGCAGCGAATGATGCCGGGTTAATCTATACGCAATTCAACTATTTAAATACTATTTGTACAAATTGGTCGGCTATTATAATTGGCAATTACCAAGCTATCATGCCTATTCCTTGGCGAAAAAAAATGGGTATCAAATACTTCTATGCGCCTGCTTTTATTCAACAATTAGGATTCATTGGAAATGCCGAAGGAATATCTTCAAAAGATTTATTTAAATCAATTCAATCCATTGCAAAATTTGGTGATTTAATTTTCAATTATAAAAATGAATGGATAATTAGTAAACATCAATATATTCCAAAAATTAATTATACCATTCAATTATTACAAGGTTACGAATCAATTTCTTCAAAGTATTCTAAAGACCTTATTCAAAATTTACAAAAAGCAGCAAAATTTAACTATCAATACTTACAGGATACAGATATTAGTAATGCTATTACATTATTTCAATTAGAATACGGAAATCGCTTTAAACATATTACGCCAATTGACTTTAATAACATTGAAAAGCTTTGTTTACAATTACAACAAAACAAACAATGTATTGTAAGAACAATTAAGGAGCCTATAACCCAAAAGGTATTGGCAACAGCCCTATTGCTAAAAGACAACAGGAGATTGTATTTGCTGATGAATACAACAACTAATGATGGTAGAAAATTATCTACTAACCATTTATTGATAGATAGAATTTTACATGAATTTAGTGGCCAAAATTTACTATTTGATTTTGAAGGCTCAAACCTAGATGGAGTTAAAAATTTTTATGAAAATTATCATCCAGAAAATCAACCCTATTTTCATTGCCCGTTAGGATTATTAACTAGAATAAAAAATCTAATTCAATAACTATTGAACCTGAATCAAGTTTGTAGGAAAAGGTTTTGTATTCCAATGTTGGTGTATTGCCAATGCTGCTCCAATTGCAGATGCTTGTGGAACGGATGCTGCAGACACTTTATTATTTGGAAATGCAGCTGCCAATAAATTCATATAAACGGGATTGCTACTGAATCCTCCGTCAACAAAAATATTTTGTACCATTGAGCCCCTTAATACCAAATTAGTACTCTTTGTTTGTTGATCAATGATATCTGCAATTAACCGATGATACGCCGCTTCGTAATTTACAAAATCCGAAAGTGACCTTGTCATAAATGCAGATTGCTGCAGCATTATTTCACCAGTGATTTTTTTAGTTTTCTTGTCTAGTTTTTTAGGCTGTGTTAATAATAACGCATCAAATGCTACTGTTTTATAATAATCAACTGGTTGATTAAAATATGCTGCTAGTTTTTTTACTTGTTGTTCGTGCTCGTATCCAGCAAATAATCGAGACGCTTTTACGGGCAATCCCTTATAAGACAAATAACACAAACAATCTTGGTGTAATTCGTAGTCCGATAATACGGTATGATTAAACGGATGCAATGTAATACACCAAGTACCAGTACTTAATAAAACAAATGGCTCAGTAAATGAAACCAAGTATGGAATCAATGCTGCAGAACTATCATGCAATCCTACTCCTACTTGAATTCCATCATTTATGATACCTGCTATAAAATCGCTATTTTTTATTGGTGCCAATTTACTATCTATGCCTTCTTTATTCACCCAATTATGGTAACAACTGTTTTGAAAATCCCAAAGATGTGTATGACAACCAATGCTAGTTAAATCTGAATGAAAGGTTTTAGTTAAAATAGAACTTAAGTATTGTGGCAAATGCAATGCATACTTTATTTGATTATAAATGGCTGGATTTTCATATTTAATTCGATACAATTGCAAACCAGAATTTAAACTACCTAATACAGGTGATGCAGTTTGTTTGGCTAACATACTTTCTCCACCATATGCTTTGTAAAACTGTTTACTCAGCGCAGGTGGATAAGGCTTTAAATAATTATATAATGGAAGCAATGGCATGCCTGCTTCATCGAGATAAACAAAACTTGCACCATAGCCCGAAAAATTAACTGCTTTTATTTCAAACGCATTGTTGGTTAGTAGTTTTTGATATGCTTCTATTACCCAATTAGTTAATTTGTTAAGGTCTTCACAAGCAAAGCCATCTTCATCTGTTATTTCATTGAATTGAGTAGCAACCTCGTGAACTAATTGATAGTTTTCATTTAACAATAAAAGTTTCTTATTGGTTTTTCCAATATCAAAAATTAGTATGACGGGTGTTGGCTGCATTATAAACCTGTTGCTACTGATTTACTGCCGCGATCCTTGGTTAATTGTTCCCTTATTTTTTCTGACCGAAAGAATTGGATTGGATTCAATGCTCCACCAGTTCTTAGCCTTGCTTCAGCAACAATTGAACGTACATCTGTTCTAAAAGTATCTTGTAATATTTCTTGAGCCGTTGTTACGTCGTTATTGTCTTGTGCTATCACCAATGCTTTACGATCTACCAGAAGTGCTTGTGCATAAGCTATTTGAATAGCTTCTACAGATTGTAAAAGGTCTTCTAAAGGATCTTTCACGTTATGACTGGCATCAATCATCCAACCAAGATCTTTGGCGTGATTCATGCCTCTTGCATCCATTCCTTCTACTAGTTCATTGAAAATTAAAAATAACTGATAGGGCTTCATGCTTCCTACCGTTAAATCATCGTCTCCGTATTTACTATCATTAAAATGAAATCCGCCTAATTTACCTTCCATTAATAATAAAGAAACAATTTGTTCAATATTGGCATTTGGCAAATGATGACCTAAGTCTACCAATGTGGCCGCTTTAGCTCCTAATTTATTGGCATATAATAATGACTGTCCCCAATCGCCAACTGTCATTGAATAAAAGTTTGGTTCGCAACATTTGTATTCAACAAACATTTTCCAATCATTAGGTAGTGCACCATAAATTTCTTCCAACCCTTCAAGTGTATTTTGAAATGCTTTTCTAAAATTTAATTGACCAGGAAAAGTACTTCCATCACTCAACCAAACAGTCAAAGCTTTAGAACCTAATTCAACTCCGTGTTTGATTACTTCAATATTGTGGTTGATGGCTTGTTTGCGTACCGATTTATTTACATGTTGTAATGAGCCAAATTTATAGCTCAACGTTTGATTGGGCTGATCTTGAAATGTATTTGAATTAACTGCATCAAATTGCAATCCATAATCGCTAGCTAGTTTTTTTATAGCAGTATAATCTTCAGGTATATCCCAAGGAATGTGCAATGATATGGCTCCGCTAGATTGATTCAATGCATGTAGCAATCCAACGTCTTCCATTTTTTCTTCTAATGACCTTGGTTCTCCAGTTCCAGAAAATCTTCCAAAACGAGTTCCGCCAGTACCTAAAGCCCAACTTGGAATGGCAATATTAAAATCAATTATTTTTTGAATAACAGCATCAACATTCGTTATTTCTGAAGCCGAAAAATCAAACTTTCTTTTGTGTGCAGACAGCAAAGAATCATTGTGCGATGCAATCTTATTTTTTTCAACTAGCATATACAATAGTTTTTAACGAACAAACGAATTGGCAATACCGCCATCAACATTTAAAACATTTCCAGTAGATTTTTTCAACAAGCCGCCAACAAATGCAAAACAAGCATTGGCAATATCTTCTGGTAAAATGATTTCATTTAGTAAGGTACGACCTGCATAATATTTTGGCAATTCTTCTATTGTAATGCCATATGCTTTAGCCCTGCCTTCTGCCCATCCACCACTCCAAATATTACTACCTGAAATTACAGCATCGGGGTTCACAACATTCACACGAATTTTATCTTTACCTAATTCGGCCGCATTCAATCTACTTAAATGCAATTGCGCTGCTTTAGCCGATCCGTAACCAGCATTATTAGGGCCGCTTACTAGTGCATTCTTACTAACAATATTAATTACATCTCCCCCAAAATTTTGTTTGCGCATAATGGCAATCCCTTTTTGGGTAACCAAAAACTGACCTTTTACCAAAACATCATATAAAATATCCCAGTCTTTTTCTGTGTGGTCTTCAATTGTTTTTGAAATGGAAAGGCCGGCATTATTTACTACAATATCAATACCACCAAATGCCAATACTGCAGTTTGTATGGTATTATCAATTGTACTAGCACCTGTTACATCTAAAATATCAGCGGCAACAATATCCTTACCAAATAGCGCTATGAATTCGCTTTTTGCTTCGGCCAAACGCTCTGCATTATTATCATTTAAAACAATACAAGCACCTTCTTCTGCAAATCTTTTGGCAATAGCCTTACCTATTCCGCCACCACTACCTGTAATTAAGGCAACCCTTCCACTTAAAGATTTAGGACGTGGCATGCGTTGTAATTTGGCTTCTTCTAATAACCAGTATTCTATATTAAATGCTTCTTGACGAGGCAATGAAGTATATTCAGAAATGGCTTCTGCACCTTTCATTACATTAATGGCGTTAATATAAAATTCTGCTGCAACCCTTGCTGTTTGTTTGTCTTTTGCAAAAGTAAACATCCCTACTCCTGGATATAATATTACAACTGGATTTGCGTCACGTATTGCAGGACTATTTGGGTGTTTGCAATTGTTATAATACTGCGCATACATTTCACGGTAGGCATCAAACAGTGGACTAATTTTTGCTTTTATTTTTTCTTGATCCGATAAGTCTTCATCTATAGCCAAATTCAATACTAATGGAGAAATTTTTGTTCTTAAAAAATGGTCTGGGCAACTGGTACCCATTGCTGCCAATCTTACTAAGTCATTAGAATTTACAAATTCCAATACCCTTGCATCATTGGTAAAATGACCAATCATTTTTGTTTGAGAAGAACAAAATCCACGCAATACTGGTGCTATTGCTGCTGCAACATTCAAACTACTAGATGCTTCTAAAGACTGTACCTTTTGACCACCAAATATTGCCGTTTGTTTACTAATTTTTTCTTCTAAATAATTAGCACAAATTTCAATTACTTCTAAGGTATTGATATAACTCTCGTATGCTGTATCTCCCCAAGTAAATAAACCATGAGACCCTAACATAATGCCACGAATACCTGGATTTTCATCAAGGCATTGTTTTAATTGAAGGCCTAAATCAAAACCTGGTTTTTGCCATTTAACCCATCCAATTTTTCCGCCAAATAATTCTTTGGTAATTTGTTCTCCATCCTTTGCTGCTGCAATTGCAATCGCTGCGTCTGGATGCAAATGATCAATATGTTTAAATGGTAAAAACCCATGTAAAGGCGTATCAATAGAAGGCGCTTTTGAATCAAGATCGTAAATACAATGATTAAATAAAGCCACCATTTCATCTTCATAATCTAGTCCACGATACACGTTTTTTAAACTGCGGAATCTGTCTACATATAATGCAGCCAAACCATTGCGCTTCATAGTACCAAGGTCTCCACCACTTCCTTTCACCCACATTACTTCCGACTCTTTTCCTGAAACAGGATCAATGGCATTTGCCTTGCAGGATGTATTACCTCCGCCATAATTGGTTAATCGAAGATCCGCTCCTAATAAATTAGAACGATACACTAATAATGCTACTTCATCCCCAGCCATTGATGCAGCTACTGCATCATCCCATAAATAACTTACTTGTTTAAAATCTTTTCTTTCGTTGCTCATAACTCATTTATATTTTATAAAATATCTTCTGACAACCAAACTATAATTTGATTGGTTTAATTGCATTACCATATCCAACAAGTAAAACAGATAAAATAATAATTACTATACCAGCTATAATTGTTAAGATTGTTTTTTTGCTTACTCCTTTCCATTCTTTTAAAATTAATCCCCACATATTGGCAACTAAAATAATAAAAGCCATGTGTAAAATCCAAGAACTTGCGCCATTGCCTAATTTACTTTCTCCCATACCATAAAAAAAGAATTGTAAAAACCAAGTGGTACCAGCTAATGCAGCAAAAACATAATTACTTAATAATGGTGTTTTTTTATTGGTATAATCAGCAAAAGTTTTATTTCGAGCATTCAATACCATACACCAAATAAAATTAGTAGTTAAACCGCCCCAAAGTATTACTACATAAGTAACATTATTTTGATACAAGAAATTTCCTTCTCCCACATGCGCCAATTTCCATATTTCATTGGCAGTTTCAGCCATTGGCTTTCCTGCTTCTAATCCAAAATTAAAACACGCACTTAATACACCAGATACAATGGCCACAAACATGCCCAATCCAAATTTATATTCAGACTTTATTTCCATCCCATGAGGGTCTGTAGCTGTTGATTGAGAAAGTTGTTTTTCTTTCATCATGCCTGCTTTTCCAGCAACAACAATTCCCACTACACATAATGCCAATCCAGACAAAACAGTAATCCCCCAATTTGCAGATACTAACATTGAAAAAGTATCTTTGCCTACTTTAGGAAAAATATCATAATAAATAGATGGAATAATAGCTCCAAAAACCATACATAACCCTAGAATAATGCTACTACCTAATGACACTCCCAAATAACGTACGCCTAAGCCATAAGTTAAACCGCCAATGCCCCAAAGCACCCCAAAAAAGTAGGTAATGCCTAAAGTTGAAACACTAGTTTGTTTAATAATTTCCGCAAAACCAGGAATGGTTAAATAAGCGGCTAATGGTGGAACAATTAACCAAGAGAAAATACCACCTACAATCCAATAGCTTTCCCAAGCCCATCCTTTTACCTTTTTATAAGGCATATAAAAGCTACCAGAGGCAAAGCCTCCAATAAAATGAAAGAAAATTCCAAGAATAGCTTGCATTTGTTAATTTTTTTATGATGGCAAATAATCGAGTTTTAAAATTAGTTAAACTATTGCCCTTATGCGTCACGCACTGTCCTGTTTGCATAAAAATGCCCCTAAGTAGGGGCATTTTAGCAAAGAGTTTATCTATTTATGTTGGCGAAAGAGCCAGTCAATCATCACTGGGTCTGCATAAGCTCCTAACCATGAAAGATGCCCCACTCCTGGATAAAAAGTCATACCAGGATGCGCACCAGCTTTAGTTAATGCATTCAACATATCAACCGAATAAGCAGGACTAACAGTAGGATCATTAGCACCATGAAAAATCCATAAAGGTAGGTGCGCAATAGTTGGAGCAAGACTAATATCACCTCCACCGCATACAGGAACAGCAGCTGCAAATAAATGCGGATTACGCATTATGGCATCATACACCCCAAATCCTCCCATAGACAAGCCCGTTATATAAATACGGTTGGTATCAATTTGTTGTTTTTTTATAAGGTCTTGAATGAGTGCTAAAACCAAGGCCATTGGCTTTAAAGGCTCGGCATTCATGCGTGAATCAGCAGTATTTTTAGGGCGGGTAAAATTAGACCAACCATTATTACTAGGACACTGTGGTGCTATAATGAATGCAGGATGGTTGAGCATCATTTGATCAGTCACAAAATTCATTACACCCCATTTCAACTGGGCTTCGTTGTCATTACCACGCTCACCAGAACCGTGTAAGAAAATAATTAAAGGATATTTTTTGCCACTAGCATTATCAGGACTAGCCTGTCTGTATTTTAAAGTATCCCCAGTGCTATTAGTATAAATTCTTGTACTAAAACGAGAAGGTTGCGCAATTCCAGTAATAGAAAAGCTTAAAAACAAAAAGACGAAAAACTGTTTAATTAAAGTTGGCATTTTATAAATGTTTGTACTAAGTTATCTAGTTTCAAACAATTAAATGCAAATTAAATTTTTATTCTTTCTACTACTTCTATTCCTGTAGTTGGATCTACTCCTTTGAATTCAACGTACTCAATATTAGGTGTCCAAAATGCACCACCATTGACTTTTACATAGATTTGGCGTAAGAGCATTTCCTTTGAATTAATGCCGGTATAAATATGGAATTTGTTGTCGACCGATTTTCTTAGATAAAATATTTTTTTCTTGTACGATACAAAATGCAACTCATAACTGTCTTTGGAAACGGCTTTTGACTTAATGCCATATGCAAAATTTCTTTGGATATAATTAAGTTCTTCGTGAATACCACCTTCAGTGTAACGAATCCAAAAAACATGAACAGGTTCTTCAACTACCAATTCGCCATTCTTTATATTTAACTCATATACCAGTGTATTAATATTAGCAGTTCTTTGTAAAAAAAACAATTGATTTGGATTACCTGTAGGAATTGGAAAGTTTTTTGGCGCTTGTGCTAATAATATCAACCCTATGAATAGTGAAAAAGTAAAAAGGACCAATTTGGGCTGACTCATGAGGCTCTTATAATTTTAATAGAGGTAAAACTACAAATTATGTAGATAAAACAACTGACTGTCTAAAAGTCGTTATTAATCGTCTAAAACATATTACAAATGTTGCTACTATTTAACTTGAAAATTAGTTCCATTCATTCTATTAAACGCAGTTTGTAATTCAACTGGTCCGGCTTTAGTCATTGCTTCACTAAACCCATAAGTTAATTCAGACTTGCCTTCTTTAAGTTGCGCAAAAATTGCTGGAATAAATTCAGCTACCGGAGGTGCTGCATCGTGTATGCCTTTGCCCCCTAAATCTGTATTAATTGCTGGCGGAATTAGTTCAATTACTTCAATATTCTTGGGTGCCAATAAAGCACGTAATGAGAGCGTAAATGAATGGAAATAAGCTTTTGATGCAGAGTAAGTTGCCACTTTTGCAAGCGGGGCAAAACTCAATCCTGATGTAGTATTAATGATTGTTGTTAAATTAGATAGCTTAATGAATAGTGAGGTTAAATGTAAGGGCGCTTCAATATTAATTGACAATTCTTCTTTAGCACGTAAATAAAAATCAGGATCAGCAATATCCATCCATTGTTGAATGCCTGCATTATTTACCAATAAATTTAAGTCACTGTGTTCTGCCAAAATCCACTCATACAAAGCTTCTCTTTCAGATGCAAGCGATAAATCACAAACCCTTGTAATAATAGCAGGAAATTGTTCTGTCAATTCCGATAAAACAGAAGCCCTTCTACCACAAACAATAACCGTATTATTTTCTGCAAGAAATTGTTTTGCCAAACCTAACCCAATGCCTGATCCACCGCCAGTGATTAATATTTTATTATTTGAAAGATTCATGTTTAAATTTTATAATTATTAAAATGATTTTGTGAGTATAATAAAATAACAACTTATTATTTTAAAAGTTCAAAACTTTTGTTTTAAATCTTTACAACTAAAAAGTATTAGATAAACCAAATTCAAATCCTTAAATTTAATTACCGAAAAAATCATTATGAACCCTTCTAATAGCTACGATTACGACTACACCATAATCGGCAGTGGATTTGGCGGATCTGTATCGGCGCTAAGGCTGGCCGAAAAAGGCTATAAAGTATTGGTCATAGAAAAAGGGAAATGGTTTAACGAGCCAAGTGATTTTCCAAAAACAAATTGGAACTTACGCAAATGGCTTTGGCTACCTAGTTTTGGATTACACGGTTTGTTTAAGTTAACTTTTTATAGACATGTGGCCGTTTTAAGTGGCGTTGCAGTAGGCGGCGGATCTGTTGTATATGCCAACACATTGCCTATTCCAAAATCGGAATTTTACAATACTGGTCATTGGAAAGGATTAGAAGACTGGGAAAATACCTTGCAACCATTTTATCATACAGCAGAAAAAATGTTGGGCGCTTCAATACATCCTTATATGAGCCGAAGTGATAAAGTGATGCAAACTCTTGCCAAAGAAATTGGAAAAGAAGACGCGTTCGAAAAAACAAATGTAGCTGTGTATTTTGGCCAACCTAATGTAACCGTACCCGATCCTTATTTTGATGGAAAAGGGCCAGACAGAACGGGTTGTATTTTGTGTGGCGGTTGTATGATTGGATGCAGGTACAATGCAAAAAATACACTCGATAAAAATTATTTGTATTTAGCCCAACAATTGGGCACTGAAATTATTGCAGAAAAAGAAGTTGTAAATGTATTGCCAATTAACCATGATGGCAGCGAAGGATATGAAATTACTTTCCAAGATTCTTTAAAATTATTCAAGAAAAAAACTACCATAAAATCAAAAGCAGTTATTTTTTCTGGCGGTGTTTTGGGTACGATGAATTTATTACTCAAATTAAAAGAAAGTTCATTACCCAATTTATCCAACACTTTAGGTTCTGGCATTCGCACCAATTCAGAAAGTTTAATTGCTGTTACCACACAAGATGATGTTTCTTTTTCAGAAGGAATAGCCATTGGCTCTATCATTAAAATTGATGAAAGCCGACACATTGAACCAGTTAAATATTCTGAAGGATCTGGTTTTTGGAGACTCTTCATGGCGCCCATGGTTCAAGGACCCAATATTGTAAATAGATTTTATAAAATGTGTAAAGAGTTTGTACTGCACCCCATCGATTATTTAAAAACTTATTTTATTGATGACTGGAGTAAGCGCTCTCATATATTGCTATACATGGAAAGTAAAGACGCCAGTTTGAGTTTTAAAAGAACTGGTTTTGGGCGATTAAAAACGAAACTAGATAGCGGCAATGCGCCTACTGCTTTTAATCCTATAGCACAAGAATTAGCACATAAAGTAGAAAAAATTATTAATGGAAAAGCAATGGTTACGCATACCGAAACCTTATTAGGCATTCCAACTACCGCGCATATTTTGGGAGGTGCTTGTATGGGAAAAGATGCTTCCGAAGGTGTGATTGATAAAAACAACCATGTATTCAATTACACCAATAT
>Ga0114970_10002792_pt1 | contig 13019 bp, 10 predicted proteins | sample M_140205_XF_Meta_FD_87030 | JGI IMG/M metagenome (GOLD analysis project Ga0114970, IMG submission 87030) | Freshwater microbial communities from Lake Montjoie, Canada to study carbon cycling - M_140205_XF_MetaG | ecosystem: Environmental > Aquatic > Freshwater > Lake | place: Lake Montjoie... | reverse complement strand
CTTCGTAAATAAGCACAAAATTACTCCAAATGTTAGTACCATTTTTCCTTTGGAGCATGCACAAAATGCATTGGATTTATTAGATTCAGGAAATCAATTTGGTAAAGTCGTGCTTAAAGTTTCATAGCACTTCTTATAACGTATAAAATTCCGTTTTCTCGGTATTGTGCACCCTTACTACTCCTATGCTAACTAAGTTAACTAACATTCTTTGAGCACGCCAGCGGGCAATATTCAGCATATTGCATAATTCCTTTACTGTTATGCGGTCGTTGCTGCTAAGGAAGTCGAGCAAGGCTTTTTCTTTTGAGGAATAGTTAATTCTGACCCCTTCATTGCTATTTTGTTTTCTTAATACTTCTACCATTACTTTGCTTGCCAACAAACTTTCATCTTTTACCCTAATGTATACCCACCATTTGCCATCTTCATCTTTTGCTGCAAAAGGGCGGTGCTCGCCTTTAGGTATGCTCACTTCTAAAATAGTCTTGCCTTCAAACTCCCATTCTTCAATAGCAATTTCTATTGCGGGCTTGCAAAAAAAACCAGCTGCCATGTCGAGCATATATTTTTCTTCATCGCTTCGAATCCCACTGATTGTGCCATTATCGTTAACACCCACCAATAATTTCCCGCCTTTATGGTTGGCAAAGGAGACCATTGTTTTGGCGATTTTGCCAACAGAAGTAATTGTTTTTTTAAAGTCAAGCGTCTCACTTTCTCCACTTAAAATCATTTGAAATATATGTTTGGGGACACTCATAGAACAATAGCTACAAATAAATGATATCGAATAATATATTCAAAATATTTTTATCCCTATATTTGTATAACAATGGTTTGTGTAGTTAATGAAGCACAAATAAAAACTCAAATTTAAAAAAAGAATAAAAACAGCCGCTCAGCACAACCATCGTTAAAATAAAATTGTCATTACATAACTAAACCTTTGACTAAACGAAATTACATAGACCAACTAGACGAACAGAAAATCATAGATGGGGCAATAAAAAAAGACCATGCCTGCCAAAAATGGATTTATGAAAAATTTGCCAATAAAATGATGGCTGTTTGTTTACGCTACACTGCTGACGCTGATGAGGCCAAAGATTTATTGCAAGATTCATTCATTCGAGTGTTTGATTATTTGCACCAATTTAGGCACAAAGGTTCTCTAGAAGGATGGGTGAGAAGGGTGGTTGTAACCTCTGCTCTTAACCACTACAATGTGTCAAAACGAAGGTTTACTGATGTTGATATAGATTCAGTAGACTGGGAAAAAGGAGCATCATATACACCCTATAATGCTCAATATACAATGGATGAATTGACAACCCTTATAAAAAAGCTGCCCCCGATGGCACAAACCGTGTTTAATCTTTTTGCAGTAGACGGATACAGCCATAATGAAATAGCAGAAATGTTAAATATTAGTGATGGAACTTCCAAGAGCAATCTATTTAGGGCAAGGGCATTATTACAAGAAAAATTAAAACAATTAGAACAACATAGTTATGGACAAGTTCGAGAACATAGATGATTTATTTGCCCAGTTGGGCAACGATGAAAGACAAGCTCCCAGTGAGGCTTGGGAATATATAATAGCCGACCAAAAACGGAAAAGAAGGGCTGGGCTTTTGTGGTGGTATTATGGAACGGCCGGGGTTTTGCTTATTGTCGGATTGATGGGCTATTACCAATTCAAATCGGATAAAACCAATTTGCAGGCTAACAATTTAGTTACTAAAAAAACCACAGATAAAAAAACCGCAGATAAAAAAACAAAAATCTCAATCTCAAATAGCATCTCAAATAATAACAACATTATAGAAAACAGAGAAACCCCCAGAATTATTGCTGCCAACATAGTAAGCAATATAATTCAAAAAGCATTTGCAAATAAACCTATAATAAACAATTCCACCGCAAAAACAGATGCTTTAGACCGAGTTATTGTGCAACAGAAGCAAGAAGAATCAATAGTAAAAGCAAATGTGCCTACTGATGAAGTTGTAACGCCGCCAACCACAACCCAGAATAATGTTTTGCCCAAAGTGCAAGAAGACAAAAAAGATAAAACTATTAGAAAAATTCCCACCCCAAAAATACAAAAATACTTTGTTGAGCCTTTGCTAATGGGAACTTATAATTCACGCAGATTAAAAGGCGGTGCAGATATGACAAATTATATTGACCAAAGAAATGCATCGGAGGTAAAGTTGTTAAGTTATGGTGTAGGAATTATTGCGGGCAAACAGTTTAGTAAAAACTGGAACGTGCAAGGTGGTCTATTATATAATATACAAGGCTTAACTGCCAGTTATACTGTGTCTAGTGCTCAAAAGAAAGTGTTTGTAGAGGTTGACCCTACCATGAAAAAGTATGATACTACATCTAATTATATATACATTCACGATTCAGCATATAGATTAGAAAAAGGCAATGCGATTAATGGAGATCAAAAATTTCATTATATAAGAATACCAGTAATTTTTGAATGGCAAATGAATATAAAGAAAACTGCAAATATTTTCTATGCTGGTGCTGGAATGTCTTTAAATGTATTACTGGCTGCTCGCGGAGATATTCAAGATTACCAGAGCACACGATCAGGAGTTTTTGTTCCCATCAATCAAGTATCATTACAAAGACTTGGATTCGATTTTACCGGCGGTGCAGGTGTTCTAGTCCCTTGGTTTGGCAGACCTGATTGGAAAATGTCTTTTGGTATAAGAGGAATGTATAGCCCTGTATCAGCTTTTAGCAAAGAGGTGCCAATTAAACAACATAACTATTCATTAGCATTTGAGGTAGGTGTCAGAAAAACTTGGTAATAGTTTAGGGTCTATATTATACCCCGGCTTCTACTATTTGATCAACTTTATATTTTCCCGCCTCTAGTTTTTCTTTCACGTCCTTAAAAGCTTTAATAGTTCTATCTACATCGGCTATTATGTGAACCGCCGTGGGGATAAGACGCAACATAATAACATCTTTTGGCACTACAGGATAAACTACAATAGAGCAAAATATATCATAGTTTTCGCGTAAGTCCAAAGTTAATGCTGTCGCCTCTGGAATTGTTCCGTTTAAAAGAACTGGTGTTACGGGTGTTGTGGTAATGCCTATATTAAAACCTGCATCTCGTAAGCCCGTTTGAAGAGCGTTTACAATCTTCCATAAGTTCGCTTTTAATTCAGGTTGGGTGCGCAACAATTCTAGTCTTTTCCTTGCACCTTGCACTAAAGGCATGGGCAATGATTTGGCAAAAATTTGTGAGCGTGAATTATACCTAAGGTAGTCAACTATTTTTTTTGTGCTTCCAATAAAAGCACCTATGGAGGCCATACTTTTGGCAAACGTGCTAAAATATAAATCTATACCATCCATACATGCTTGCTCTTCGCCTGTGCCTGCTCCGGTTTCACCCATAGTTCCAAATCCATGTGCATCATCCACAAACAAACGGAAACTATATTTCTGTTTCAATGCCACTATATCTTTTAAATTGCCCTGTGCCCCGCTCATTCCAAAAACACCTTCGGTAATTAATATAATGGAACCCGATGTTTCTTTTACTAGTTCAGTAGCTCTTTGCAATTGTTTCTCAGCACTTGCCACATCGTTGTGTTTAAATATAAAGCGTTTGCCTGCATGAAGTCTCACGCCATCAACAATACATGCATGACTTTCAGCATCATAAACTATTACATCGTGCCTGTCAACCAATGCATCAATTGCACTTACCATTCCCTGGTATCCAAAGTTTAAAAGAATCACTTCTTCTTTGCCAATAAAACTAGCAAGTTCGCGTTCCAAAGCTTCGTGATTGTTCGTTTCACCGCTCATCATTCTCGCACCCATAGGGTATGCCATCCCAAACTGTGCTGCTGCTTCTGCATCTGCTTTGCGCACTTCAGAGTGGTTTGCTAAACCTAGATAATTATTCAGGCTCCACACCAATTTTTCTTTCCCTCTAAAATGCATATGAGCACCTATTTCGCCCTCGAGTTTTGGAAATGTATAATATCCGTGAGATTGTTTTGCATGCATACCCAACGGGCCCATATTGCGTTCAAGTTTTTCAAATAAATCTTGCATGTTATTTTTTTGCCGCAAAGATAAGCAGGTAACTCAATTTGGGAAGCGTGACTGTTGAAGAATAAAAAAGCCTCAAAGAATTAATTTGAGGCTCAATAGAATTATTACATATAATGCTAGTTTGCTACTTCCGAAATAAATATCATCCGCATCAATCGCATTTCTTCATGGTTATAGTCCCCATCAAAATATTTAACCGCTTCTTCTAAATCATCAGTGGTCGATTGCTTATAATATTCAAATATTTCATCCTGCTGGTTTTGATCAAGTATTGACTGGGCAGCATAGCGGAGGTTAAGTTTGGTTCCTGTATATATAATACCTTCAATTTCTGTGATCATTTCGTCTCTGCTCATTCCGCGGCCACGAGCGATATCGTCAATAGAGTTCTTTTTGTCAATATTGAGTATTAAAGCCACCTTGGCTCCTGATTTATTGACAACAGATTTCACCACCATATCTTGCGGTCTTTCTATTTCGTTTTCTTCAACATAGTTAGATATAGCTTCAATAAATTTTTGACCATATTTAGACGCCTTGTTACTGTTTACTCCTTGCATATTCTGTAGCTCCTCCATGGTAATGGGGTACTTTACAGCCATATCCTCCAAACTTGGGTCTGTGAAAATTACATAAGGTGGCAGTTTCTTTTCTTTGGCAACGGTTTTTACTAGTTCTTTTAATATTGAAAACAATTCGTCATCATACACTGCTTCTACTTCAAATGAGGCACCGTCTTGATCTGTAACACGCTCAAAAGCTGTGTCTTTGGCCATCATCTCTTTCTGTGGAGAAGCTAACCAAGCTTCGCCCTTTTCGTTCATTTTTACCAAGCCGTAGTTTTCTATATCTTTAAAAGTATATAGATTTAGCATACAGAGTCTTCCTATCGATTTCCAGAAAGCCATGTCGCGGTATGTTCCTGAGGCAAATATGGGTAATTTGTCGTGGAGGTTTAGCGCAATAGATTGGGTACGCTCGCCCATAAATATTTGAGCCAAATGATCGACATCGAATTTTTCTCCCAAATCTCTTACGGCTTCCAAAAACATTTTTGTTTCTTTGGTTACATCTTCTTTAGGCTTAGGGTGGCGACAATTGTCGCACATATTATTACAGTTTTCATCATTGAAACTTTCACCAAAATAATGCAGCAACATTTTGCGACGACAGCCACTTGATTCAACAAATGACTGTGTTTCGAATGTGAGTAGAGAGCCAATTTCACGCTCAGCAACAGGCTTGTCTTTCATAAAACTTTCCAACTTTTCAATATCGGCTGGATTATAATATAATACGCAATCGCTCTCAATACCGTCTCGACCAGCACGACCTGTTTCTTGGTAATAACCTTCTAATGACTTGGGCACATCATAGTGTATCACAAATCTTACATCGGGTTTGTCTATACCCATTCCAAAAGCTATAGTGGCTACTACTACTTTTACTTCCTCCATCAAAAATTTATCTTGGTGCGAGGCCCTAGTTTTAGCATCTAGCCCAGCATGGTAAGGAATCGATTTTATGGCATTTACATTAAGTATCTCTGATATTTCTTCAACTCTTTTACGACTCAAACAATATATAATACCACTGCGATTGGGTTTTGATTTAATATACGAAACTATATTTTTTACATTCGCATCCTTTTTCCCTTTTGGTCTAATTTCATAATACAAGTTATGGCGATTGAATGACGACTTAAACAAAGTAGCTTCCGTCATTTGCAAATTCTTTTGGATATCGCTTTGCACCTTTGGGGTAGCTGTAGCGGTTAATGCCATCATGGGCACATTGCCAAGTTCTTTTGTGATAAGTTTTATTCTGCGATACTCGGGTCTAAAATCGTGGCCCCATTCACTAATACAGTGAGCTTCGTCCACTGCTATAAATGACACTTTTATTTCTTTAAGAAAATCTATAGTCTCTTCCTTTTTAAGTGTTTCGGGAGCGATATACAACATTTTGGTTTTCTGAGAACGTGTATCATCTTTTACTTTTTGTATATCTACTTTAGAAAGTGAAGAATTGAGAAAGTGTGCAACTGTATCGTTTTCGTTAAACCCTCTTATTTGGTCAACTTGGTTTTTCATCAACGCAATCAATGGCGATATGATAATAGCAGTACCTTGCATCATTAAAGCAGGCAATTGGTAGCAAAGACTCTTTCCAGCCCCTGTGGGCATAATCACAAAGCTATCTTCTCCATTAAGTGTAGCATTGATAATATTTTCCTGATGTCCTTTAAATGTGTCGAACCCAAAATAATGTTTCAGGGCTTCCTTGGGGCTTTGCAATTCTATATCTGTCATATATTTAGTATGTTCTTATTGAGTTCTCTTTTATAGGCTGATGCCTTTTTAAAATCGGATGGTAAAATTATACAAAAAAATACCAAATAAACAATTTTTTTTTAATTTATTATTTTACTCAAGATATTTGAATTTTAGAGTATTATTTAACATATTAAAAACAATAAATTTGCAAGTTGCGTTATCTTCTTTCTTTGCTACCCAACTTTTTGCTTTCTTAACAGTCTTTTTATCGGTCAAAACAAATTCAACTTGTTTTTTGTGCAATAAGCCTATAATTGCAATTCGTTTAATAACTATATATTATAGTTTAATAAAAAGAAAAATTCAATTGTGGTTATTCCAAAAAAATATTTAGGTCAGCACTTTTTACGTGATGAAAATATAGCAAAGAAAATTGCCGATATCCCAATGCAAAGTGGTTATGAGGGCGATATACTTGAAATAGGCCCGGGCATGGGTGTGCTTACTAAGTATATGATTAATGCGTTCCCAAAATTAAATTTGAAAGTGTGCGAAATTGATGGAGAATCTGTTGAATATTTAACAAAGGCTTATCCAAAATTAACGATTATCCATCACGATTTTTTGAAATTAGATTTGACCTCTTATTTCGAAAAAGAAGTTTATGTTATTGGAAATTTCCCTTATAATATATCGTCACAAATCGTTTTCCAAATTATTGACCAACGACATTTGGTTCCTGCTGCTGCTGGCATGTTCCAAAAAGAAATGGCTGAACGCATAGCCGCAAAACATGGGGGCAAAGATTATGGTATTTTAAGTGTGCTTACACAATCGTTTTACGATGTTGAATATTTATTCACAGTGCATGAGCATGTTTTTAGCCCACCACCTCGTGTAAAGAGTGGTGTGATAAAACTTACCCGAAAAGAAAACCTTGGTGATTTTGACCCTGGGTTTTTGAAAACGATTGTTAAGACATCATTTAACCAACGCCGAAAAACTATGAGGAACTCTTTGTCGGCATTTATTAAAAACAGCGAAATGAAAAGCAATCTAGTTTTCGACAAACGTCCAGAACAACTTTCGGTATTGGAGTTTCAGGAGTTAAGCAATATGATGCTTTAGTAACCTTACTATTATATTATTGTATAATAGTATTGCTCCTTGTAAATTTTATATCATTGCAATTAACAGGATGAAACCTTAAATTTGCATAAATTATATTTATTAAGTTTATGGATCAAGCGAAATCAGGTTTCAGTGAATTAGCCAAGCAGGCAACATTACAGCCGCAAGAAATGCCGGCGGCGATAATTACTAGTAACCAACAATTACTGATTGGTGTTGCCAAGGACAGCACCTTTCAAGAAAACCGTGTTCCACTTTCCCCATCATCTGTTGGCCTATTGGTTAACAATGGACACGATGTTATTATAGAGTCTGGTGCGGGCAAGGGAGCGAATTTTTCTGATACCAACTATAGTGAAGCTGGTGCCCGCATTGGTTATGATAAAAAACAAGTGTTTGAGGCTGAAGTATTGCTTAAGGTGGACCCGCCCACTATGGAAGAAATAGAATTGATGAAGCCTGACCAGTTGCTTATCTCTGCTTTACAACTGACAAACTTAAATCCAGATTATATAACTGCTTTACAAAGGAAAAAAGTGAATGCCGTTGCTTATGAGTTTTATAAAGATTCATCGGGAAGTATCCCAATTATAAGGTCTATGAGTGAAATTGCAGGTAGTACAAGCTTGCTTATTGCTGCTGAATATTTGTCGAGTGCGAGTGGTGGCAAAGGTGAAATGCTGGGCGGCATATCGGGCATCCCGCCAACCGAAGTAGTAATTGTTGGTGCGGGAACTGTGGGCGAATTTGCAGCAAGAGCAGCTATTGGCCTAGGAGCATCAGTCAAGGTCTTTGATAATTCCTTGTTCAAATTACGCCGATTACAAAATAATATTGGCGAACGCTTATTTACTTCAGTTTTACAACCCAACATATTGTCTCGTGCGCTCAAAACAGCTGATGTAGCCATTGGTGCCTTGCGAGGGGAAGACAATGCCAGTATGTGTGTGGTAAACGAACAAATGGTGATGCAAATGAAACCTGGGGCTGTAGTTATTGATGTATGTATAGATTTGGGTGGCTGTTTTGAAACAAGCGAAGTGACAAATCATACCAATCCTGTTTTCCGCAAACATGATGTGATACATTATTGCGTACCTAATATACCATCACGCGTAGCCCGCACTGCAAGTTATGCTCTAAGTAATGTTTTAACACCGCTACTCATGAACATTGCAGAAAGTGGAAGTTTTCACAAATTGATCTGGGAAAGACCTGGTGTGCGGCAGGGCATATATGTATATAAAGGTCAGCTTACCAATAGGTTTGTGGCCCAGCGTTTCAATATGCAAAGCAAAGATATCGACTTGCTTATTGGTGCCCATTTATAGGGTTGAAATATATATAATATCCGAACCCTAAACTATCTGGGTTCTGTGAAATCAATTTGTATTTTGAACTAAGCAAGTTTTGTATGTGATTTCCAGGAAAAACAGTGCCGTGGTCTGTATCTATAAATACTATTTTTTTATACTTATTGATAGTGGCAAATACAGAGTCGGAAGTTACATTAACTCCGTATATGTTCTGTTTATTTAGCTCAGCATCAATGTTAGCATATGCGTCTTTTTCATCGTACTGTTTAAAAATATTTCTATCATAATAATAACTAAAACTGAGCATTGTCCAATGCGGTTGCACCAATGTTAGCGTTCCCCCATTTGCTCTTTGCGTTTTCACAAGTTCCACCATCTTATCCGTCCGAATATTTGGTTCAGGATTAAAGTCTACAGTAACTACAAAAAATAAAGGAAGTAATATATATATGTATTTCAAATGTCGAATCTGGGTAACCACGTTTATTATATAAGCCATAAACAACGGGAAAGCCACACCTGCAGGCATCAAATATCTGCCCAGAAACATGGGTACCTTAAAAGACACAAAAAACATTAAGAAATATATTGAACCAAACCAGCATAAAATTACAAGCCCTTCTTTAGAAATGATTCTTTTTTTGATGAGTGCCAATACTATAAAGATAGCCAATATAACTAAAGAAGTCGCTGCATTTATAGGCTTATTGCTAAATGACCATATGTTGTTATATAATGGTTCAATACCTGTTACTTTTTGCACCCAACTATCGGCCCAATTATTATTTCCATAAATTTTTTGCAACAATATATATAATAATGGTGTGAGCAAAACCACAACTATCATATTTGCCCATATGAGAACTTTAATTTTATTACGATAAATAAAAAATATGAGTAAAGCTGCAATTGCTTGAGAAACCAATACCCATGCTGCAAAATAATGCAAATACACCATCAAGGTATTTGCAAGTATATAATATACAATATCTAGTTTGCTGGGTTGGTTAAAAACAATCTTGAGAAAGCAATAGAAAGATACTACAGTAAGCAAAGCAAAAAAACTATAACACCTTGCTTCGTGCGAAAAAAAGATATGATAATTTGAAAATAAGAACAAAAAGCTGGCAACAATTACCACCTGATTGTTGAAAAATCGTTTGCCTATTTTATATATAAACACAGCTGTTAATGATGATGCCAAAACGGATAATATCCTTACCGAAAATGCACCTATTCCAAAACATTCTACCCAATAATGCAAAATAAGTTCATATAGGGGTGGGTTATTGCCTGAAAACAATTGTTCCGTAATTGCACCTATGGGCATTTGACTCATATAGACTGAGAAAGGCTCATCACCGCTAAGAGGCTGTGCAGTTATATATAATATTTTTAGAATAAAATTAACCGCAAAAACAATCAAACACATCAAGCCTGTTCTGCCCAAAAGCATTTCAATTTTTTCTGAATACGATTTAATAATATAGCTATACATTTGCACAACGATGCAGGACAAAGAAACGCTAAAAAATCTTATCAAAACGAAAGCAAATGAAATTAGCAATCAGATTGCCGACTTCCGTCATCATTTGCACGCCCATCCTGAACTGAGTTTCAAGGAATTTGAGACTTGTAAATTTGTTGAACAAAAACTTCAGGAAATTGGAATTGGGCATATTCAACATATTGCAACTACTGGCCTTGTTGCCTTGATAGAGGGGCAAAACCCTGGCAAAAAAACCATTGCTCTTCGTGCCGATATGGATGCTCTGCCCATTACAGAACTAAACGATGTTCCTTACAAAAGTCAAAACACAGGTGTGATGCATGCTTGCGGACATGATGTGCACACAAGTTGCTTATTGGGAGCCGCAAGCATATTATATAATACTCGCTACTTGTGGGAAGGTACAGTTAAACTATTATTCCAACCAGGCGAAGAAGTATTACCAGGCGGAGCTTCGCTGCTTATAAAAGAGGGGGCTTTACAAAACCCTGAACCCACAGCTATTTTTGGGCAACACGTAATGCCGCTAATCCCAGCCGGCAAAGTGGGCTTTAGACCCGGATTATATATGGCTAGTACCGATGAAATATATGTAACCGTAAAAGGCAAAGGTGGCCACGGGGCAATGCCACATCTCAATATTGATCCCGTTTTAATCACCAGCCATATTATTATAGCATTGCAACAAATTGTTAGCAGGAATGCCAATCCAATTGTTCCTTCTGTTTTAAGTTTTGGGAAAGTAATTGCCAATGGTGCTACCAATATAATACCCAATGAGGTAAAACTAGAAGGCACTTTCCGCACACTTGATGAAGCTTGGCGAACAAAAGCTCATGAGCTGATGATAAAAATGGCAACAACTATAGCAGAAAGTATGGGTGGAAGTTGTGAGTTTAGAATAGACCGCGGTTATCCGTTTTTACATAATGACGAGGATCTGACCAATCAAGCCAAACAGAATGCTATTGAGTATCTGGGTACCGAAAATGTACTTGATCTCGATATATGGATGGCTGCTGAAGATTTTAGTTTCTATAGCCAACAAATGCCCGCTTGTTTTTACAGGTTGGGCACACGCAATGAGGCAAGAGGAATTACTTCATCGGTGCATACACCCACATTTGATATTGATGAAGCTGCATTGGAAATTGGCAGCGGTTTGATGGCATGGCAGGCTGTATGCGAATTGGCAGAATAGTTTTTTCCTATGCCCGTCGATAACTAAAAACTGATGATTAAAAAACAACAAATTATATCCATTTTATCCGATTTTAGGTTTTGGATTTTCTTTTTTTTTATTCTTCGTTTAATTGGGATAACCAATGCTCCTTTAGAAGTTGGACACAACTGGAGACAATCATTAACCGACATGATTGCTCGAAACTTTGTAGAAGGGAATCCCAACTTATTATATCCGCAAATAGATATGGCGGGTAACCAAACAGGAATTATCGGCTCTGAATTCCCTTTTTATAACTATTTAATTTATCTAGTATCATTAGTATTTGATTATTCACATTGGTATGGCCGTTTAATTAATTTAATCGTTTCAAGTTTTGGTGTATATTTCTTTTATTTACTGATAGAAAAAATTTGTACAAAAAATATAGCTTTCTATTCTTCAATTGTTCTTTTATCATCTATTTGGTTTGGTTTCTCCAGAAAAATAATGCCGGATACGTTTAGTGTTTCATTGGTCATTATTGGGTTGTATTACTGTTACCAATATTTAACTACCGGTTCCATTTTAAAACTTTTTTTGTTTTTTATACTTACTACACTGGGTATGCTTTGCAAGATTCCTGCATTAAGTTTGATTGCTGTAATTCCAATAGTTATTATAGCTAAAGAGATCTCTAAAAACAGAAAGCTGATTGTTTTAATTACAACTTCTGTTGGCATAGCAGTAGTTGGTTTGTGGTATTTTTATTGGGTGCCTTATTTACTAGAAACCTACCACTACCAATTGTATTTCCCTAGAGGTTTAAAAGATGGGTTTAGGGAAATCCTACAACTATTACCTCAATTCTTTGAAAAATTCTATTTCACTTCACTCTATTCTTATATTGCTTTAGCGTTCTTCTTTGCTGGGATATATTATATCGTTAGAAGTAAGAATTTTTATTTAAAAGGAGGAATTACCATGATCACATTTACCTTTTTTGTTTTCATTTTAAAAACAGGATATGTATTCCCTTTGCATAATTATTATATTATACCTTTTACGCCAATTATGGCTTTATTGGCAGGATACGCAATTTCTACATTGCCAAGCAAATATGTATATATACCATTGGTATTAATTTCGGTTGAAAGTATTGCCAACCAACAACATGATTTCTTTATAAAAGATAGTGAAAAATATAAACTTTCTTTGGAAGGTATTATCAATAAAAATATGGGAATGAAAGAATTGATCGTAATAAACGGTGGGACAAATCCTCAGGAAATATATTTTGCTCATAGGAAAGGGTGGAGTGTTGGCAATGATATGATTGACCAGGAAGACCTGAATCATCTCGTTCAATCAGGTGCCTCGTATCTGATAATAGACAAAAAATCTTTTGCAAATAAAATTGAATACTATCCCAGAGTATTCTCTGACAGTTATTTTGATATATATAAATTGCACTGACTTCCTTAAACTAAAATGTATTTTTAGTATTCTTTTTTCTACCAAAT